>Ga0233426_10002971_pt1 | contig 13758 bp, 11 predicted proteins | sample SI_118_April2016_6_FD_179875 | JGI IMG/M metagenome (GOLD analysis project Ga0233426, IMG submission 179875) | Seawater microbial communities from Saanich Inlet, British Columbia, Canada - SI_118_April2016_10_MG | ecosystem: Environmental > Aquatic > Marine > Inlet | place: Canada: British... | reverse complement strand
TAAACCTAACAACTCGAAGGACAATTGAAGACCTACTTCATCCAGACCCCGGTAGAGATAAGGGCAGCAAAGAACCCTCTCCTCAGCTAGAATTAGAGGTTAGTTATGTTTAACCGGACAGGAGTGATTTAATATAAATAGTTTTTTAAAGTTTACATAACCTATGACATAAAGTGAGGAATAACGATGAAACTACTATCTAAATGTTTGACGACGATTGGTATTACTTCAATACTTGGAGTGAGTGGCGCGGTTAGTGCCGCTACCGATTTAACTATGTACTACCCTGTTGCGGTGGGGGGGGCGTTAACTAAAATTGTTGATGGCATGGTCGACAAGTTCGAAGCCGAAAACCCTGATATTAACGTCAAGGCAATCTATGCTGGCAATTACAACGATGCACGCGTAAAAGCGCTAGCGGCACTTCAAAGTGGTTCCCCTGCACAGCTATCGGTAATGTTTTCTATTGATATTCATGAGCTACGCAATCTCGACGCCATTGTTCCTTTCGATGATGTTGTTAGTACTGATGCAGATCGCGAGTGGTTAAACAGTTTTTATCCCGCGTTAATGGAAAATGGTAAAGCCGACGGCAAAACTTGGGGCATACCTTTTCAGCGTTCAACCATTGTTATGTACTACAACAAGGATATGTTTCGAGCAGCTGGTTTAGATCCTGAAAAGCCACCAACAAGCTGGGAAGAGCTGGCTAGCATGGGTAAGAAACTCACTAAAAAAGATAGCAATGGAGTGGTTCAGCAATGGGGGGCAATGATTCCATCAACGGGTTATCCCTACTGGATGTTTGGTGCGTTAACCAAGCAAAACAGTGAAGTGTTAATGAATCAGGAAGGTACGGAGACTTACTTCGACAAGCCCGGTGTTATTGCTGCGTTAGAATACTGGCAGGATTTAGGTAATAAGCACGAAGTTATGCCTAAAGGTATGATCGAGTGGGGCACTTTACGACAAAACTTTCTTGAACAGAAAACCGCAATCATGTGGCATTCTACTGGTAATTTAACCACGGTAAAAAATAAGGCTCAATTTGACTTTGGTGTTGCTAAATTACCGGGAAATAAGGAGTTAGGCTCTCCAACGGGTGGCGGTAACTTTTATATCTTTAAAAAATCATCTGATGAAGAAAAGCAAGCGTCTCTTAAGTTCATTAAGTTTATGACATCTCCTCAGCAGGCGGCAGAATGGTCTAAAGCAACCGGTTATATGGGTGTAGGACCAGGTGCTTACGAAACAGAAACACTTAAAACTTACCTGAAAACTTTTTCACCGGCAGCCGTTGCCCGTGATCAACTGACGCATGCCACGGCTGAGTTATCAACCTATGCAGCCGGACGTGTACGTAAAGCGTTGGATGATGCAATTCAGTCTGCATTGATCGGAAAAGCTACGGCAAAAGAAGCGTTAACAGATGCTCAAAAGCAAGCTAATTTATTTTTGCGCCGCTATAAATAGGAATAGCCTGGGGCTGATGATATCGGCCCCATTTGATTCTTTGATAATATAACGAGTTAGTAAAAATATGCATAATCGAATAAATTTAAAAGCCTGGCTGTTATTGTTGCCGGCGTTATCGTTTTTGATAGCGTTCACACATTGGCCGACGCTTAAATCCATATGGCGCAGTTTTGCCTGGGCTGGATCTGATGTTGCTCAAAGTCAATTTGTGGGTCTCGATAATTATCGGCTTTTGTTAGAAGATCCTGTATTTTTTAAAGTCATTGAAAATAATTTTTGGTATGCAGTTGGGACTGTTCCTACATCGATCGCGCTTGCGATCATTATGGCGCTTTGGGTAAATAGCAAAATTCGTGGCACTAGTTTACTGCGACTGGCTTTTTTTACGCCGACCATATTGCCGATGATTACCGTGGCAAATATTTGGTTGTTTTTTTATAGTCCTAATATAGGTTTGTTTAATCAGTTGCTTGGGTTGGTTGGTATTGAGGGGCCTAATTGGTTAGGTGATCCGGATACCGCTCTATCAAGTTTGATGGTAATGACCGTTTGGAAGGAAGCGGGATTCTTCATGATTTTTTACCTTGCTGCTTTGCAAAGTCTAAGCCCTGATCTGTTTGATGCTGCCAAATTAGAGGGCGCCAGTGCTTGGAGAAGATTTAGGAAAATAACCTTTCCTTTGCTTATGCCAACCACATTGTTCGTATTAATCAACGCTGTATTAAATGCATTTAAGTTGGTAGATCATGTGTTTATTTTGACCAAAGGTGGTCCTGATAATGAGAGTAATTTACTTTTATATTACATATACGAAGTTGCTTTCAGTTTTCTCGATAGTTATTACGCCGCAACGCTAACCGTTGTTATGTTGGCGATCCTAGCGATAATTGCACTTGTGCAAATGCTTCTCCTTGAACGTAAAATTCACTACCGGTAAAAGTTATGTCTACTTGGTTTCAGACTTTTTCAAAAACATTTGCTTACCTGTTAGGCATCCTATGGTTGTTACCTCTGCTTTACGCTTTTTGGGCAGCTTTTCATCCTCCAGAGTTTGCTACTCAATTTTCACTGACCGCACCATTGACACTAGAAAATTTTGAGTCCGCTTGGGATCAGGCGCCATTTTTTCGTTACATGTTAAACACGGTAATGATCACCACTTTAATTTTGGTGTCACAGCTGTTTCTCTGTACGCTTGCTGCCTACGCGCTGGCTCGAGAAAAGTTTGCTGGCCGAGGTTTTGCCTTTGCTCTAGTGTTGACACAATTAATGGTAATGCCTGAAGTTCTTATAGTTGAAAACTATAGAACCTTAGCAGGACTTGATTTAATTGACACATATCTCGGCGTCGGACTGCCTTATCTGGCTAGTGCTTTCGGTATCTTTTTGTTGCGACAAACCTTCAAGACCGTACCGCAGGAGCTTGAAGACGCGGCCCGCGTTGAAGGTTTGTCTGGTCTTGCCATTATTTGGAAAGTGTTTGTACCGCTTGCCTTTCCAACTTATTTAGCATTTAGTCTGGTCTCCGTCAGTTACCACTGGAATAATTTTTTGTGGCCGTTGGTGGTCACTAATACCGAGGCAAGCCGACCATTAACCGTAGGTATGGCGATATTCGGTGCGCCTGAGTCGGGCGTTGATTGGGCTGTTATTTCTGCGGGTACGTTGATCGCCATAGGCCCATTACTGATACTGTTTTTGATTTTTCAGCGAAAGTTTATTCAGTCGTTTATGCATGCTGGCATTAAATAAGTGCGAGTATTGTCATGGAACGTTCAATACGGGAAATCGGTTTATAACGGCTTTGATTTTATTCGTACGTTGGATTATATCAAGACACTGGGTGAATTTGATGTAATCTGCCTACAAGAAGTAGCGCGACACATGGAGGACTACTGCTGCAAGAATCAAGAAGATCAACTTCAGCTTACGCAGCAGTCTTTCTCTGATTATAAGGCAGTTTGGGGGGCAGGATTTAGTTGGCCGAGTACAACAGATCATCCATCGGATAGACAGGAATTCGGTAATTTGATCTTGCTCAAAAATGACCCGCTGGACTTTAAAGTACATCAGTTGCCGCAACCCGCAGCGCCAGGGAAATATCAAATGCCTCGGGTTGCGATTGAAGTTTGCGTTGATTCAAGTATTGGTCCGGTGAGTATTATCAATACCCATCTTGCTTATCATGATAGCAAAGAAGTACAGACACAGCTTGAACGCCTCCATGCGATAGAAGTGGAACGCCTGGAGCACCTTAAGTGGCCAAAAGCTGCTGGTCCAGGCTGCTTTCAAGAGGGTTATTTGGCATCGGCACGCATTTTCTGTGGCGATTTCAATTTTGATCCTCAATCCCTTCATTATCAGTATCAAATAGACAGCAATTTGATCGATAGTTGGAAACACTGTTGTCCCGATGAGCAACAGCCATCAACCTGTGGTGTTTTTGATGAGGTACAGTGGCCGCAGGGCGGGCACTGTCGAGATTATTTTTGGCTTAGCAATGAAATTGCATCATGTAATATTGATGCCAGCGTCGATAGCGATACAGACTTGTCGGATCATCAACCTATTATTCTTGAGATAAACATTTGAAGCCCCAGCCGTTACCAAAAATATTCCCACATAAACCTAGAATTTTATTCACTGATGTTGATGACACTCTGACCTGGGAAGGACGTCTACCGCATGAAACCTTCACGGCGCTAGTAAAACTACAACAAGCCGGTATTAGAGTGGTTCCCGTCACTGGTGCCAGCGCTGGTTGGTGTGATTGCATGATACGTACCTGGCCTATTGAATCAATTATTGGTGAAAATGGCGCATATTTTATCGATCGTAATAGTCAAGGTCATTTGTCCACTCATTTTTCAGTGGAAGAGGCTCAACGCTCGGCTAATTGGCAGCGCCTACAGCAATTAAAAAATAATGTAATCGAAAAATTTCCCAATGCATATTCAACGGCAGATCAGCCGTTCCGCTTGACCGATATCGCTTTTGATATTAATCAAGATCAGAACGTAGCAAGATCGGAAGCCTTTAAAATTGCAAAATTTTGTGAAAGTTATGGGGTGAATGTGAAAGTCAGCTCAATACACATTAATGTATGGTGTGGAGAATATAACAAAGCGTCTGCAGCGATTGAGTGGCTGGCTCAACACAATATCGAGAGCAGCGACGCTATGTTCATTGGTGATTCGCCAAACGATGATGCGATGTTTTCAAGTTTCGCTCATACTGTTGGCGTAGCCAATATTGAGCCGTTAATCGGCGAACTTAAATTGCCCCCTACCTATATCACTCGCCATCCCGGTGGCTACGGGTTCGCCGAAATGGCGGATTCGCTGATCGAAGCTATTAATTAAAACAGGAGTAACTAAACATTAACGGTACTACAATCCTTATAAATTTGATTGGTGGTGTAGCATTATTGCTATGGGGCTTGCGCATGGTACGTATTGCTGTCACCGAGGGCTGGGGTAACGATGTTCGCCGTGTACTCGGTAAAAGTTTGTCGAACCATTACCATGCATTCTGTGCTGGCCTCGGTGTCACCATGCTTTTGCAAAGTAGTAGCGCTACCGCATTACTCACTGCATCATTTAGTGGGCAGGGCATATTGACCACAGCCAGCGCACTGGCGGTTATGCTTGGTGCGGATGTCGGTACGACGCTTGTTGCGCAAATATTAACATTCGATTTATCTGCAGTGTCACCAATTTTGGTGACACTTGGTGTTATTCTCTTTACTTCTTCTAAGGTTGGCCGTACAAAAGATATAGGCCGACTGATGCTCGGCATAGGCATGATGCTACTAGCACTGAAACTTATTCTTGCCGCTTCGGTGCCAATGCGAGAGTCGGTGATTATTCAGCAAATTTTTGTCGCACTAGGCGAAGATTTGATATTAGCGGTCGTATTTGCGGCGATTTTGGCCTGGGCCGCGCACTCTAGTCTCGCCACCGTACTCCTGATAATTACCTTGGCCAGCACCAGTGCTTTGGACGTTTCGGTCGCTTTTGCTTTTATACTGGGCGCCAATATTGGAGGCGCTTTACCCCCGTTTATAGCTACTCTGGGCGCCAACCGTTCCGCAAGGCAGCCACCGCTGGGCAATTTGTTATTTCGTATCTGTGGTGTGGTCATATTTTTACCTTTTACCGACATGATTTCCCAATTACTTTCTACATGGGATATTAGCCAAGCTCGCCAGATTGCTAACTTTCATATGTTTTTCAATATTTCCCTCGTTATTCTATTTTTCCCATTAATTAACCGTATGGCAAATTTGACTGCTCGACTGCTACCTGAAGACAAAAAGGAGGAAACCGAGGAAATTAAACCCAAAGCTCTAGACATAATTGCATTTGAAACACCATTGGTAGCGCTCGTCAATGCTGAACGTGAAGTATTACGAATGAGTGAAGTCGCCGAGCGCATGCTGCGTAATGCATTTGTTGCTTTAAAAAAAGATGACTTTGAGTTGGCGCAAAAAACCAAAGAAATGGATATGGTTGTGAATCTGTTTAATGATGAAATTAAGCGTTATCTGACCTCTCTTGCGCGCGAACCGCTGACCGAAAAAGAAAGTAAACGTTGTATCGAAATTCTTAACTTTACGACTAATTTGGAGCACGTTGGTGATATTATATCTGTCGATCTTATTCATAATATTTCACAAAAGAAAGTTATGCCGCGTGCCAAAATGTCACTACAAGATCGCGACGATCTTAATAATTTATATCAACCAGTGTTAAAGGCCTTTCATTTGTCGGTCAATGTTTTTTCATCGGGAGATATTCTCATGGCTAGGCAATTACTGGCTAAAAAATACAAAGTCGTTAAGCGCGAAAAAGAACTGGTTGTTAATCATCTTAATAAATTACGTGATGAGGTAGCCTATGATTCTAGACTCAGTGCATTGCAGTTGGATATATTGCGTGATCTCAAAAGAATTAACTATCATCTGACTTCTGTTGCCTATCCCATTCTCGAGGCGGCAGGTCAGTTACGCACTCGTTTGCGCTCCACGAAAACCGTAGAAGTTTCAGAGTAGTTAATTTTCTATCTGCTGGTGGCGTTCAGTATCTCCGTGAACAAGGACAGTTTTTCTCCAAGTTAAAAAATTATTATTCGTTCGATATTTTCGAGAAGGAATACATTGCTTGGATAGTTTGGAATCCCTATTGTAAAAAAATACAGGGTTAAAGTATTTGCGTTGACAGTAGCTGGTACTGTTAGCGATTTACACTAAGCCATAACAAACGGAATCTACTCACGAGGCATTATCGATTATCAAGTTTATGCTTTTAGTGAATTATTGCTGTGTCAAGCTATCGGTATTCTACTGATATCCCGTTTCATGATGAGTACGAATGTGCAAGTTAAAATGTTAGTTTGACGGTTGTGGGATGCGTTGTGATTAGAGGGCTCTAAACTATATTTTTCTCCAATATATTGGCTCGCGGCTTTTTCTTAGATAGTATTTGTTCGATTATCGTAATATATCCACAATCTTCAATAGAGATCGCTGCTTTGTCACTAGCTTCACGACACCCATTGCCATCAGGTTGCTAAGCTTACATCAACATTCATAGTGATCAAACATGACCTGCAAATACTCAGGTTAATATCAGCCTGCCGTTTTACCGGAAAAAGTAAGCTGATAAACAATCGCTATCAACGCTATGTATTTTTTGTGAGGGAATAAATCCACCATAAGCTGAATGAGTATCTATAATCCAATTTCATGAGTCTAATTAAGATTTCATCACCTGCACCATTTCGAGTATTTTACAAGAATAACCCCACTCATTATCATACCAAGCGACTAACTTGATGAACGTGCTATCTAATGCAATGCCTGCAGTAGCATCAAAAATTGAGGTGCATGAATCACCGCGAAAATCTGTCGCGACAACACTGTCTTCTGTGTATCCAAGAACACTTTTCATGCTTCCTTCAGAAGCCGATTTCATGGCAGCACATATTTTTTCATAGGAAGCTTTTTTTTCCAGTTCGACCGTTAAATCTACAACGGATACATCGGATGTGGGTACACGAAATGCCATACCACTTAGCTTGCCATTGAGTTCAGGTAATACCGCACCCACCGCTTTTGCAGCCCCGGTCGTGGATGGGATGATATTTTCCAATATCCCACGTCCTCCTCGCCAATCTTTGCTTGAGGGTCCATCCACTGTTTTTTGTGTCGCCGTAGTTGCATGCACAGTTGTCATTAACCCGCGCTTTAAGCCAAAATTATCATGAATCACTTTTGCCATTGGTGCTAGGCAGTTGGTTGTGCAAGATGCATTAGAGATAATAGATTGCCCCGCATAACTATCATCATTGACACCGAATACAAACATAGGTGTATCATCCTTCGAGGGTGCCGACATAATGACTTTTTTGGCGCCGGCATCAATGTGTTTTTGTGCACTTGCTTTAGTCAAAAATAAACCGGTTGCTTCTATTACCACATCTACGCCGATTTCATCCCATTTCAAATTAGCTGGATCACGTTCTGCCGTAAGGCGAATACTATGCCCATTAACCAACAGCCGATGGTTATCCACATCTATACTTCCCTGAAAACGGCCATGTACAGAATCATATTTTAGCATGTAGGCTAAATAATCAGGCTCAAGTAGGTCATTAATACCCACAATTTCAATGTTATCAAAGGACTGTGCAGCGCGAAACACCATACGACCAATTCGTCCAAAACCATTTATAGCGACTTTAATGTTCATTACTATCCTCTCGTTAATTATTGCGTAGCTGTTTGTTTTTTAGCCGTTAAATCTTTGCTCGTGACTATTCTGCTAATGTAATCGGATAATATACTCTGCTCATAACTGCTTAACCGTAAGCCTAGTTTTGACCGTCGCCAAAGTATGTCTTCTGAACAACACGCCCATTCAAAGTTGATAAGGTATTGGACTTCACATTCATACAAACCTGCGCCAAAATGTTTTCCCATATCTTTTATGGAACGATGCGAGAATAAAATGTTATGCGCTAACGTACCGTAACTGCGTACGTAGCGTTTTCGTATTTCTGTGTCTAACCATGGATATTGTTTGGCTAGTTCTGCAGATAAGTTTTCTTGCGAACTAAAGTTGCCACCCGGCAACGGATTATGCTTTGTCCAGCTTGGGCCGATGGCATTAAAAAATGGAGCGATTTTATCGACAGCAGCTTCGGCCAGTTTTCGATAGGTTGTTATTTTTCCACCAAAAACTGAAAGTAGGGGAGGGGCATTATTTTGACTGTCTAATTCTAAAGTATAGTCACGAGTAATGGCTTGTGCTGACGAAGATTCATCATCTAATAACGGACGCACACCTGAAAAGGTATGAACAATATCTGAGCGACTAATATCTTGGGAAAAGTTATTGTTAATCACACCAATTAAGTAATCGATCTCGCCATCTGATATCTTTACGGTTGATGGATCTTGTTTTATCTCGATATCTGTTGTGCCAATTAGCGTAAAATCGCTTTCATAAGGAATAGCAAAAACAATTCTCTGGTCATCATTCTGGAGTATATAAGCCTTATCACTATCGTGTATCTTAGGTACTACGATATGACTGCCTTTTATCAAGCGAACATTCTGCGGTGCTTTTACATCAATGACCGATGTGAATAAATCGGCAACCCAAGGCCCGGCAGCGTTGACCAATACTTTACACTTTATAGTAGAGTCATTTTGAGTAATGTTATCTTTAAGTGTAATTAACCAATGATTGTTTTCACGTATAGCTTTAACACAGGCATGTTGTGTACAAATTGTTCCGCCATTATTTTTTGCTGACATTGCATTGAGTGCAACCAGTCGTGAATCATCAACCCAAGCATCTGAATATTCAAAACCTTTTTTGATGTCACTGATTAAAGGGCTATCATCTTTAAAGGTGACTCCATGAGATTTTTTTAGTGTCGTGAGCTTGCTTAAATTATCATATAAAAATAGTCCTGCCAGTATCATCCATCTTGGCCTTAAGTGTGATCTATGAGGCAAAATAAAACGCAGTGGCCATATGATATGAGGGGCATTTTTAAGAAGTATTTCTCGTTCGGCTAAAGCCTCTTTTACTAGTCTAAACTCGTAGTGTTCTAAGTAGCGTAGCCCACCATGAATCAATTTACTGCTATTGGATGATGTGCTTGATGCGAGGTCATTTTTTTCGCAGAGAAGCGTCTTTAAACCTCGACCAGCTGCATCATTAGCAATGCCAGTGCCATTAATGCCGCCGCCTATAACTACTACATCGTAAGTGTTCATCTTCACCATAGCTCAATGCCAATTGTTGATTGTGGGAGTTGTAAACAAATAATATAGGTCAAGCTCGCAAAATAATCAACAATAACGAACAAAAAAGAACTATGGGGGGGGGTGGCTTAAGTGAGTGTCAATTAGTCGATAATAGTAAGAATTCAACAGAAGGGTTATGTAATATGCAGCTGGACGCCATTGGCATCTAATAGGTTTTTGATGTTTTCTGAAGGTTCAAAATCGGTAAAAAGATGCTGTGCTTCATTGATGTTACCAAGTCTCACCATGGCATTGCGGCCAAACTTTGTTTGGTCGGCAGCGAGTAAGACTTGCTTGGAGTTTTGAATAATACTTTGAGAAACCCTAACTTCTCGGTAATCATAATCGAGTAAAGTTCCGTTTTCATCAATACCGCTGATACCGATAATGCCGAAATCCATTTGAAACTGGTCAATAAACTCAATTGTCGACTCGCCAATGATGCCGCCATCGTTATTGCGTACCTCGCCGCCGGCTATAATAATTGAGCAGGACGTGTTTTCACTTAGAATAGATGCTACATGAATATTATTGGTAACTACGCGCAAATTTGTATGATGTATTAGCGCACGAGCCACGGCTTCTGTAGTCGTACCAATATTAATAAATAAAGAAGAATCGTTAGGAATAAGCTGGGCAAGACTTTGAGCTATATTGTTTTTTGCTTGCTGATTACTTTCTTTGCGATCTAGATATTCACTATTTTTCGTGCTTGAGATGAGGCAGGCGCCACCGTGATGACGTTTAATAACATTGGTGTTGGCCAATGTATTTAAATCACGTCTTATGGTTTGTGGGGTTACTTTAAAATGTTCAACTAGTTCGTCAATAGTGATGAAGTTTTTTTGCTCTATAAGTTCAATAATTTGACTGTGGCGATAGGTTTGATTCATAAAAAGCTCTACTGTTCTGCTTAATTTTTCTTATTATTGTAACCTTTTTACATGTTTTTGTATTAGTGCAATCAAATCTCATATTGGAGAAGACTCAGATTAGGCTAGGATAATCTAATCCAGTATGATTTAATGCGAATATAAACGAAAATATAATTACATTCCTTTTCTATAATAATGAGACTTTCACCCCATGCACGGCTATTTATTGTCTATAGATCAAGGTACAACAAGTACTAGAGCGATACTTTTTGACCAAAACGGCAGTATTTATGATAAATCACAAATTGAATTCCCCCAGTTTTTCCCGGATAGCGGTTGGGTCGAGCATTCCCCTGTCGATTTACTACAAACTTCGATTGATTGCTGTCGTCAAGTGCTTGAAAAAAATGCATTGAGTAGTGCAGATGTTATTGCTATAGGTATTACTAATCAGCGTGAAACAACGATTGTATGGGATAAAAACACGGGTAAAGCTGTATACAACGCTATTGTTTGGCAAGATAGGCGCACAAGCGAATATTGCCAACATTTAAAAAGCGAAGGTGTTGAAGCTACCTTAACTAAAAAAACAGGTCTACTTGCAGACCCTTATTTTTCAGCGACTAAAATAAAATGGATTTTGGATAATGTGCCTGGTACCAGAGAAAAAGCAGAGCAAGGTAGTTTGTTGTTTGGAACCGTAGACAGCTTTTTATTGTGGCATCTTACAGGTGGAAAAGAGCATAAAACAGACGCAACCAATGCATCGCGCACCTTATTATTCAATATTCATGAGCAGTGCTGGGATGAGGACTTGTTAGCTTTATTTAATATCCCTGCGTCTATGTTGCCTAAAGTAATGGATTCTGCCGATGACTTTGGTGTGACCCAGGCAGATATTTTTGGCTCATCAATTCCTATAATGGCAATGGCTGGGGACCAGCAAGCGGCGTTATTCGGTCAAACCTGTTTTGAACTTGGCATGGCTAAAAGTACCTACGGTACTGGCTGTTTTCTTATGTTAAATACCGGAAAAAACGCTTTAAAATCCGAAAACCAATTACTGACGACCGTTGCCTATCGAATCAATGGTGAAGTCACTTATGCTTTGGAAGGCAGCATCTTTGTGGCGGGTGCCGCCATACAGTGGTTACGTGATGGTTTAAAACTGATTAATAAAGTAGATGAGGTTGAGTTGCTGGCTCGTAACACACCGTTATCGCATGGCGTTTATATGGTTCCTGCATTTACCGGCCTAGGTGCTCCTTATTGGGATCCCGATGCTCGCGGAGCCCTTTTTGGCTTAACCCGTAATACCGGCATTAAAGAAATTGTCACTGCAGGCTTGCAGTCTGTCTGTTATCAAACGAAAGACCTACAGAAGTCGATGGAAGTCGATGGCGTTAGGCCTATATCCTTGAGGGTTGACGGAGGCATGGTTGCCAATGAATGGTTTTTACAGTTTTTGGCCGACATTTTAGGGGCCAGAGTTGATGTCCCCACTGTTATAGAAACGACAGCTCAAGGCGTTGCCTTTATGGCGGGTTTACAGGCGGGTGTGTTTTCTTCATTGGATCATATAAAAAGTATCTGGAGATTGGACTCAAGTTTTGAGCCAATGATGACTAAAGCTGAGCGCGATGTGTTTTACAAGGGCTGGAAGGCATCTGTTCTTCGGGTCAGAAGTGAGCAATAGTAGCTCATATTAAATCTAGAAACGGCGGTTGAATCACGAAAGTCTGTACAACTTTTGTATGAACCTAGAAAATTTAAAATGCACTATGACTTAAAGAATGCAGGGAGGGGATGTAACCAGTTCCTGCTCCTGTAGAGCCGGCATACATGACATCCTTATCAATAAGCTGGACGCGTTGTGCCTTGTACAACCATAAGCGAAGCGACACATTTTTTTACCTTCAAGCGGAGCTGAGGCGCTTAACTGCTGTTTATAGTTTAAAATCTTATAGATTAGGCTCTCACTCACAAGACTCCATTTAGGTAAAGGCCACACAGTAATTGATGCAAAGTACGTACTGCCTAGTCCGTATTGATTCCAGCGAACGCTACATCAATTATTTTACTAACCATTATATTATCTGCAGCACGGAAAAAATGAAAATGAAAGTATTTAATAACCATTACCTAATTATGCGCCACGGGGAAAGCGAAGCTAATGTAGCAGGCTTAATCGTTAGTGACCCAGCCATTGGTTGTGCGCGTTTCGGGTTAACCGATAATGGGCGACAGCAAGTGGTAGATTCTGTGACCGAATACCAAATCGCTAATAAGCTCACAGGTAAGTCCGTAAGTAAGATTGTTTGCTCAGACTTTTTGAGAACCAAACAAACAGCCGATTTATCATCCAAAACACTGGATTTACCCCCAGCACAAATCGAACCTGGTCTACGCGAACGTTTTTTTGGTGATATGGAAGGGAAATCAGATAACCATTACCCGGAAATATGGAAGCTAGATGGTGATGTTGATAAACAATCTGCCCAAAAAATTGAAACGGTCACTCAGGTTCGTCAGCGCGGTTTGACTGTCATTAACAAGCTAGAGCATCAGTTTCAAAATGAAGTGATATTGTTAGTCTCTCACGGCGATATGTTACAGATATTGCTTACTGCCTTTGCTGATATCTCTGCTGAACAACATCGTACTCTACCGCACCACTCTCAAGCTGAGATCAAGTTGCTGGTGGCGAGAGGTTAATTGAATATATTCTGTAAGAATCAATTAAGGCACCAATTTAATCGCCAGCTAGTGCTTCAAAAATACCAGTTGAGACCTTTGCGCGAAGCGTGCTAATAACTACGACGCGCTTCGTCACGATTAAAAATAGTAATTTTTCGGGCTTTTTTAATGAAAAAAAGCCATTGAAGGGATATTTCACCCCGTTTTTCGTTTTTTAGACGCAACTCTTCTGCAAACCTTGAATCTCTCGTTGTAAACTGACTCCTCGCTTCAGGTTATAAGCCAAACACATCACCCCAAAGCGCATCTGATTTCGAGCTTTACCCAAGTAACGAGCCTGCGCCATTCCGTAATGTAATTTCAATATGCCAAACACGCGTTCTACACCAC
>Ga0233426_10002959_pt1 | contig 13784 bp, 13 predicted proteins | sample SI_118_April2016_6_FD_179875 | JGI IMG/M metagenome (GOLD analysis project Ga0233426, IMG submission 179875) | Seawater microbial communities from Saanich Inlet, British Columbia, Canada - SI_118_April2016_10_MG | ecosystem: Environmental > Aquatic > Marine > Inlet | place: Canada: British... | reverse complement strand
GACGAATTAAAAGGGGCAAATAAAGTTAAAAGTTTATTTTTAGCGAATATGAGCCATGAAATAAGAACACCACTGACGGCTATAATTGCACAAGCTGAAGCGTTAATTTACGATGAAATAGATGAAACAACATTACTAACAGATATAAATATAATTCATAGCAATAGCTTACACCTATTAGAATTAATTAATAATATTTTAGATTTGAGTAAAGTTGAAGCTAACAAACTTGATCTAGAAATTCAATCTCAAGATATACATGCCATATTGCAAGATGTAGCTAATATGTTTAGTGAACAAGCTAAGAGTAAAGGCCTTACTTTTACGCTGTCACATTCTTTGCCAATACCTTTTGTTATCCCTGTTGACAGTATTCGTGTTAAGCAAATTCTGATTAATTTGTGTTCGAATGCTGTCAAATTCACTTCAAAAGGGCATGTTAAAATTGTGGCATTGTTACAATCGAAAGCATTGGTATTCTCAGTAGAAGATACCGGCATTGGCTTAAGTTCTTCACAAACTAACAGTCTCTTTGAAAGCTTTACACAAGGTGATAGTAGTATTAGTCGACGTTTTGGGGGGACAGGGCTCGGACTTTGCTTATCTCAGCAGTTAGCACAGTTAATGAATGGAAAGATTAAAATTTCGAGCACCTTAAATCAAGGAAGTACGTTTTCATTCATATTGCCGTGTTCAGAAGTGCTAGAAGGCAATATAGATGACCACTTTCAAATTATTCAATCGGTTATCGAAGAAGATAAAGTACAAGAAAAATTTGATAAAATTACCGGAACCATTCTATTAGCCGAAGATCATAAAGATAACCGCATGTTAATTAGTCGCTTATTGCGCTCTTTAGGCTTAGAAGTGTTCACAGCAAAAAATGGTAAAGAAGCTGTTCAACAATATATTCAACATCAGCCTCAAGTCGTTTTGTTGGACATACAAATGCCGGAAATGGACGGTATTGAAGCCCATAGTATTATGAGACAAAAGGGCGCAACACAGCCAATTATTGCACTAACGGCGAATGCAATGTCACATGAAGTTGAACAGTATTTAGCACAAGGCTTTGATGGCCACCTCAAAAAGCCGATTGAAAGAAAGGTTTTTATAAAGACAATTTGCCAATACTATTCAGGTAACATTTGTTCTGACAAAGCACAAGAATCATTAAATAAAGTCGATATGTCTGACTTGGTTGAACAGTTTAAGTCTAATCTTTCTTTAGAGCAGCAAGATATTATTTTACATATTAAAAATGATGATTTTGATGCATTATCCCAACTTGTTCATCGAATGGCGGGTGCAGCGCAAATGTTTGGTTTTTCTGCGTTGTCACAACATGCAATAACAATAGAAACCTCGATAAAAAATAAAGAATTTGACCGCGTAAACGACCAATCTCAAATACTTTTAAATGAGATCGATCAAGTTTTATGGTGATGTTTAAACGTATTAACTCTCTGAATAACACCTAGCACTTATTGCTCTACATATTCAAATACATCAATGATGGTATTGTTAAATATTTCGGCTATCTTGAAAGCGACTTCTAAAGAGGGGGAATATTTTCCTTTTTCTATCGCCACAATAGTTTGTCTTGAAACACCCACTAAATCAGCTAATGTTTTTTGTGTCATTTCATCCTGATCAAAACGTAAACGACGAATGTTATTGGAGATAACTTTTGTCATGTTAAAAGCCTCTTCGATAGTAAAATATTTGTGTTGAAAATTTTGCTATTTCAGCCATTAATGCAAAAATAATGATTAAATGCATGAGTTTATATTCATCGGGAAGTGCTATAGAAATAAGCTCTTTTGATGGAAATATAATAAATGTTGATAGCGTTGGGAATACAGTATAAAGCACAGTTAGCAACGCCCCTACGGATAAAATTGCATAAGCATATCGACTGCCGTGAAGCGTAATTAATGTGTCCCTCTCATCAGCTGAATAGTTAGCATCTTTGTTATCAATAATTGCCAGTACAATTTGTAAAATTACTTCTAATACAATTGTCTTTATAACTACGGCTAACAATAAACCATTAACGTTTTCAATGGTTAAATTACCAGCAAAATGTAATGAGAACAGTTCGGAAAAGTATTCGAACCAAATATAAATAAGTATTGCTAATGAAATCCAAGTACTTCTTTCTTTATATGACATAATAAATCCTTTGAGTATGTTTAACTATACATGGTGTTAAATATTTTTTACTTTTCTGATGGTAATACTACTTTTTATTGGTGTCAAATATATTTAACATTATGTATGGTTTTATTGTCATTCTTGTCGGCTTGTAATCAAGTGAGTCCAAGTGGTAAGCGAGGCTTATGTTTAAATGCTGCTCATTCATACAAAGGAAGGTAAAATAGGCCAGCGATCCTGTATTAAAAAGACCTGCTGGAAATACAGTTAACTTTTTAAGTTACTGATAGCAAAGAATCTTTTAGATTATTTTGTAGAAATAGAGGGTGCTTTCTAATTTTCCGTTAGAATTTTGAGCAAAGTTTGGGATCTCACCACCAATGATATAACCTAAATTTTTATATAAATTTGAGGCGATATCACCTTTACGAGTATCTAATACTAATAAAGAACGATTTTCTAATATTGCCGTTTTCTCTAATGCCAGCATTAAACTTTTAGCAATTCCTTGACCTCTAACATGTTTATTTACCATTAACTTTTCGATTTCGGCGCGATGTAAGGCGTTTGCTTTAATGGCTAAACTTAATTGAACACAACCAAGAATATTATCATCTTTTATTGCGAGGAAAATTAATTTGTTTTTGCTTGCAAGATCATCATTCACTTCTTTCCAATACTGCTGCGCGTCTTCATTTGAAAGTGGCGGAATAAAGCCGATGGAAGAGTCCTTATCCACACAATTTATTAATAATTGAGTTAATGAGGCAATATAGTGGGTTATCTGTTGAGGAGAAATTATTTTCATTATTGTTGGTATATTAGTAGTTAACTATCGTTTTATCAGTGATTTAATTGTTATTAGTATATTGGATTACTACACATTATTCTTTTGATAAATGAATTAGTTTTTCAATTGTTTTTAAGTTTCGAGTCGTAGCGATAACGTTTAATTTATTCTCAATAAAATTGTTTGATAATTTGCTTTTTCCATAACCGTTAGGGCAGTGTAAATATATGACCTGTTGATCTGCTATCAGTTGGTCAGGCGTTTGAACATAACTTAATAAATGGCTTACGTTTTGAGGTTCTGGAAGCCTATTTAAAAAGCTAATTAGTACCTTATTTCCTTCACTGGCGATATCTATATCTACAAAAGGTCGCTTATTAAAAGTACTTGCTAGTTCTGCTTTATTGACCATTAATACAGGTACTTCAAAACCATATTGTTGCATTAGTTTATTTTGTAACAGTAAAGTTAGATGCTTTTTATCGTTAATGGAGGATTTAAAGCAGATATTGCCGCTTTGTATGTATGTTGAGACATCTTCAAAACCAATGCTTTGACAATATTCCACTAAATCAGCCATCTTAATTTTATTCTGACCGCTGACATTAATGCCGCGTAATAGTGCTATATATTGTTGCATGGGCATGATTCCAAAAGGGTTTTATAACAACGGATTTTGCTATTTTTTTTCGCTCTAGTGCTCTCAATCTAGTGATAATTGTTTAGTGGATATTATTTAATTTATGGGGCTTTATTACAGTACTAAAACTTAATTTTCCCCATCAACATGTCTTTGAACATTACCCAATCTCCCATCAAACTATATAAAGGGTAGGTAAATGTTGCCGGTTTATTTTTTTCAAAAATAAAGTGTCCTAACCATGCGAAGCCATACCCAATCACGGGGAGTAACCATAACCAAATGTAGTTTTGGCTGATGCACGCATAAATCAAAGTAAATAAAATCAATGATGACCCAATAAAATGTAGTCGTCTACAGGTAATGTTTTTATGCTGGCTTAAATAAAAAGGATAAAAGCTTTTGAAAGATTGGAATTGTTTAGTCATTGGCCTAACTCTTTTTTAAATTACATTTATATGGATCGATTTCAGATGTTTATATTTAGATTGATTTTTTGTCAGTTCAACTTGGAAGTAAGTACTTTCAAGCCAATTAAACACATAGCACCCCCCATGACTCTGTCTAACCAATGACCCATTTTTTGAAATTTTTGATTAATACGTGGTCTTGATAATAAAAAGACTACAGTTGAAAACCATGCGAGTTGGATGGTCATCATCCATACACCGTAAATAATGAGGTGTGTTAGAGGAATATTAGGAGACAACACAACGGTAAAGAGAGCAACAAAATATATTGGTGCTTTAGGGTTTAAGGCATTACATAAAAAACCAATACCGACGGTTTTCAATGCGGATGTCTGCTTAATTACCTCTTCTTTTTCTGGTTGTTTTTTTGGCTGTTGCTTAGCTCGTAAGCCACAAATACCTAAATAAAGTAAGTAACTTCCACCTAATATTTTAATGGCCCATAATGCTGTTGCAGAATTAGCGATAATAGTGGCAAGTCCCAATGTGGAATAAATAATATGAATAGATAAACCCAAGGCTATACCAATACTACAAAGCAAACCTGATTTTTTCCCATGACTTAACGTTTGTTGACTGACCAAGATAAAATCAGGCCCAGGGGAAGCAGCAGCTAATAAATGAATAGACGTAATTAGTAGTAAACCAGAAAATAAATCCATTTAGGTGTCTCTAGGTTGTTGAATAATAAACAGGCTATCATTGACAATAAAAATGTTCAATTCAACCTTGCTAATAATACTTGTTTGCGGATAATATCGCGCCTTGCTTCAGATAAAGAGCTAAATATGCGTTTAGATAAATTCATTTGTAAAAGTACTGAGCTGACAAGAACAGAAGCCAAAAGCTTGTTAAAAAGTGGCAAAGTGCGAGTGAATGGCGAAATTAGTAAAAATGCTGCCATGCAAGTTCATGAAAATAACGATATCACAGTAGAAGGGCAAAGCTTAACTGCTCGTCAATCTCGCTATATTATATTGCATAAACCGCTTGATACTATTTGTTCAAATGTTGATGAAGGTTATCCCTCATTATTCCATTTAATTAATGTCGATAAAGCGTTTGATATGCATGTTGCTGGCCGACTTGATGCGGATACTACGGGGCTTGTTTTAATCACTGATGATGGTCGCTGGTCTCATAATATTATTTCTCCTAAAAAGCAGTGTGAAAAAACTTATCGTGTATGTTTGAGAGATAATATCAAGTCTGACAGTGCAGATAAGTTTAAAATTGGTGTTCAATTACAAGGTGAGAAATCATTAACGCTTCCTGCCAAGCTACAGGTTATTAGCGAAAAAGAAGTACTACTGACTATTACCGAAGGAAAATATCACCAAGTAAAACGCATGTTTGCTGCTATTGGGAATAAAGTTGTAGATTTACATCGTGAGCAAATCGGTAATATAAAATTAGCAGAACTTCCTATAGGTGAGTGGCGCTATTTAACTGAAAAAGAAGTTAGCGAGTTCTACTAACGTTCATTTGCAAAAGTTAACTTCTAGTCAATATAAATCAACAGCTATTCAGTAGACTATGAAAATTACGTTGTCAAAAAAATATTAAAGAATTGTTAATAATTGCCGATATTTTGATCATACATTAAAAATATGAGTCATTTAGTTAGGTAAGTTATGGATCTTTTTACGGAATTATTAAAGCCATCAAACAGTTTTAAAACAGAAAATACGGCTAAAGATCGTAAACAGAATACCCAAAGTAAGTATAAAAATACGGTAAAATACCGTAACAACTCTGCTGAAAAAAAACTTGGAAACACGTCAATCCGTAAAGTATCAAATTGGGATGATGTGGAACGCCGATCAGGAAAAGACCGACGTGAACAAATGGAAGGTCGTGGTCGTTGGTTAGAGTCTCGTGCTGAAAAAGATCGTCGTCAACTTGCTCAGGCAATCCAGTTTAAAATTTAGCGTTTACTATTCAACTATTTTTTATTTAGCTCGTTAAATTTTGCTAATTGCTATTCTGTTGCCGGTAATTGGTATTTATCTTTCCAATCCGCATATGGCATACCGTAAACTTGCTCTCTTGCTTCATCAATATCAACTTTAACACCTAGCTTGTCTGCTTCAGCTACTGTCCACTTTGAAAAGCAGTTACGGCAAAAACCAGCAAGGTTCATTAACTCAATATTTTGTACGTCTTTTCTATTATCTAAATGTCTTAATAAACGACGAAAAACCGCGGCTTGAATTTCAATTTCTTTATCCATAATGTTCTCTTAAGGTATCTTTACTATTTAATGTTAAATTACTGAATAGTGTTGCTTGAGTTATCAATTTCTTCTACAGGAAACTCAGGACGTTGATGACGACGAATTTGTACTATGATCCCCATAAAAGGGTGATCGAAGTAATGTACTTCTCTACTGATCATTCTGCGATCTTGTGTCATTCTAATAGGAATGACTTTTCTGGTGTCTGCTGTTTGAACGGTATTTTCTAATATATTTGATTTTAATTTCAGACTTTCTTGTTCAGCTAGTGTCATATTCAAGATACTAAAATCGTTAGAAACATGTAAATAATTGCCAATTAAATAAACATCTATCAAGCCTTCAACATACCAAGGTTGAACGGGAGGCATTGGCTCTGTTGATATCATGCTATTCTCATCTATTTTGTCTAACCTTTGGGGTAAGCGTTCTATAGATTTAACGACTTCTTCAACATTATTTATGTGTGGGAGTTGTTGAAGTATGTCGTTAATTTTTTGCGCTTTAATTTGTTCTAAAACAGTTTGGGCAGATAGACTCTCAGTCTCAGACTTATCCATATCAGCGTCTTGTCTAATATTTTCTGACAATGTAAATATATTATTAAGCGTTTTTTCCTCAAATAATAACGCATTTTTTTCTGTTTGATATGTGACTAAGTTTTTAGCAAATTGTCCTTGAACATTATCACCAGCAAATATTTTAATAGGTTGAGAATCGTTTTTTTCAAAAACAGGTTGTCGCCAAGCTAAGTGCAGAAGCGGGCGAAAGTCTTTACTTCGACGTAATTGCTTAACAATATCTTTTAAATGCAATGAATCTTCACTTATCAAATATGGGGCTTCGCTATAAATGCTTTCCGGATTATTAATGGTGCTAGGCATCTTATTCACAAGAAAACCATTATATGAATAAAGGCTTTCATTTACATTTAATTGCTCAAATTCGCTTTGAGACATATAACAAAGTGACGAATATTCTAAATCCGTATCAAGTGATTGATAATGAGCAGGGAATGTAGAACTATAAATAAATTGTACGTCTGAAAAAGCTTTTTCTGCTTCAAGAACGAATGCTTTTTGTTCTTCAGTGAGAGCAACCTCACTTAATAGGTTTTCATTTAACGCAGATGGTTCATTATTTAGCGTTTGTACGGAGTGTACGTTCGATGCCAGAGAATCCGAGTTGTTATTTGGATTAAACTTTAGGCCACTTTCGCCACTGGCAGTTACCAAACTTTCTTTTGAAAGCTCTTGTTTGGTTTTTACACGATCAAAAAAATCATCATTATCGCCATGTTGTTCGGATATTTGACTTTCATTCAGACTTTCACTCAATTGAGTGTTTTCAGTATAGCTAGTAGCTAATTGATTTTTTTCATCGATTGATTTAACTGCGTTTTGCTGCTGAGCAAGCGCATGTTCATTTAGTTGCTCAGCATTTAATGTTGATATTGTTTTGCTTAGGTGAAAAGTAGGCCATTTAACTGCTTGCTCTAAGTAACTCCTTTCATCATTCACTTTATTACATACTGGCAACTGTTGTTTTAATGTGGCAATGTCAGGATTTACATAAGGCGATAATAAATCAAGCGAATTATTATAATCTATCGCAAAATCTTGTTCTAAAAAGACTTCTTTAAGTTTTGCTTTATTGTCTAGTTGACTGATTAAAATCACTTCAACTTCAAACCAATCGCCCAGCCACTTACTGGCAGACATAGCCGAAAAAGAAAAAAACAAACTGGAAAATAAAACGAGACTTTGTTTAATATTCATTCATTTCCTAAAGTAAATGATAAGCTTAAGGTTATTTGTAAGCTAATCATACCCTGTATCTTATTGACTGTTAATTAAGTTTTTTACTCAAATCACCTAGAATTGAAGTGATCATCATAAAACGCGATTTTGCATCTTCAGTAGCACGAATGAATTTTAGTTTACTTGCGCCATCCATTTTAAACACACTCGGTTGAGATTGAATTAAACCAATAATAAACATTGGGTCAACCTTGGTATTGTTACTAAATTTTATGGAACCGCCCGTTGGGCCTGCTTCTATGCGTGAAATACCAATCTTCTGTGCTTTTAATTTTAATTTTGCAATGTGGACTAAGTTCTTTGCCGCTTGTGGTAATAAGCCAAATCGATCAATAAGCTCAACTTGAATTTCATCTAATTCATTTTTAGTTTTAGCACTAGCAATACGTTTGTATAAACTTAATCTTAGGCTAACATCAAAAATATAATCATCAGGTAATAACGCCGCAACACGTAATTCTACTTCGGTCTGTTGTGCGGTCATTTGATCGAGTGATAGTTGCTTACCTTCTTTCAGGGCAGAAACGGCTTGGTCGAGCATTTCCATGTATAAACTAAAGCCAACTTGACTCATTGACCCACTTTGGTCTTCGCCGAGTAACTCACCTGCACCTCTAATCTCTAAATCGTGCGTTGCAAGGGTAAAGCCAGCACCTAAGTCTTCTAAAGAAGCAATGGCATCAAGGCGTTTCTTCGCATCTTTAGTCATCACTTTTTCATGGGGAGTCAGTAAATAAGCATAAGCTTGATGATGCGAACGACCCACACGACCACGCAATTGATGAAGCTGAGCTAACCCTAAACGGTCTGCTCTATCCATAATGATCGTATTGGCACTTGGTACATCGATACCAGTTTCAATTATGGTGGTGCATACTAGAACATTATAACGTTGGTGATAAAAATCACTCATGATACGTTCAAGATCGCGTTCCCGCATTTGCCCATGAGCCGTAATTATTTTAGCTTCTGGCAGTAAATTTTGAATATCTGCGGCTGTTTTTTCAATAGTATCGACATTGTTATGTAAAAAGTAAACCTGACCACCACGTAAAATTTCACGTAAAATTGATTCTCTGATCAGCGCATCATCTCTTTGACGTACAAAGGTTTTTACGGCTAAACGTTTTGCTGGTGGTGTTGCAATAATGGATAAGTCTCTCATGCCACCCATTGCCATATTAAGCGTTCTAGGAATGGGGGTCGCGGTGAGGGTTAAAATATCAACATTTGATCTTAATTTTTTAATTTTTTCTTTTTGTTTTACACCAAATCGATGTTCTTCATCAATAATTAACAATCCAAGATCATGATATTTAATACTGTTTTGTAAGAGTTTATGCGTACCAATTAAAATATCAATATGCCCTGATTCTACTTGAGCTATTACTTCATTTTGCTGTTTTGTCGTTTTAAAACGAGATAATACCTCTACAGAAATTGGCCAATTTGCAAATCGGTCTTTAAAGTTTTCATAATGTTGCTGGGCAAGTAGTGTCGTTGGCACTAATATAGCCACTTGCTTACTGTCGTTTACGGCAACAAAAGCGGCTCGCATTGCAACTTCCGTTTTACCAAAGCCTACATCACCACAAACGAGTCTATCCATTGTTTTATCAGATAGCATATCGCTAACCACGGCGTTAATCGCCTGTTCTTGGTCATGGGTTTCCTCAAAACCAAAACTGTCAGCAAAAGCGGTGTAGTCAGATTTGTTACGGGAAAATTGATAGCCCTTGTTGTTAGCCCGTTTAGCATAAATATCAAGAAGTTCAGCAGCAACATCTTTAACTTTTTCAGCCGCTTTTCTTTTTGCTTTTGTCCAAGTGTCGTTACCTAATTTATGTAATGGCGCATGTTCAGCATCGGTACCAGAATAACGACTGATCAAATGAAGCGAAGCCACTGGTACGTATAACTTTGACTCACCGGCATAACTCAGTGTTAAAAACTCCGTAGTAATGCCGCCATTTTCAATGGTTTGTAAACCTAAGTATCGGCCAATGCCATGTTCAATATGAACAACAGGCTGACCTATCGAAAGTTCAGCTAAATTTTTAAATATTGCATCAGCTTGAGTGTCTTGTTGTTTTTTTCTGCGACGCGCTTGGCGAACTCTATCGCCTAATAGCTCTGATTCTGTAACAAGAGCAATGGCATTTTTAAGTGAAGCTCCTTTACTTTGAAAGATAAAACCGGCAGAAAGTGCGTTGACAGTGATGCCAATTTTATCATCAGAGTTAATAAAGGTTTCAATGTCATTAAATTGTTGTGGCACCATGTGATTACGCTTTAACAATTCTAAAACGCTTTCTCTTCGACCTTGGCTTTCAGCGACAAAGAGAATTTTGTGTGGTGTTGTTTTATCTGCGATAAACACATTCAATAAATCGAAGGGCTGCTTTAATTGATGATTAACGGTAAGGTTGGGTAATTCATTAACATCATAATGAATTACGCCTTTACTGAGTTTGTTGTCATCCGATATTTCAGATAAAGGTTCTTCGCTTCCTCCTTCATTGGTTAAAATATTCGACGCCATTTGAGGAATTGAAATACGATCAAAAGGCTTTAATGCAACATATAATTCATCTTTGTTTAAAAATAACTTTTTCGGTTCAAGTAAAGGCCGAGTAGGGTCGTAACGTCTGTCTTCATATCGGTAATCAACGTCAAGCCAATATTGTTCAATGGCTTTATCAATATCGCCTGAAATAATAACTAAAGCACTTTCTGAAAGATAATCACATAAGGTATTTGTTTGTTCAAAAAACAACGGCAAATAGTATTCAATACCTGCAGGCATTATACCGTCGCTAACTTGATGATAAATTGATTCTTTATTAATTGGACCTGTGAATAATTCTCGATATTGTTGCCTAAATAAATTAATGCCAGGTTGATCGGTTGGAAACTCATGAGCCGGAAGTAATTCAATGGTAGGAATTTTATCACTTGAGCGTTGGTTTTCTGGATCAAACAAACGAATTTCATCAATTTCATCATCAAAAAAATCTAATCTAAATGGAGTGTTACTCCCCATAGGGTAAAGATCTAGAATTGCGCCACGTGCTGAAAACTCTCCATGCTCCATCACTTGATCAACGTATCTATACCCACTGGCTTCTAGCTCTTGTCTGAGTTGATGAAGATCCTTTTTATCCCCTTTGTTAATCAATAAACTATTACTTTCAAGATATTGTTTGGGGGCAAGTTTTTGAATTAACGTTGAAACAGGCACAATTACAATGCCTTTTTTCATACGCGACAGTTGATATAACGTCGCTAATCGCTGAGAAATAATATCTTGATGTGGTGAAAAGGTATCGTAAGGTAATGTTTCCCAATCTGGAAATAAACAAATTGAAAGGTCATTATCTCGGTTGATGCTGAACAACTCTTGCTCTAAACGAATAGCTGATGGAGTGTCATGAGTAATTAACAAAATTGGTTTTTCGGCTTGTTTTGCTGCTTGGTAAATAGCAATAGTGCTACTCGAACCAAGCAAATTATGCCAAGATTTTTTGTCTGCAGACTTACCTCGTCGAGAGGTGAGAACAGGAGAATATAGGTGATGTAATTTACTCATGAATAGTTTCGTTCTTTTTACTGGTTTTGAAGTTTATTTTTTTATAATTTCGGCGTAACGTTTTATTATCAGCTGAGCTGATAGTACTAAATTACATGATAACATGCGTGAATTTAAAGTTGCGTAAATTAACTTGAAAATAATTGTTCAAATTTCCCCTTTTTATTGAATAAGTGTTTTCATTAAACTTTAGTAAGAATGTGAGGAAAACGACCTATCAAGGTAGTATACTTACTCGATAGGAAAATCTTCCAGAACAAGCCGTTGTAATTAGGAGTCCTTAGTGACCAATAATGATGTTTTACGCCGTATTCGCTACACATTTAATTTACGTGATGAAAAAGTTGTGGCAATTTTTGCTCATGCTCATTGCCAAGTCAGTGAGTTGCAAGTTCAAAACTGGTTAAAAAAAGACGACGACCCGTCTATGGTTGAGATTATCGACGTTGAGTTAGCGAGCTTTTTAAATGGTTTTATCATTGAAAAGCGGGGTAAACGAGAAGGTGAACAACCTAAACCAGAAAAAACATTAACGAAGAATATTATGTTAATGAAGTTGAAAATAGCACTGCAACTTCAAAACGATGATATTGTTGACCTATTAGCAAGTACTGGTTTTACTTTAGGAAAATCAGAATTAACCGCGTTTTTTAGAAAACCAGATCATAGAAACTATCGTCATTGTAAATCACAATTTTTACGTAATTTTTTACAAGCTATACAAAAAAAACATCGTAAACCGTATACGCCTAAAAAGAGTAAAAGTAGTCATACTAGATCAGAAGAAACGACAGAAGTTGAAGATGCAGTTGTTGATACGTCTTATAAATCTGCGCGAGTAAATGCAAGTAAAATGTATGTAAACCCTAATGCGACTAAATCAGATGATAAAAAGTCTTCTCGTAAAGTCTTAAAATTAAAACCTGAAGATATTTATAAAAATAGTTAATGACTCAAAAAATCATACCTTTTATCAGCCAATTAGCGATTGATGAACAATTAACATGGCTTGAACGGTTAAATGAACTGTTTAGCAAGCCAATTAAAGAAGTCCACTCTGGGATATTCATTACTATTAACGTTGTAATGGCTTCATCATTGAGTGATTCAGAAAAGTCTCACTGTGAAATAGTGATTGTTGCAAACCCTGACCCTTTTGTTTTAGCTGACTTTCCCAAACTTGTTTGGGTACAAAGTTTATGGGCAGGTGTAGAAGGGCTAATTGCTGAAATCCCATCCCCGACGTTTGAAATAGTTCGTTTGGTAGATCCATGTTTAGCAAAAACAATGGCAGATGCTGTTGTTTCATGGAGTTATTATTTGCTTAGAGATATGCCGGTCTATATATCTCAGCAGCGAAGCAAGCAGTGGGAACAACATCATGTTACTTTAACGAATGACTGTACTATTGGTCTTTTAGGTTTGGGTGAATTAGGACGAGTAAGTGCGGATAAATTAGCGCTAAATGGGTTTAATATTCTCGGGTGGAGTCAACGTAAAAAATCACTGAAAAATATAGCCTGTTTTAATGGGGAGGATGGTTTGCATCATGTGGTATCACAAAGTGACATTATCGTCGTACTGTTACCATTAACTGACAGCACAACTAACTTACTGAACAGAGATTTATTTTCTAAAATGAAGTCTAGTGCTTCGGTAATTAATTTTGCACGAGGTAAAATTGTAAATCATGCGGATTTAATAATAGCGTTAAATGAAAAAATGCTTTCTCATGCTGTGCTAGATGTTTTTGTAGAAGAACCGCTATCGGAAAAAAATAGCTTGTGGCAACACCCCTGTATTACTGTTTTGCCTCACATTTCAGCCCCCACTAACTGTGAAACTGCCTGCATAATTGTTACGAATAATATTGATAACTATTTTACAACTGGAAATATCCCACTTTCTGTCGATATTAAAAAGGGATATTAGTTTCCTTAAGTAATACCTATACAAAAAGTAGATTGATTTAAATCAAAACTAAATATTATTTGGACGTTAGAATACTCATATTCTTTATCTCGCTTGAAAGTCATTATGGCTAAAAGACCTATTGTTTATTCGTGCACTGGCTGTTCTAAT
>Ga0233426_10002956_pt1 | contig 13794 bp, 10 predicted proteins | sample SI_118_April2016_6_FD_179875 | JGI IMG/M metagenome (GOLD analysis project Ga0233426, IMG submission 179875) | Seawater microbial communities from Saanich Inlet, British Columbia, Canada - SI_118_April2016_10_MG | ecosystem: Environmental > Aquatic > Marine > Inlet | place: Canada: British... | reverse complement strand
ACAAAACAGCCTTCTTTTCGCTGTTTTAAAACCAGTCCAGACATTATCCGACTTGCAGTAATGCTGTATGTCGGTTTCCCGCGTTTTAGCATTTAAGCTTACACCCCGCGCTGATCACACCAGTATGGCATCATGCCCAGCCAAAGAACTGTAAGGGCCGGGGGGGTAGGCGGGCTGTGAGGGCCTCCCGGAGCGCCATCTCTATTCACGCAACGATTTTAAACTAAACCGTGCCACTGCTCTCGCTGGGTGGTGTCAATTATTGAGGTCCTGGATTTCGATTGCCCCTATCAATCTGATGCTTGCAATCATTATTCTGACAGTGCCTCGGTAAGATTTATAAGACTGCGGCCCAGCATTATAAGCAATACACCACCGGAACAAACTAGCACGCCAACATAGATAATTTTAGGCACTTAGTTTACAAAGTAAAATCCCCGTTGGCCTCTAGCACTCCCGAAAGTCATGCCGCCTGTTCGGTGTGTCTTGTTCGGTCTCAAGCGCACTCATATAGGCGGGTAAAATGTCTGCAAGTGGCATCTGGCATACTTGGTTGATGGCGTAAGATTGAGTTGATAACCGATCTTATTGGTTTGATTTGTATCGAATTTGGTGCATAAAAGTGAAATGGAATTCCTAGACGTTAGCCATAACACTGCGCTTGTCATCGCATCGATCGTAGTCGGCTTTATCGCGGGCTTCACGGGTTTGACGTTGTCCAAGGATCTTTCCAATCAAAGCGTTTTGCGTCGCAAAGCGTCAATAGCAATGTCAGCGGTCGCTTTGGGCGGTGGTATCTGGTCGATGCATTTCGTGGCAATGCTTGGCATGCAGATGCCCATCCTTTTTTATTATGATGCGGCTATAACGCTCGCGTCCGCTTTGCTGGCTATTCTTATTGTGGGGACGGCTTTGCTTTTACTGCACTTTCGCCAACGGACACCTTTCACCTTGTCTGCGGCAGGCGCGTTGGTTGGATTTGGAATTCTGGCAATGCATTATGTGGGCATGGTCGGTCTGCAATTGTGCCGCGCGGTCTATACACCTTCAGGTATCCTTGTGGCCGTGGTGTCTGCTGTATTGCTTTGTATTGCCGCGTTCTGGATTGCATATGGTCAACGTACAAATCGCAATATTTTATTTGGAACGTTGTGCTTTGGGGCCGCAGTCAGCGCGGTTCATTTTGCTGCCATGGCTGGGACCAATTTTGTCGTTGTTCCGACTATGAATGAATTCGGCCCGGTCATGAGTAACGAAACACTCGCGATGGGCGTTATCTTATCAAGCTTTGTCATCTTTGGCGCTTTCCTCTGGATGGGAGTGACGTTCCTTGATCCGGTCACGCCCCAAGCGGTGGAACCTTCTGTGGTTTTGGCGAGTGCTTCCAAAGTGCCCACTTTGTCAGCACCTGTACTAATAGCTCTACGCATTCCTTGTGAACGCAATGGGGTTACGCAATTGATTGATCCCGCTCAGGTCGCGTTTGTGCGCGCCGAAGGCCATTACACCAAAGTTTACACCCTGAAAGAACAACACTTCTGCGCTTGGCCAATCACCGAGGCATTTAAGCGTCTGGATGGGGCTGGGTTTATCAAAACCCACCGAAGCTATTTGGTGAACCCAAAGCTGGTTGAGCATTTTGAGCGGCTAAAAGACAACGGTATTTGTCGCTTTGGCGACGCCAAGCTGCCCTCTGTTCCGGTCAGCCGCTCGAATCTGAAGCTCGTCCACGACGCATTGGGTCTTTAGAGTTTCGCAGTTCGAGCAGTCTGAGGCGCATTTCGTGCAAAATCGCGATCACTTCGTTGATAAATGTAAGCGCCTGCGTACTGCTTCGTGCAATCTTTAGTTCCTGAATTAATTGCGGAAACGGGAGGCGAAACAATGATACCAGCAGCGTTCGAGTACTACAGGCCGACAGACATGGCAGGCGTAATCGCTCTGCTTCAGGAACATGGAGATGATGCCCGGGTAATCGCGGGTGGACACAGCCTGATCCCGATGATGAAGCTGCGGATGGCTGAGGTCCCGCATTTGATCGATTTGCAAGCTATTGAGGGGCTGAATGGGATCGCAGTTACAGGGGGCACCATTAGGTTAGGCGCGATGGTTACACAGCACGAGATCATCAATTCTGCAGAGATGGAAAAGGCCGCCCCAATCATGAAAGAGGCAGCCCTGCAAATTGCAGACCCACAGGTCCGTTACATGGGGACCGTTGGTGGCAACGTCGCAAATGGGGATCCTGGCAACGACATGCCGGGCCTGATGCAATGCCTGAACGCACAGTTTCACCTAGTTGGCCCTATGGGAGACCGAGTGGTCGATGCGCGCGATTTCTACGAGGCCGCCTACATGACCGAACGTGAAGATGAAGAAGTTTTGACTGCTGTGAGTTTTACAGCCCCCGTTGGTGGCTTCGCTTATGAAAAACAAAAGCGCAAGATTGGTGATTATGCCACCGCCGCTGCTGCAGTCCAGATTTCGAAAAGTGGTGACAAAGTCGGTGCGGCCTCAATCGCGATGACCAACCTCAGCGATACACCGGTCTGGTCTGAAGGCGCAGGGGCGGCACTCGTTGGCACAGCCTGCGATGAAGCGGCCGTGAAAGCTGCCGTCACCGCAATGCTGGGTGACATCGATCCAACAGAAGACAACCGCGGCCCTGTCGCATTCAAACGCCACGCCGCTGGTATAGTTCTTAGCCGCGCCATCGCGCGCGCTTGGTCACGGGCGTAGAGGAGAAATAAACATGTCAAACAAGATGCACGTCAATCTCACCGTCAACGGCGAAGATCACGAATTCCTCGCTGAACCACGCGAACTGCTGATCTACGCGCTGCGGGAAAAGCTCAACATCACTGGTCCACACGTCGGCTGTGAAACGTCCCATTGTGGGGCCTGCACGGTCACGATGAACGGCAAGTCTGTGAAGTCCTGCACCGTTTTTGTGGCGCAAGCCAACGGCGCAGAGCTCACCACTATTGAAGGAATTGGCAATCCAGATGCGCTGCACATCCTGCAAGAGAACTTTAAAGAACACCACGGACTGCAGTGCGGTTACTGCACGCCGGGCATGATCACGCGCGCAGTCAAGCTTTTGGAAGAAAATTCAAACCCGACTGAGGAAGATGTCCGTTTTGGTATAGCTGGCAACATTTGTCGCTGCACTGGCTATCAGAACATTGTGAAATCAATTCTCTCAGCGGCGTCTGAGATGAATGCAGCCAAGGAGGCGGCACAATGAAGGACGAAATCACACGCGAAGATCGGGTTGCAAATCTAAAAGGCTTGGGTTGCTCGCGCAAGCGGGTCGAAGATGCGCGCTTCACCCAAGGTAAGGGCAACTACGTCGACGACATCCAACTACCTGACATGTTGCACGGCGATTTTGTGCGCTCGCCCTATGCCCACGCGCGGGTTAAGTCGATTAACATCGAAGCTGCTATGGCGCTGCCTGGTGTTGTCGCGGTTCTGACGGCCAAAGACCTTGAGCCGTTGAACCTGCACTGGATGCCTACGCTGGCTGGCGACAAACAGATGGTGTTAGCTGACGGTAAGGTCTTGTTCCAAGGCCAAGAGGTCGCCTTTGTCGTGGCCAATGACCGTTACATCGCGGCCGACGCGGTTGAATTGGTCGAGGTGGATTATGAAGAACTCGAAGTCATCGTCGATCCATTTAAATCCCTGCAGTCGGATGTTGTCCTTCGTGAGGATTTAGTGGCCGAAGACGGATCAATTCCCAACGGTGCGCACGGCCCACGCAAGCACCCCAATCACATCTTCACGTGGGAAGCTGGCGAAGAAGAAGTTACCAATCAAGTGATCGACAACGCCGATGTCGTTGCAACTGAAGAAATGTACTATCACCGCACTCATCCTTGCCCGCTTGAGACCTGCGGTTCTGTTGCGTCGATGGACAAAGTGAACGGCAAACTGACCCTCTGGGGTACTTTCCAAGCCCCGCATGTGGTGCGCACGGTTGCATCACTGCTGTCAGGTATTGAAGAGCATAATATTCGTGTTGTTTCCCCCGATATCGGTGGTGGATTTGGCAACAAAGTTGGCGTTTATCCCGGCTATGTCTGCTCAATCGTAGCATCTATCGTCACAGGCGTTCCTGTAAAATGGGTCGAGGACCGGATGGAAAACCTGATGTCCACTGCCTTCGCCCGCGATTACTGGATGAAGGGCAAGATCAGCGCCACCAAAGAAGGCAAGATTACTGGACTGCGTTGCCACGTTACAGCCGATCACGGCGCGTTTGATGCTTGTGCCGATCCGACCAAGTTCCCCGCGGGTTTCATGAACATCTGTACGGGATCATATGACATTCCCGTCGCCTATCTTGGCGTTGACGGTGTCTACACCAACAAGGCCCCGGGCGGCGTCTCATACCGCTGTTCATTCCGCGTCACTGAGGCTGTGTATTTCATTGAGCGCATGATCGAAGTCCTCGCGATTGAACTCAACATGGACCCCGCAGAGCTGCGCTCGATCAACTTCATCAAGAAAGAGCAGTTTCCATATACGGCTGCCCTTGGTTGGGAGTACGACTCCGGCGACTATCAAACCGCATGGGATAAAGCGTTGTTGGCCGTCGACTACAAAGGCCTGCGTGCTGAACAGGCCGAACGGGTCGAGGCCTTCAAGCGTGGCGAAACGCGCAAGGTCATGGGCATCGGTCTGTCCTTTTTCACTGAGATCGTCGGCGCGGGACCTGTCAAGAATTGCGACATCCTTGGGATGGGTATGTTTGACAGCTGCGAAATCCGCATCCACCCAACAGGATCGGCCGTCGCGCGGCTTGGGACGATCAGCCAAGGCCAAGGCCACGCCACGACATTCGCTCAAATCCTCGCGACCGAGATTGGCCTGTCTGCTGAAAGCATCACGATTGAGGAAGGCGACACCGATACAGCACCTTACGGTCTGGGTACCTATGGCTCTCGTTCCACTCCAGTTGCGGGTGCAGCAGCAGCAATGGCAGGTCGCAAAATCCGTGCCAAGGCGCAGATGATTGCGGCCTATCTGCTAGAAGTTCACGATAACGACGTGGAGTTCGACGTGGATCGGTTCGTCGTAAAAGGATCCCCTGAGCAGTTCAAGACAATGAAGGAAATCGCTTATGCTGCCTACAATCAGGCCATTCCAGGGCTTGAGCCAGGTCTTGAGGCGGTCAGCTACTACGATCCGCCCAACATGACCTATCCGTTCGGTGCTTATGTCTGCGTCATGGACATCGACGTCGACACCGGTGTTCCAGAAATCCGCCGCTTCTATGCGCTAGATGATTGCGGCACGCGGATCAACCCGATGGTCATTGAGGGTCAAATCCATGGTGGCCTGACCGAAGCTCTCGCCGTCGCTTTGGGGCAAGAGATTGCTTATGACGACATGGGCAACGTCAAAACGGCCACGTTGATGGATTTCTTCCTGCCGACAGCTTGGGAAGTGCCAAACTACGAGACCGACTTTACTGTCACACCAAGCCCGCACCACCCGATTGGGGCAAAGGGCGTTGGCGAAAGCCCACATGTAGGTGGCGTGCCTTGCTTCTCAAATGCCGTGCAGGATGCGTTCCGACCGTTTGGCAACCGTCATACCAATATGCCCCATGATCATTGGCGCATTTGGCAGACAGCCAACAATCTTGGTATGCACGACTAAGGTTTTGATGCGGGCTGCCTTGCGCGGCCCGCATGGTCTAGGAGGGCACTGATGACTTGGACAACGTTACAAACGGCTATGGCCGATCAGGGGTATATCGCCTCTGGTGATCTTTCGATGGCGCTGCATTTGTCATTGTCGCTAGGCCGCCCCTTGCTTTTGGAAGGGGCCGCTGGCGTTGGCAAAACTGAAGTTGCGCGGGTCTTAGCGGCTGTTCAAAATACCCAGCTCATCCGTTTGCAGTGCTATGAAGGACTGGACGCAGCGCAGGCAATTTACGAATGGAATTATCAACGCCAACTACTGGCAATCCGCGCAGCTTCTGAAGATGGGGAGACGGGTAAAACTGTTGAAGCAAGGATATTTTCAGACGAGTTTCTGCTTGAACGCCCGCTGCTCAAGGCGATCCGCCAAGACAAAGCACCGGTTCTGCTGATTGACGAGATTGATCGCGCGGATGAAGAGTTCGAGGCATACTTGCTTGAAATTTTGTCAGAGTTTCAGGTGACCATTCCCGAAATGGGTACAATTACTGCGACAACTCGGCCGATGGTTATCCTGACGGCGAACGGCACGCGCGATCTAAGCGATGCATTGCGCCGTCGTTGCTTGTACGCCCACGTGCCCTATCCCGATCATGGCACCGAGCTTGCGATCTTGATCACGCGCTATCCTGATATTACCGATCGCCTGTGCGCGCAGATCGTAGGGTTCGTTCAGGCCTTGCGCAAACAGGAGCTGGAAAAGAAACCGGGTATTGCCGAGATGCTTGATTTTGCCGCTGCATTGATGGGGCTTGGCGTGGCCGATCTGACGATGGATCCAGCGATTTTACAGGCGACGCTGACGACCCTGTTAAAAACGCAAATGGACCGTGACGCGATTCCAACAGAAATCGCACAACGTTTGGCAGGCAAAGCTGCATGAGCCTTGTGACCAAATTTGCCGCCCGCGATCCTGGGCCTGCCGCCCGAATGGCCGGATTTGTCGCGCATCTACGTGACAACGGCTTTCGGCTTGGTGTTGGTGAAACGGGCGCGGCACTGGATGCCTTGACCCATATCAACGCGGCAAACCCGTACGATTCGCGCCGTGCACTGAAATCTTTGTTTACCGGCTGCACCGAAGAAGCCGCCCAATTCGACGGGTTGTTCAACAGCTTTTGGATGAATGGCGGGCGAGTCAAAACCCGCGTGACCGCGACCCCAACTCAAAGCGAAAACGTACAATCTAGTCGCGAAGCAAGTGAAGAGGCCAGCAGTGGCACGGGCGACATGAGCGCCTCTGGCGGTGTCGATGGCGAAGCCGAAAGCGACGGTGAGGGCAAATTGGTTGCAATGAATGTGACCAACCTGTTCAAGAAAGACCTTCGCGATTTTGTCCGCCCCGAAGATATCGCCGAGGCTGAAAAGATCGCGCTGCGGCTTGGGGCCGCATTGAGAGATCGGCGATCACGTCGTCGAAAAGCCGCGCTCAAAGGGGATCAAATCCACTTTCGAAAAGTGATGCGGAAAAGCCTCGCGACGGGTGGCGAACCCTTTTTTTTGCCCAAACGTCAGCGGCCTGATCGCACTCTGCGGATCACGGCGATCTGTGATGTGTCGGGTTCGATGACTGTCTACTCACGTATTTTTCTTGCGTTCCTTGCAGGCCTAATGCGCGCAGATTTTCGTGCTGATGCTTATCTCTTTCACACCCGCCTTGTACGGATTACCGAGGCCTTGCGCGACAAGGATGCTCTGCGCGCGTTGGCGCGATTGTCTTTGCTGGCCGAAGGTTTTGCGGGTGGATCAAAGATTGCGGAGAGTCTTGATACGTTTGCAAGTACCTATGGCCGTCGCTTCGTTGATAACCGAACGGTCGTTATGATCCTGTCCGATGGCTATGACACCGCGTCCCCTGACGGGATTTTTGACGCGCTCGCCCGCTTGAAAATGCGCGGCTGCAAGATCATCTGGCTTAATCCTCTCAAAGGCTGGGACGGTTATGAGCCGACAGCGCAAGCGATGGCTGGAGCCTTGCCACATCTGGATCTGTTTCGCGCAGCCAATACTCTGGGCGACTTAGCAGCGCTCGAGACCGAAATGGCGCGGCTATGACACCCAAACAGATAATGGACTACGGATTAAACGAGGGCGAAGACTGTTTCGCCATAGCCACGATTGTACGCACCGCTGGAACCACTTCAGCCAAACCCGGTGCCAAGGCGTTGATGCGCGAAGATGGAACAATTCTTGAAGGGTGGCTTGGTGGTGGCTGTGTACGCGGGGCGATCAAGGACGCGACCTTGAGGGCCTATGCGACAGGACAGCCCCAATTAATTTCGGTCACACCACAAGAGGACCTAACAGAAAAGGGCGTGCGTGCAGGAGATGACATTGATGGCGTCCATTTTGCACGCAACGGATGCCCGTCCAAAGGTACCATCGACATTTTTATTGAACCTTACCTTCCCACGCCTGATTTGCTGGTCTTTGGCAAATCCCCAGTGGCTGAAAAGCTATTAGAGCTTGCTCCACAGTTTGGTTGGGCCGTCGCAAATGTTAGCGTGGATGCCCCTTTGGACGCACGCACACCTAATCGCGCACGGTATCTAGTGATTGCAACGCAAGGCCAAGGCGATCTCGCCGCGTTGAATACAGGTTTGGCTGATCCTACTGAATACGTCGCCTTTGTCGGCAGCACCAAAAAATTTGCGAGTTTGTCAAAAAAGCTGATTGCGGCAGGTATTGATCCATCACTAATCGCAGCTGTCCGCGCACCCGCTGGACTGAATATTGGCGCTGTCACACCTACCGAAATCGCGCTATCTATTCTTGCGGAACTGACACAGATCAAACGTAATCTTTTTGTAAAAGTCGCCCAAAATGGATAGTTTTGGAGCGATCATTTTGGCTGCAGGTCTGTCGCGGCGCATGGAAGATCGCAACAAATTGCTGTTGCCGATCCACGGCAAACCGATGATCCAGCACGTCGTTGAAACCTACATTGCAGCCTTAAACGGTCAGATATGCGTTGTTACGGGATTTGAATCCGATAGAATTAAAGCCGCCCTTGACGGCTTACCTATCCAGTTTGTTCACAACGCAGATTTCGAAGCGGGGCAACCGTTTTCAGTCCGCGCCGGGCTTCTTAAGGCACGCGGCTCGCAGCAATATCTGATTGGGCTCGGCGACCAACCACAGCTGACAACAGATGATCTTCGTGTCTTGATTGCGGCGCATTTGGCGGGGGACGTTCAGAAAATCTCAATCCCTCACCAGAACACCACACGTGGCAATCCCATCGTTGTGCCCGCGGCCATGCGTGCTCGATTGTTGGTAGATGAGACCAACGCTGGCTGTGGGAAATTCACGCGGGCGCATCCTGAAATGGTCCAGCATATCCCAATGAAACAAGCTGGCTTCTTCACTGACATCGACACGCCCGCCGCGTTTGAGGCCTTCGAGCAAATGATACCGCAATAGGATCTGACATGAAAAAACTACACACCTATCTCCGGACCGTCCGGCAGAAATGGGCCCTCACCCCTGCGCAAGCCGAAACGCTCGCGTCCATTAAATTCCCCTGCTGTTAGGAAAATAATCTATGGAACTTAAAGACGAAATCATCATCAATGCGCCTATGGCCCGCGTTTACGAAGCATTGAATGCTCCCGAGATCCTCCGCGAATGCATCCCTGGGTGTGAGGAACTGATCCAACATTCGGACACTGAACTTGAGGCAAAGATCGTGCTGAAAGTCGGCCCGGTGAAGGCGCGATTTAGCGGAGATGTTCAGCTCGACAAAAGTGGCGCACCAGACGCGTTTTCGCTAACGGGACAGGGCAACGGCGGTTCTGCGGGGCATGCCAAAGGCGGAGCAGATGTTACGCTAGTTGCGGACGGTGACACAACGATTCTGAGCTATGACGCCAAGGCGCAAATCGGTGGTAAGTTGGCACAGCTGGGCAGCCGCCTTATCCAAAGTACAGCGAAAAAACTCGCGGCCAAGTTCTTTAAGAAATTTGCCGAAGTGCTGGATGAAGAAACAGTTGGTTAACCCCATCACATATCAAGACCACGCGGTCGACGTCTTGGCGCAGGTTGCGACCTATGTGCAAACAAGGCAGCGTTTTGTGTTGGTTACGTCGGTGGAGATCAAGGGAGGCAGCGCACGGGATCTGGGATCGCTGGCTGTCGTCAATGATACGGGCGAGATGACGGGCTATATGTCCAACGGCTGCATTGATCAGGATATCCTGCTTCAGGCATTGGAATGTTTACAGTCGGGATCAGCCCGTTTGTTGCGTTACGGGGATGGGTCACCCTTCTTTGATTTGGCTTTGCCTTGTGGCGGGGCATTGTCGGTGTGGATAGACCCTGTACCCGACAAAGTAGCGCTTGTGGCGGCCTACACTGCCTTGTTGGCACGCGAGCCCGCATCTCTGACATTCAATCCCCAAACAACTGACGTTGCTCTCGCCCCGATCACGATTTCCTATCAACCAAAGGTGGCCCTGACTCTTGCTGGGCGGGGCGCTGTTTTTCGGGCTACCGCCAAAGTTGCTCATGCCATAGGATTTGATGTGACTGGCTTTTCCCCTGATATTCATGACCTCGCTGCAATCAGGGCTTATTGTAAAGACGCCCCAACGCATGTGACGTCTCAGCGAACCATCTCCACACTAGATCTGGACAGGGCCAGTGGTTTCCTAACTCTGTTTCACGATCACAATTGGGAGCCCGCGTTCCTTATCGCCGCGCTGGCGTCCACGGCCGGATTTGTTGGGGCGTTAGGCAGCCAGAGAACCCACGCCGCTCGGCTTGCCCAGTTAGCTGACATGGGTGTATCGGATCGGGACCAGCAGCGCATTAAGGGGCCAATTGGTCTGGTACCTTCGCTGCGAAATGCCGACCTGATTGCAATATCTGCGCTGGCTGAAATAGCGCAGGCCTTTGCGTATGACCAGCAATTGGTCGTTGACGTTCAGCAGGCAGATCAAACTGCACAACTTTCTTTTAGATAGGTGTTCCAAATTTACCTACGATCTCCCAATTTCTATTTGCAGAAGGAGAGCTGGTAATTCGCTCGCTCCTTTGGGCGGGTTCATTTCTTTACCCATTGCTCAATATCAGACATTCGCTGCAACGCAGAAAAGAGGTAAAGTGGGCTCGAAGCCGCCGTTCGCCGCAAAGGCCATCAAGGTCCGTTTAGTGCCGGAAGTGGTACTGTCAGGTAAACATACTTGAAGCGGGCAGGGCTGCTTCGTTGCATTTCTGGATGACAAAACTGTCTTCTTTTCGCTACTTCAAAACCAGTCCAGACATTATCCGACTTGCAGTAATGCTGTATGTCCGTTTCCCGCTGTCGCTCCGTAATATGGAGAACTTTCTTCATGAACGGGGTGTGGAGGTAAATCTCACCCAAACTGCCACTGCCTCGAGACGTAACTGACATAAATGTCATCGTCTTTGATGCTACCTTTTTGTTTAAGGCAATGTTCTGCCCAGTCGAATGCTGCTCAGCCTAGAGATGCGGCTGCCGTATACTTGCAACTCTTCTTTCTAATTAAGCTCGATAACAAGATTGAGCAGCTTTCTCTCGAAATTTGAGCGTTGAAACACATTGCCCATTTGGGCGGGTTGAATGGAGGCAGTATTGGTACGACCGAACATATTTTTTTTGCGATTGCACACGCCAAGATGCGCTTCAATTCAGGGATTGGCTTGTTGCACGTGGACTTACAGGCTCCAGCATTACCCGCAACTTCTCTTATCTTAAGGCAGTCATTAACTTTGTTCTCTCAGAGTATGCCTTAGACGTACGTAACCCCTTCATAGGTGTTTACCTTGACCGAAGTGCAGGGGTGTTGGTTCGTAAGCCAGCACCAATCACTGACACTAGAAACGTTCAATCTGAGTGTCGTGCAATCGACGATGATATGCGGTGTTTGATAGCTTTAATCTCAAACACTGGAAGGAGACGGGTTCAAGGGGCAGGGCTTCTTAAGCGAGACTTTATGGGGCTTGATACTGATCTACCTTTTGTCCGGGTTACCAAGCATCCTTGGCGTAATTTGAAAACTGCCAGTAGCGAATGCAAGGTGCCTTTGATTGATGGAACTTTGTGGGCAGTAAGGCGCATGGTAGAGGCAGATAATGGATTAGACTTTGCCTTCCCAAGGTATAACAGAAGATCAACTACAGCAGCCAATTCAGCGAGTGCAGCACTAAATAATTGGCTTAAGCAGTGTGTGCCAGTCGGATGCACTATGCACAGGTTCAGACACTAAATGCGAGACAGGTTGAAAGGAGTACAATGTCCATCAGATATTACGGACCAAATAGGTGGTTGGGCGACTGATTGCGTAGGCCAAGGGTACGGATCAGGCTATCTCATGAGTGTGCTGAGGGAATGGTTGGAGAGGGCGATAAAAAGATTTAGCTGAGATGCTATTCGGGCACTAAATAACTAAATAGTTAAATCGACAACCTGATCTCTACTCATACGGAAATTTCAAGTTAAACCGTGCCACTACTCTCATCGAGCGACGTTAATTTTTTTGGTATAATGTTGAGACTGTTGCCCACCCACAGAATAACTTGATGCTGGCAATCGTTAGTCTGAGATTAGCGTTTACAGGTCTGTCGCTACAAGTAACCTCATCAGGGGCAATTGAAACTCAACCAAATTGGTCAAGGTGGGCAAACTAAAAATATGCCCACCTCTAAAATTAAAGAGAATTTCCAATTGCAATTAAGTCTTTTGAGAATTGCTGTGGATCAAATGGCATTTCACCATCCAGTACCCTCGCTTGTTCAAACAACATTCTACTTATGGCTTTTTGCAATTCGACAGAGAGGTTTGGAACCTTTTTAACTAAGTCGTGATTACAATTTACTTCTAAGATTTTTGTACTGCTTTCAAATCCTGGATTTTGAGCTTTCATAATGCGCTCCAAATTGAAGTCTAATCCACCTTCACCTGCGACCAGTCGAACCGGGCTTTCGACCAGCTCTGAGGTTGATTTAACATCTTCAACTAGGTCACCAAGACAATCTTTGATAAGTGTCGTTATTGTGTTTTTCGCTTCATTGTCTGCTTGGTCTTCTGCTTGCCCTTCCGACAGTGCAGTCAGATCATATTTGTCACGGGAAATAGATAAGAAGGATTGCTCTTTGTACGCTGCCATTTGTGACATCCAGAAGGCATCAATAGGGTCTGTCATAAGTAGTACATCAATACCTTTTGCCTTAAACCCTTCTAGGTGAGGGCTTGATTTTGCCTGTTTCAAGGTATCTGCTGTAAGATAATAGATTTTATTTTGCTTCTCTGCCATTTCTTCAATGTAGGAGTTTAGATTAATTAACTTCTCGTGTTTGAACGAGTAAACACGGGCGATCTCTGCAATCTTTTCACGATTTTCAAAGTCCTCATATAATCCTTCTTTTAGAACTTTACCGAATTGACCCCAAAAGGCATCGTAATTCACATCGTCCTTTTTCATCTTCTTTTTTAGCTCAGAAAGAATACGCTTTGTAACAGACTTTGAGATTTTTTTGATTACTGGACTGCTTTGAACCATTTCCCTGCTCACGTTCAGGTCCAAACTCGTTGTGTCGAGGACGCCTTTTACGAAACGGAGCCATGTGGGAATAATACCATCTACGTCTTGATTGATGAAAACGCGATTAATGTATAAACTGACTTTTGCTTTTCTCTCAGGCTCAAACAGATCAAAAGGGGCTGTTTCTGGGATGAACAACAAATTGGTGAAATCTATCGAGCCTTCAGTCCGATTGTGTAGAGTAATGTACGGGTCATCAAATGAACCGAAGTTACTTTTGTAAAAATCGAAATATTCTTCCTTGGAAACTTCTGAAGGTGACTTAGTCCATAAAGCTTGCGCACTATTAGCTTGCTCTTTTTCTACATTCTTGGATTGAACGAAAATTGGGACTAATATGTGATCTGAGTATTTTTTAATCAGTGATTTAATTTTATTTAAATCAGCGTATTCTTTTTTACTTTTTCGTAGATGTAATTTTATTGAAGTTCCTGTTTTGTGTGCGTTTTCTGATTTATAAATAGTGTACCCTGATTGGCCGTCACTTTCCCAAATATTTACATCCGTTTCACCTG
>Ga0233426_10002955_pt1 | contig 13797 bp, 13 predicted proteins | sample SI_118_April2016_6_FD_179875 | JGI IMG/M metagenome (GOLD analysis project Ga0233426, IMG submission 179875) | Seawater microbial communities from Saanich Inlet, British Columbia, Canada - SI_118_April2016_10_MG | ecosystem: Environmental > Aquatic > Marine > Inlet | place: Canada: British... | reverse complement strand
CCCGTTCCTGCTTAGTCGTCGTTACTGCCACTGCGGTACCGAGTTTATCTTTCATCTCCGCAGTAACGTGCTTCAGATCCTTTAAAGGAATATAACTTACGTCACTTTTTAATCTTTTGGTTTCTTGATCAACTCCACTTTGACCAATGTCTTAGTCGGAGAAAGTGAAGTGCTGGTCGCCGCCAAATTTCTGACCAATCTTGCAGGTGTACGCCCCGTTGTTCCTTCACAGGTCGACTATATTCTCGTGATGTTTGATCATCATGAAATCGTCTTGGCCAACAGCGCATGGGCCGAAAGCTTCCAACCCGATGAACTATCGTTGCACCAGATTGGGGATGTGCAACGCACTGAAATCTTGATGCAATTCCCTGATCTATATACGGCCCAAGGCCAACGCGGTTTCAGATCCGCACGACGGTCGTTGAAGCAAGGCGAAGCATCAACACTGGACAGACGTAAATCCCTATAATGAATCGGTTGCGCGTGCGCGCCATGCCAACCAATCTTCTGGCGTGTCCAAATCCAGCCGTGCGCGATCACCTTGCAAGCGATGATATAACAAATCTTCACCCAATGAAGACAAGATGCCATTGGCACCTTTGTCGCCTTTAAGTGATTGAATTTGTTTGAATACCTGTGCGTCTATCAGAGTGGGGTGGCCCGCTTCACCACTCTGTGTCGCGGCGCGCAACGCCTTTGGTTTCAGCGTTTCAAACGCCTCAATCATCGCGCTCATATCCGCCTTTTTTATGTCAGGCATATCCGCAGGCAGGATCATCACGGCTTTAGAATCTTGTGGCAGCGCCAGAACACCGCGTTGCAAACTGCGCGACATTCCAAGATCGGCGTCAGGCACTTCAACTACCAACAATTCTAGTTCCGTCAAGCAAGCTGCGCGGGGATGGTCCGAGCTGGGCAACGTGACCAAGACAGGTTGGCCCGTCGCCAACGCGCGTTTCGCCATGACTTGCAGGCAGGGTGCGCCATGCACGTCTTCCAACAGCTTGTCGCCGCCGCGCATCCGCGACGCAGAACCCGCTGCCAAAAGTAGAATTGGTATTGTCATCTGATGACCCTAACGCGGTCGCGCGCGCTTAACCACGCATTCGCGCGCCATCTGCATCAAATAAGGTTTCCACAATCACACGTGCAGGGCGCATTTGCCCCAAGATTTCAATCTCAACAGCCAATCCATCGGCAATGCGATCCGTGGGAAGGAACCCAAGAGCAATAGATTTCTCCGCATAATGGGAATATCCGCCAGAGGTACAAAAGCCTACGACCGTGCCATCCAGCCAAATCGGCTCATACCCCTGAACGTCGGCATCCAGCGCATCGACCTCAAAGGAAACCAATTTACGCGCAGACCCATTTGCGCGCTCTGCTTCAGCTGCTGCGCGACCAATGAAATCCGTGTTCTTCTTAAAGCTGATGAAGCGATCCAATCCGGTTTCGCCGGCCGTATAGTCGGGGGAAAATTCGGACATCCAAGAGCCAAAGAATTTATCAAGGCGCAGTGACATCATCGCCCGCATTCCAAAAGAAACCATGCCGTGCTTTTGCCCCTCAGCCCAAAGCGTGTTCCACAGATTGCGTTGCCCCATTGGATCACAGTAAATCTCGTAACCCAAATCACCGGTGTAGCTGACGCGCTGGACCAGACATTGGGTCATCCCAACGGTCATTGGGCGCACATCCATGAACTTCATTTCACTGATATCGCTTAGGGTGCAGGCCGCCAAAACAGCCCGCGCATTTGGCCCCACGATTTGAAATCCGTTCCGTTTATCGCTTATATTCTCTATGGTTACGTCATCATCTTGATGTTGCTTGAGCCAGCGCCAATGATAGGCTTGTGATCCATAGGATGCGGTCAGTTGGAATTCATCCTCTGCCAAGCACGACACGATAAAGTCACCAATCAACTTACCTTTTTGCGACAGCATCGGGGTCAAGCTTAGGCGTCCAACTTTGGGAATACGCCCCGCCATAATGCGGTCCAACCATGCGCGTGCGCCGCCGCCTTTGACCAGATATTTGCCAAAGTTGTGCACCTCATTGATGCCCACGGCGTCGCGCACGCCGCGTACTTCGCGCGCAGTTGCGCCGAATGCATCAGAGCGGCGGAAGGACGGTGTTTCAAACGTTGGCTCATCGCCAACGGCAAAGTAATTGACCAACTCCATGCCAAATTGCTGACCCCAAACAGCGCCCATACCGCTGAAAATATCATACATCGGCGTTGTACGGTTTGGACGTGCAGCTGGCAGTTCCTCGTTCGGGTAGGAAACGGAAAAGCGTTTTTGATAGTTCTCAATTACCTTGGGCAGGGTGTAACCCGGCGAAATCCAATCGCCAAATCGGGCAACATCCATCGCCATCACATCGCGTTCTGGTTCGCCCTCAACCATCCATTGCGCCAACATCAAACCAACGCCGCCACCTTGGCTAAAGCCCGCCATCACACCACAAGCGGACCAATAGTTGCGCACGCCCGGAACAGGGCCCACCAGCGGATTGCCGTCAGGGGCGAAGGTGAAGGGGCCGTGGATCACGTTCTTAACGCCCGCTTTTTCCAAATCTGGGAAACGTTTGTAGGCAAATTTGATGCTGTCCTCGATCTTGTCGAAATCGTCTTGCAATAGGTCCTGACCAAAGGACCATGGGGTGCCATTTACGGCCCACGGACGGCAGGTTTGTTCATAAAAACCAATGCACAGACCCTGACCCTCTTGGCGTAAATAGCTTTCGCCAGCGGGGTCCATGACGTGGGGATGTTCAATCCCGTCTTTCATCATATCAACAATCATCGGGACCTCTTCGGTCACGATATATTGGTGCTCCATCGGGTGCAGTGGGAAATAGATACCGGCCATTGCGCCCACTTCACGCGCCCACAAACCGCCCGCATTCACCACATGTTCCGCGTGGATCGTTCCCTTGTCCGTCACCACATCCCATGTGCCATCGGCGCGCTGGTTGGTTTCCACAACCATCGTGTGCGTTTCAATTGTTGCGCCACCCATGCGGGCCGCTTTTGCATAGGCATGAGTGGTGCCCGAGGGGTCCAAATGACCATCAAGGGGATCATAAAGCCCGCCAATGATGTCCTCAATATTGGTCACAGGGGCGATCTTCTTGATCTCTTCGGGGCCAACAATTTCTGTCTCAAGTCCCATAAAGCGGTGCTTGGCGCGTTCTGCCAGCAGCATGTCAAAGCGATCTTGATTGTCCGCCAACGTCACACCACCCACATGGTGCAGGCCACAAGACATGCCTGTGATTTCTTCCAACTCTTTGTAAAGCTTGATGGTATAGCCCTGCAAAGCAGCCATATTGGTGTCGCCGTTCAACGTGTGAAACCCACCCGCTGCATGCCATGTGGACCCAGAGGTCAATTCAGAGCGTTCCAACAACATCACATCCGACCATCCCAATTTCGTCAGGTGGTACAAAACAGACGCGCCAACCACGCCGCCTCCAATCACTGCTACACGTGTTGTGGTCTTCATGGGGCGCACTCCTTGGCAAGATGTTACATCCAGATTGGATTTCACTGCCCTGTCTGGCTGGTCGAATAGCGACAAATATTGTCGTCTTGGTGCAATCAAACGATATTCAAGCTGCGAAGATCAAGGGTAACGAAACCTCATTTCAGGGCGGTGTCCATATGCGTACCCATGCACAAGCAGTCGTAATCGGTGGTGGAGTAATCGGGTGTTCGATCCTGTATCACCTCACCAAATTGGGCTGGAAAGACGTTGTTCTGATTGAACGTGATGAACTTACCTCTGGCTCTACATGGCACGCCGCCGCCAATATCCACGGGCTGCATGACAGCACCAACATCAGTCGTATTCAGCACTATACGATGGGGCTGTATAAGGAGCTTGAGCAGGAAACGGGCCAAGGCTGTGGCGTGTTCCAACCGGGGTCTTTGTACCTTGCCAAAACGATTGAGCGCGAACACCAGCTGCGCCTGCAAGCGGCCAAGGCGAAACTCTATGGGATGAATTTCCATGAGGTTGATCGCGACGAGGCAGAGCGCCTGCACCCGTTGGTCGATTTTGATGGCATCCGTTGTATCATGTGGGAACCTGATGGCGGCAACGTCGATCCTTCAGGTGTGACACAGGCCTACGCGACAGGTGCGCGTCAAAACGGCGCTGAAATCATGCGGTTCAATCCTGTATTGGGAACAGAACAACAGCCCGACGGTACATGGATTGTGCGCACGGAAAAAGGCGACGTATCAACACCTTGGGTGATCAATGCCGCAGGCCTATGGGGGCGCGAGGTGGCAGCCCTTGCGGGTATTGATCTGCCATTACAGCCCACAGAACACCAGTATTTCGTCACTGAAACCATCCCAGAGATTGCGGCGATGGACAAACGCCTGCCATCCGTGGCGGACCGCGACGGCGAATATTACCTGCGCCAAGAAGGCCAGGGATTACTGGTCGGCGCCTATGAGAAGAACATGAAATTCTGGGCCGAAGACGGCACGCCGCTGGATTTCGCCCATGACCTGTTTGACGACGATCTGGAACGGATCGAAGAAAACATGCTGCGCGCGATTGATCGTGTCCCTGTTGTTGGAACCGCAGGCATCAAACGGGTCATCAATGGTCCGATGATCTGGTCACCCGACAGCAATGTCCTGCTTGGCCCTGTGCCAGAGAAAAAGGGCTATTTCTGCTGTAACGGAATTATTCCAGGCTTTAGCCAATCAGGCGGTATGGGCCTGATGGTGGCGCAATGGATCATTGAAGGTGAAATGCAATACGACATGTTCCCATGGGACATGGCGCGTTTCGGCAGTTGGGCCACGGATGGGGCAAAGGGTAAGGCCTTTACCAAAGAACGGGTGCGCGACCAATATGCCAACCGTTTCAAAATCCACTTCCCGAACGAGGAACGCAGTGCAGGGCGCGCCGTGCGCACACGCCCCATCTACCAGCGTCAAAAGGACATGGGCGCCGTTATGGGCCTGAACTTTGGCTGGGAACATCCGCTGTGGTTCGCAGATGCACCTGACACTAAAGACACCGATGGGTTCACCCGCCAAAACTGGTGGGGCCCTGTGGGCGAGGAATGTAAGATGCTACGCGCCAACGCGGGCATCATCGACATCTCGAATTTCGCCAAATACAGCTGCAAAGGGGCAGGGGCTGCGGATTGGCTGAACAGCGTCTTCGCCAACAACATGCCCAAATCCATCGGGCGGTCCTGCCTGACGCCGTTGATCGGAAAACGCGGCGGCATCGCGGGTGATTTCACCGTGACACGATTGGCTGAGGACGAGTTTTGGATCATCGGGTCTGGCATGGCTGAACGCTATCACAAACGCTTCTTTAACGAGGTGCCATTGCCGACGGGGACAACGTTCACCTCTGAAACCGAAGCGATGTGCGGGTTCAACGTGGCGGGCCCCCAAAGCCGCACGATGCTGCAAAGCATGACCAATGCATCCTTCGCGACGGATGATTTCCCCTTCATGCGCTCCAAATGGATCGAACTGTCTGGGGTCAAAGTACTGGCGCTGCGAGTTTCCTTTACTGGTGATTTGGGTTGGGAACTGCACTGCGCAACCGCAGATCAAGATCGCCTTTACGCCGCCTTGCTAGAGACAGGTAAAGCGTTCGGCGCGGGCCCCGTTGGCAGCCGCGCCTTGATGAGTTTGCGGATCGAAAAAGGTTACGGATCATGGAGCCGCGAATACTCCCCCGAATACTGGCCCCAAGAAGTGGGCTCGGATCGCTTGTGCAAAATGGACAAGGATTTCCTGAACAAAGCAGCAGTGGCTAAGACAATGGGCAACCCTGCGCGCGAACACATGGTGATCCTATCGCTGGACGGCGCCCAGACCGATGTGTCAAACGCCGACGCAACAGGGGGCGAACCGATCTTTAAAGACGGCAAAGGGATCGGGCGTGTGACATCAGGGGCTTATGGCTACAGCGTCGGACAATCCCTCGCGCTTGGGTTCGTATCGGGCGCGGTTGCTGGGGACGAGGTCGAGGTGATGGTTTTGGGCGTGGCGCACAAAGCGGTGATTTTGAAAGAGGCACCGTTTGACGCGAGCGGGGAGATTTTGCGCGGGTGAGGGTTGGATGGCGGTTAAGCGGACTTTGCTGGACGTTCAAAACTATGACTATTAGTGCTGTCACCTAAATACCAATGAGCGAGGTTTCGCGTTTGAAAATTTCTCTCAAAAATTCTGAGCATACCCTGCGCCTTGCAATGCCAATAGGCGTGGCTACAGCAGAGTTATGTGATCTAGACTACGAACAATCTGATGATGATGAGTTAGAGAGAACCTATCTCGTTTTCCGCGAGGATGGTTTTGAGTTGCTGTTTGATCACGGTCAATTGTCGGGAGTTTTTCTGTACTTGTCCCCTAATCGCGATAATTTCCCTGCTTTTGGCGGCGAGTTGAACTATCTGCCGCGCGACTTCTTCGTTGAACCATGCGCTCAGCGTTTCATCGATTTGCTGACGTCTCAAGGTTTCATGCAAAGCGAAAGGAAATTTCCGAGCTCCACCGACATGCTAGATGCAAATGTCAGGCTGCGATATCAAGAAGGTCCTACCGGTCTGATGGTTTTTTTAGACGATGGTAACAGACTGCGTTAGGGTAGTTTGGACTCAAAGCGACCCCGTCCCACATCCAAACCCCTCTCAAAAACTCCACGGTTACAATCCTGCACAAAACCCTCTATGACCCCTGAAACTCCTGAAGGGACATGAAATGCCTAAATCCAAAAAACCACGCGTCAAACGCGCTGATGCAAATCCTGTGAAAAAGCCTGCGGCTTATCAGGGGCTGCACAATGTTGCGCGCCAAGAGGGCTCGCATCCAAATAAAGCCGGTAAAAAAGCCGTCAACAAGGGCGCTTAATCTGGCGTGACCGTAGGGCGGGGTTTACCCCGCAAAAGCGCAAAACTGTACAATTCACTGCCTAATCTGCACAGTTGCGCCGTATCCCTATAAAATACAGCATTTTGAGCGCCCCAAACTGTACAGATGTGGGGCCGTACTTTGCAGTTGTGCGTGCAAATGCCACCGAATGGGGCGTTAACTGTCAGCCTATAGGGGGCGAATTTTCATCTCTGTGATCCGATTGCCTTCGCGCTCGATCACCTCAAACCGGAAGCCGTGGAACGAGAACACCTGACCCACAGTTGGGATCATTTGCGCCTCGTGAATGACCAATCCCGCGATGGTGTTTGCCTCTTCATCCGGAAGGTTCCAATCGTTGGCGCGGTTCAGGTCGCGGATGGTTGTGGCACCGTCCACCATGAATTCACCGTCACCCGTGGCTGTTACTTGATGCTCTGTCTCTGCATCAAATTCATCCGTGATTTCACCAACGATTTCTTCCAAAATATCTTCCAAAGTGATCAACCCTTGAAGACTGCCATACTCATCAACCACCAGCGCAAAATGCGAACGATTGCGCAAGAACTGGCGCATTTGATCGTCAAGCGTTGTCGTCTCAGGCACGAAGTACGGAGGCACGGTCACTTCGGAAACATCGAATGTTTTCAATGCACTGTCTTTATCATTTGAGTCGCCAATTGCCTTGTAGATCGCACGCAAAAGGTCTTTGGAATGGATCACACCAATGATGTTCTCTGGATCGTTTTGATAGACGGGTAGGCGCGTATGTGGGGATTTGATGCACTGCTGAAGGATGACATCGGGCGCATCCCCAAGGTTCACCATTTCAATGTCGGAACGGTGCAACATGATCTCTTCAACCACGCGTTCGCCCAAATCTAGGGCCCCCAAAATCCGGTCGCGATCTTCCTTTTCCACAACACCTTCAGAATGTCCAAGTTGCAGCGCACCCGCAATCTCTTCGCGTACAGCCAGCAGGTGGCTGTCGGGATCAACACGCACGCCAAACACGCGCAAAACACCACGCACAAGGAAACGAACGGCGGCAACGATTGGTGAGAAAACCTTTATTATCAATGCAATAGGTCCAGAAACCTTAGCTGACATGGTTTCCGCATGGATGATTGCATAGGTCTTTGGCAGCACCTCTGCAAAGATCAAAACCAGCAATGTCATCACACCTGTCGCGATCAAAACACCGCTTTCCCCAAAGGCGCGCAAGAAGATGCCGGTGGCCAAAGATGTTGCAAGGATATTCACAAGGTTGTTGCCCAACAAGACAGAGCCGATCAGCCGTTCATTGTCTTCAGTGATGCGCAAGGCACGCTGTGCACCGACTGACCCTTTATCGGCCTGAGCGCGCAACTTTCCGCGAGAGGCGGCTGTTAAGGCCGTCTCTGAACCTGAGAAAAATCCAGATAAAACAAGGAGTAACAAGATCACTCCGCAGGTGATCCAGAACGTGCTGTCTAGGGATGCCAATGTTTCCGTCATTTGTGAGTATATCCTTTATCTATAATAGGTTATGGGGTGGCCGCTCAGTTCATTCAAGGCCAACCGAAGCAGAGGGCATAAAATGCGACATGAACACATCGGAATTTTGGGTGGTCCTATCCTTGCCTTTGGTGGCCCATATTCAAACGCACAGGCGACTAATGCTTTGTTTAAAAAGGTGAAACAACTTGGGATTGCGCGTGAAAACGTGATCTGTACAGGTGATGTTGTTGCTTATTGTGGTGCACCTTTGGCGACCGTTGAAATGGTGCGTGCCTCTGGCTGTGCTGTTGTCGCCGGCAATTGCGAAATCCAACTGGCTGCTGGCGCGATGGACTGCGGCTGTGGGTTCGAGGACGGCACAGCGTGTGATCTTTTGTCCGCGGGTTGGTTTGCCCATGCGAGAAAACATGTCCCGAATTCTGATTGCGAGTGGATGGGACAATGCCCTGATATAATTATCTTTTATCACTGTGGGGCGCGTTACGCCGTCATACACGGCGGTTTCACGGATGTGGCACGGTTCATCTGGTCCACCTCTGATGACGCAGTGTTTGATGGGGAATGGGCAGCTGTTGAGGCCGCGATCGGTCCCGTCGATCACATCATATCAGGCCACAGCGGAATCCCGTTTGTACGCCAAACAACCAATGGGCGCTGGATCAACGCAGGCGTGATCGGGATGCCGCCGCATGATCAACGACAATCCACACGCTATGCAATGATCGAAGACGGTGCGGTTTCGATTTGCGAACTTGAGTATGATGTTGAGGGTGCCGTCGCAGATATGCATCAAGCTGGATTGATCCAAGGCTATGATAAGTCCTTGGTTTCAGGTGTTTGGCCGTCGGAGGATGTGTTGCCTCAGGACTTGCGTTTGTCGTTTTGAGTAAGCGGATGATGCTCTAACACCAGCTCGGTCAAACGTTCATCTAGCACATGGGTGTAGATTTCTGTGGTCGCGACATCCGCATGCCCCAACATCGCTTGGATAGATCGTAGATCTGCACCACCTGCCAACAGGTGGGTCGCAAAAGCGTGGCGTAATGTATGGGGTGTTACCTTGCTGGGCATGACACCTCCGGCAACGGCTAACTCTTTGATCAATAGATAAAATCGGTGGCGCGTCAGATATCCTGCAATCCCACGCGAAGGGAATAGATATTTGGACGCTGCCTTGCCCTTAGACTTTGCCAAATCGTCCGCCGCATCGCGGATGGGTAGCCATGCAATAAGCGCTTCGCGCGCAGGCGGAGACAGCGGTACAATCCGCTCTTTGCCCCCTTTACCAAGGATCAAAAGAACCCGCGGATCGCCGCGTGCTGCTGACACTGGCAAGCTGACCAATTCGGTCACACGCATACCTGTGGCGTAGAGCAGTTCCATCAAACAGGTGTTGCGAAGTGTATCGCGGCCAAGGGTACGTGCGGCAGCTAAAAGCCGATCAACCTCTTCAATATCAAGGGTTTTTGGTAGCTTTTTATCAAGGCCAGGTCCGGCAATTTGAATGGCTGGATTGTCCTCGCGCCACCCTTCTTCAAAGGCAAAGCGGTAGATTTGTTTGATGGATGACAGGCGACGGGCCCGTGTTGATTTGGCCAACCCTTGGGCATCGCAATAAATTAGATAATGTTCGACGTCGTCTTGGGATGCTTTAAGTAAATCGACAGATTTGCGGGCAAGCCATGCCTCAAAATCTTTTAGGTCGCGGCCATAGGCCAGCAACGTGTTGTTTGCCGCGCCCAGCTCAGCCGCTTGTGCCTCTAGGAATGTTGATATCCACTGGCTCATCTGGAGGGGGTCTCAATCAATATTTGTAGGGCTGCGCGGCGTGCCATGTCCTCTAATCCAAGCGCGCGCAATGTTCCCAAAGCGGCGCTAAGTTTGCCCATATCGCCGTCGCTGCCGGATTGCAGCATTGTCAGTGTGTTGAGCAATGCATGGCCCAATTCGCTATTTTTAGCTTGTTGCAGCAAGGTTGGGTCCGCTGAATCGGAGGAGAAACCGCGTTTTATTGCTATTTTCAGGGGACTGTCCGCGTTGATTGCGCTTACGTCACCCAGTGCAACCGCCGTGCGGAATGGGTGCCTATCTGCCGCATCAGGGAAGGTCGCCGCGGCACTTTCATAGAGGGAACTGTACTGGATAATATCGAGGGCATCATCGTGTACTTGCGGTGGCAGCTCGGTTTTCAACACGCCTTCTGCGAAAAGGGTCGCGAATGTGGCGGATAGGTCGGCTGCTTGCATGAGCGACCATGCAGTCGGCATGGTTTTGGCAATAGCAGCTGCGCTACGGGTGTTCAGCGCGGTTTCAAACCGTTGAACAGTAGCGACATGGTCCCAAATGCCGCCAGAGGCTGCAGGGCTGCGTTGTGAGTATATCCCGAGCAAGCGATTTGCTGGCAGTGCGCCGGATTGTGCGAGCCGCTCGGCACCTTCGATTTGGGTTTTCCATCCGGCAACATCGCGCAGATCAGCATTGGCATATGCCAATGGCCAGCTGCGGGTTGTTATGGGCTGACCTAAGGCTTCGTGCATCCGAAACAATAGGGGGCTTGGCGTGGTTGGGCGTGGAAGCGGTGCGTCGCCTTCAAACAGGTCAGGGTCCAAGAACCGCTCAAGAACAGCAGCTTGATCTGGTGTAACCGTGCCCAATGTTCGCGCGGTACCAAAAAGTAATGCAGCGGTGTTCCAGTCGCCTGATCGGGCGGCGCAAAAAATGCGATAAGCGAAATCGGGGGCCAAAAAAGGGGTGGCATTGATCAATGCACAGCTTGCGGTTTCAGTCTCGTTCAACAAGGACGCATCGATAAACCGCTGTGCGATTGCGGGGTTCTTCGACGGTCCAATTTGTTCGATCAAAGCAAGTGCTGGATCAAGTGCGCCAGCTTTTACAAGTGCGTCGACGCGGGCCAAATCAAACTCGGCTGCTTTACCGCTTGCAGGATCAGCGACTGCCAATAGCAGGGTGAATAGGGTCGCTTGCGCTGCAGGCAACGTCAAAGTTGGCATATTCGCCAAGGTTTGTGCCAGCATCGCCGCGTCAGATTTGGCCCAAAGGTTTGTAGGTAAACCGGAAACGGTTGAGGGCACTAAGCCAATGATTTGTGCTGTCGGGCCATCCAAGGTTGTGACGGTTACATCGGGGAGGGTCGCGCCTTTGCTGACTTTGGGTTCATCTGGGGCCAATTGGATGGGTGCGGACTGTGGAATGCTGTCCAGCCAATCGATCGCAGACAGTGGACGTTCTGTAACAGTGTTCTGTGCCAAAGCGCTGCTGGCGCAGGTCGCCGCAATCAATACGGCCTGACAAAAGAGCTTAGTCTGCATTCAGGATCAATGGTTGGCGGACTTCAACTTGGGGTGCTAAGAAATCAGCACCAAAAAACGGACCAACATATGCGTAGCCGACCAGCCCAATGAACGCTAGAATAGCGATCATTAACAACAGCTTGATCAGTTTGCCCATGGGTTCAATTGCCTTTTTAGATTCTTACTTTTCATAACTTATATATGGCCTTTCCGACAATATCACGTCATTCAGTGGAATATGAACGAAATTGAGCAAACGATGGCCGATATGCCAAATCCGAATGTCCGTTACACGTTGCTAAAGACGGTTGTGATGGTCGGAATGATGGGGGCTGGCAAGACGGCTGTTGGCCGTGCCTTGGCCCGACGGTTGGGCGTTGCGTTTTTGGACAGTGACGCAGAAATCGAAGTTGCAGCCAATCGCAGCGTGCCAGAAATCTTTGAACGCGACGGCGAAGCCTTTTTTCGTAGCAGAGAAACACAGATCATTGAGCGTTTGTTGATTGAAAAACGATGTATCCTATCGACGGGTGGTGGTGCGTTTTTGAGTGAGAAAAACCGTACACACATTTCGGCCCAAGGCATTTCTGTTTGGCTCAACGCCGATCTTGAGTTGTTGTGGAGCCGCGTATGCAGCAAAGACACGCGCCCATTGCTACGCACCGATGATCCTAGGGCCACGCTGAAAAATCTATATGATCAACGGGTGCCTATCTATTCCTTAGCAGACCTCACTGTGGGCTCAGCTCCTGAGTATTCGATTGAAGATATGGTGGATCAAGTGATTGACGCATTAGTTTCCCGCAATGATATTTTGGAGGTTCACAATGCGTGATATCGTTTCTGTAAATTTACCGGGTCGTGAATACGATATCCACATCGGACCGGGCCTTCTGCAAGATGCGGGAACGCTGATCGCGCCTTTGTTAAGTCAGCCACGCGTAAGTGTCATCACAGATGAAACTGTTGGTGCGCTGCATTTGGAAACATTGCGTTCAGGGTTGGCGAGTGCCGGTATCGCGATGGAATCCTTGGCGCTGAAACCGGGTGAGGGGACCAAGAATTGGGAAAACCTAAGCACCTGCGTTGAATGGCTGCTGGACCAAAAAGTCGAACGGCGCGATGTGGTTGTAGCCTTTGGTGGCGGTGTAATTGGTGATTTGGTTGGATTTGCCGCCGCAATCTTGCGCCGCGGTGTACGCTTCGTACAAATCCCTACGTCGCTTTTGGCGCAGGTCGACAGCTCTGTGGGTGGCAAAACAGGCATCAACACCCGTCACGGTAAGAACCTTGTTGGATCGTTTCACCAACCTAGCCTTGTTCTGGCAGATATTGATGTCCTTGGAACGCTGACACCGCGTGATTTTCTGGCGGGCTGTGGTGAGGTCGTCAAATACGGTTTGCTTGGGGATGCAGAGTTCTTTGAGTGGCTTGAGGGAAATGGCCCTAAAATGGCAGCTGGCGATGTTGCGGCCCGTGTGCATACTGTGCGCCGCTCGGTTGAGATGAAAGCCGAGATTGTAACGCGCGATGAGACCGAGCAAGGGGATCGTGCGCTTTTGAACCTTGGCCACACCTTCTGTCATGCCCTTGAGGCGGCAACGGGCTATTCTGATCGCCTTTTGCACGGCGAAGGCGTTGCGATCGGCTGTGCGCTTGCGTTTGAGGTCTCGTCCAAGATGGGATTGTGTTCGCAAGAAGATCCAAGTCGTTTGCGGGCGTTTCTAAAGAATATGGGCATGAAAACTGATCTCTCAGACATCGATGGTGATCTGCCCAGTGCTGAAGCTTTGGTTGATCTGATGGGGCAGGACAAAAAGGTTCTGGACGGTCAGCTAAGATTTATTCTGACGCGTGGCATTGGGACATCGTTTGTCACCAGTGATGTGTCGCGGGATTTGATCGTTGAAGTGTTGGAAGATGCGCTAAAGCCTTAATTCAATCAATTTGGTTTCGATACAAAACGAAATAGCGGGGCTCAAATGATTGAGCCCCGCTATTTTTTGTCGTACTAAACGCGCAATTACGCGCAGTGGTTTAGAACGGGATTTCGTCGTCTAGATCACGTGAAGGGGCAGGGGC
>Ga0233426_10002948_pt1 | contig 13815 bp, 11 predicted proteins | sample SI_118_April2016_6_FD_179875 | JGI IMG/M metagenome (GOLD analysis project Ga0233426, IMG submission 179875) | Seawater microbial communities from Saanich Inlet, British Columbia, Canada - SI_118_April2016_10_MG | ecosystem: Environmental > Aquatic > Marine > Inlet | place: Canada: British... | reverse complement strand
ATCAACGCCATCTGCTTCCAATAGATCTTCAGGGAATGGCTCATTGTGCTTATAGATTTTACCCTTTCCTTTTGGCCTTCGGATTTTTGATGGCGTGGCAAATCCTTCCAGCCCATAGAGCCAGCCATCAGGACCCCAATGGAAGCTATTAATGGTCTCATGTCTATCTCTTATTCCCCATCCGGTTAATCTCACCTCAATGTCTTCTATTTCGGCAATATCATCGCCATTTCGGTCAGGAATAAATAACAGATTGGGAGGAGCGCCTACAAATACGCCGTCAAAACCTACGGCTAAGGCTGATGGAAATGCAATGCCTTCTGCAAAAACCTTTCTTGAGTCTGCTCTCCCATCACCATTAGTATCTTCAATTATAAGGATTCTACTGTCTCCAGATCCTGAGAAGCCACTGCCGCGTGACTCATAATCTCTATTTTCAGCAATCCACAATCGCCCTTTGTCATCCCAACAAATGCCATGGGTTGGGTTATCATTGGCTCTGACGCCCAAGCATTGACCTTATATCCACCAGTGACCGTCATTTCATCTACTTGTTTATCAGCCGTTAGAAACCTGGCTTCAAACCCTGCTTCCTGAGCGATCTCCCAAAGACCAGCAGTTGCGTAGAGATTATCATCTCCGATGTACCCTTTCCATTTTTCTGTCAGATCTAAATCATTTAACTCTCCAGTATAAACTACTAATCCATGTTTAATTATTTCTGTCTCCCCCTTTAGAATCTTCCAATCACCCATAATGGCTCGACTGGGTCCGACTCCAAATTGGGAATCCACTCTCCAGGTTTGCGGAAACCCCCTATTCTCAGGATGATCAAAAATGGCGATATGGGCCAGATCATCTCTTCCTTCTACCTGCATGCCTACATCCATCCATAACGACTGTTGACCTTCTGCCTTTTCGTTTTTTTGCCTAGAAAAATTCACAACTTCACCATTGATTCCTTCTTTCCATGGCATCCGAAGAAACATTCCTCCGTATTTCATTTCTCCTATCACCACTTCTTCTATAGCTTCTCCAGTCCACTCCAATTCTAGTAAATATTGTTCTTCAAGTACTTGCGCAGACCAAACCTGCGTTTCCTTCATCAGTGGTTCTCCATTTTCATCAAGCATAAAATACACCGTCTGCCAACTTACTTTCTCACCTACCGAATCAATGACATCAAAGCTGACTCGTTTCCAATAATCCTCTCCCGGATTATGAAAATAGTCACGGCCTTTAATCGCTATTTGCTCTTTAGTTTTGGACTCGTAAAAGAATTCCATCAAACTATCAAGCCCCATGGCTCGACCATTAACTCTTGTAAAACCCCAATAGAGGCCCGTCTGATGAGCATGATGCTCTGGACTATTTTCTGTAAGAAGCCCTTTTCCATCCGGTGGTGCAATGGGATGCAAATAAGGGCGAAAACCTGATCTCGCGTTTTGAACAACTATAGGTTGATTTTTATTACCCACAAATACAGATATAGTTGCAGCATCTTTATCCAAAATAGCAGTTAGTACCTGATCTGATTTAAGATTAGATGGATTGCAACAAATAAATAATAGAAGTAAGAAGTTGGCAGTAATGAAATAGTATTTTATCGTTCTCAAATTAATCATACTTTGGTAAACAGTAATTATTTTGTTAATCAAAGATAATACACATTAATTTTTCCTGTCGCCCAAGGCGAAGATGCTTATGGCCTTGATTAAAATGTCAGTTCCATGTACTCATCTGCCAACGCCTTCGGAAGTCTTGAAATTTATTTCTCTGCTACTGTTTGCATTTTCTTGCCATTTCAAGGAATGTAATCTCTTTCTTGTATTGAAATCACCATGATGAGCGCATTTGCGGGTCTATGCCATACTCTTATGCTAGCTCTTTTGCTAGCTCTTTTGCCTTACCCCTTAATAGGCTTAATTCAACAGCTGTGAGCTTAAATTCCTTATTGTACTTTCTTCTTTCTTCTGCCATAAAACTTGAAATTAATCATTTGGTTTTTACAGCTTAACGCTAACTCCGGTATTTTGAAACATTCCAAACATCGATCAAATTACGTCTTATTAGACTTTGAATAAATAAAATATTTTTAAAAAATAATCTAGGTTAATTTGTTAAAAAAATCAATTTTTAGCAAAAAAAAATTACTCATGTAAAAAAACAAGCGTTTTTAACTTTAAAATTAACTGGGAAAAGGAAATACTTCAATAAATTACTTATGCTAAGATACATGGCTTCCTTAAATGGGCACTGCTCTTTTAAAAAATATAAGAAATAAAAAAACCAGATTAAATCTGGTTTTTTAGTGATCCGTCTGGGGTTCGAACCCAGGACCCTCTCCTTAAAAGGGAGATGCTCTACCAGCTGAGCTAACGAATCATTACTATTTTTAACAAAAAATTTTGGGGTTTTTGACCGCTGTTTTGACTAATTTGCGATGCAAAAGTATGCAGGCATTAAACAAAATCAAACTAAATGAAATATAAGTTTTTATTATTTTTATTATTTCCCATTTTGACCGCCTCAGACAGCAGCGCTGATCCCAAATTATTTGAGGCCGATTCTCTATTCAGATCGAAGAAATACACTGAATCAAAGTCAATATTCAATGAGATAACTGCGACAGGTAAAGCGAGTCCCGCCCTTTTATTAAAAATGGCTTACATAGACGAAGGACTTGGTGACTATGTTCAAGCACTCTTTCATTTGAATAGTTATTATTCGATGACTTCAAATGAACAAGCATTAGATAAGATGAGAAATATTGCAGAGAAAATGGACTTGATGGGTTATGAATATTCAGATTATGGCTTTTTTAGAAATTTATTGACTGAATTTAAAATAGAAATTGAAATGAGCCTGTGTTCGATTTTACTGCTTTTAAGTTTTTTGAGCTTCCGGAAAAAACAAGCAATGAAAGCTTTTAGACCCATCATTTATATCCAAATAGGTTTGATTTTTATCTTAGGCCTTTCGGTCAACGATTTATTTGAATATGACCGAGCCATCATCAAATCAGACAACGTTATCCTTATGTCCGCACCTTCTGCGGGTGCTGAACCCGTAGAAATTATTGAAAAAGGTCACCTCATTGAGGTATTAAGCAGACATGATACGTGGGTGAAAATTCTATGGTATGATCAAGAGGTTTTTATCAAAACTCAAAAACTATTGTTTATTTGAGTAGCAATAAATAACCGTTATAATCGGTTTTTGAAAAGTTTAATAGATAATAATAGACCCCCGCGGGTGCTCCCTTGCCCTCCCAAAAAAAGGATCGTTCTCTACTAAAAAATACCTCAACGCCTACGCGATTGTAGACGGCCACGTACTCAAAGGCATCTTCACAATTGTCCGGTGGTAAATTTTGACTGGAATCATCATAGCCCGATAAGCTGAATACATCATTAAATCCATCTCCATTCGGCGAAAAGGCATTTGGAGGTAAAAAACCTTCAAATCTATTCCTGGTTTCTACTATTTCAAAGCGTATTCTCGTCGTATCGTATGCTGACAGTGGACAATGATCATCTTCGGCAATAAAAATTAAATCATAAGTTGAAGCAGCACCCTTTCTCAGTAGGGAACATTCTGGTTGCCAATACAATGTAGTAGCTACCGAACCCTGTCCCATTTGGGTCTCCATCTGTAAGGACGGGGAACTGGGCCTTCTAAACGCTTCGGAAAAGCCCAAACTGATGCTATCCTCCGTGTCTAAATCAAATGCCTCAATCTGTAGACTATAGACTTCATTTACCTCTAATTGTATGGGTTCAAATCGATCAATAACCGGCCTTTGATTCACTGGCGCAACTACGTTGACCACAAACCTCACCGTATCCGTATTGGTAACATTGCATTTGTCTTCATCTTCAGCCAAAAAAAAGAACTCAAACCGATCTACACCAGAGGTGGATAAATAAGCACAGTCAGCCGTCCAGCTAAACTCAGCTTCAGTACTACTTTCACCTATCTTTTCTTGAAAACTCACACCTTTGACATAAGGGTTGAACCCGACCCCATCCAAACGTAATCGGATAAGATCTCCATCTTCATCCTCACTGAAAATAGTAAAATCTAGAATTTCCTTAGGCTCCATGGTAACCTCAAAATCTGGATAGCTTGGAATAGAAATGATCGGTACGGTATTGGCAGGAAGATCTACAGATAGATCATATTGGGCAAAATTAAGGTTTGACTTTTGACAAGTATCGGCATCTTCTACCCTTACAAAAACATCAAACTGCTGTCTCATTGAGAAATCATATTCACCACATTGCGTATCCCAAACCAAAACTGCCCCTAAATTACCTGCAGCACTGTCTGTTTTTTCCAACGAAAATCCATAAATACTAGGATCTGCAACCCCCGTTATGAAATAATCTATACTCAAATCATCTAGGTCTTCATCACTGGCAATAATGGGAAATTCTATACGCTCACCTTCTGAAATGAGTGTGTCTACATACGTAACCTCATAGGTGGGAAAAGAATTGGGCGGGGGCTCCACTTGTATACTCAAACGTAAGGTATCCAGTTGAGGTAGTGGACAGGCATCATCTCCGGCGATTAAATCGACAATGAAAGGTATGTTGGTAAGCGGTGGACAACCCGGCGCGCAAACCTCAATAATCAATGAATCAGATTCAACATTTTCGTAGATATTAAATTCAAAAATATCATTTACCTCTTCCTCAAAATTAACGCCTTCCGCCCTTAAACTGATGGTTTCTCCAGGACTGATGTTTCTCACAATAAAGTCAAAACATTTATCATCCGATAGGCTATAATACAATACCTCTGTCTCTGGAATAAAATCTTCATTATCAGGAATTTGAACTCCCACTATCGGAGGATCAGTAGGATCACAACCCTCAGATCTTACCAGCAGTTGAAAATCCCGTTGTACCTGACCTATTTTTAACCCTGCTCTATATTCCTCGACTACCACAGAAAACAAATACAATCCCGATGCACTTGGATTCACACGTAATAACCCACGGTCGCTTATGGAGAGGCTAGGATCTCCTGTAATCATATGGCCCAAATCATAGCCCTCCGCAAAAAATACCAGCGGATGGGGTGCGGGCTGGGGAATAGGCAAGGCGACGGCGGAAGATGAATTCAAAGGCGTAGCCAGTGAATAAACCAAAGAATCTCCATCGGGATCTATTCCTGTAAATTCTGTATAATAAAGTTGATTGATACAAGCATAATCTCCCAAAGGGGCAAACAACTGTGGTGAAGAATTGACGAACGCCTGGTTATCCACCCCCCATAATGGAGGTATTTCAGTCACATATTTCATACCTGTCCCCCCTGGATTTATGATGTTTTTAATTCCTGCATTCCTACAGCAACGCTCCCAAACGAGGGAATAACCTCCAGCATCAGCATAATCTTCAGGATTTAAAGTCACCGCCCCACTCCAAATTATTCTTGAGGTAATCAATTGCTCCCAAGAACATTCTGGATTGGTATAATTTACTAAGAATTCAGCCTCTAGATTCAATATATGATTGGACATTTCTACCCCATCTGAATTTCTGAAAAGATATACCCGAACTTGACTTTCTGGATTGGGATTATCCGTTTGAAATCGATCAAAATACTGAACTAAATTGATCCGATATTCACCTGACGATACCGTCTCAAATTCAATCTCACCTCCCACTATATGATAAGCCATACCAGGGACTGTCAAAAAAATAATAATGAAAGAAAAAAGATTTTTCATTCTTGGAAGTAAAGTCAGCTAATCTAACTTAGATCCTAAGAATGAGCAAACATTAGAACGGTAATCCATCACAATTATTACTTTTGCGCAACATGAGGAAAGTAGAGATTATTGAAAAACTAGAAATCACAGGCATTTCTTCCACGGGAAAAGCGGTCGGTCGAAAAGATGATTTGGTCATTTTTGTTAATCAAGGGGCTCCAGGAGATGTTATAGACGTCAAGATCGTAGGCAAAGAAAAAAAATTTCTGATTGGATCTCCTGTGTTTTTCCATAAAAAATCTCCCGATAGAACCGACCCTTTTTGTGAACATTTCGGTGTTTGTGGTGGATGTAAATGGCAACATCTTAACTATCCGGCACAGTTAACATTCAAAGCCGAACATGTGAGGGAAAATCTCAAGAAAATAAGCAAAATGGAACTGCCGGAAGCCGAACCTATCATGGGATCAGCCGAAACGGATCATTATCGTAATAAATTAGAGTATACCTTCTCTAATAAAAGATGGCTGACCCCGGAAGAGATTCAAACAGATGGACCCATCAATAAAAACGCTTTGGGCTTCCATATTCCAAGAATGTTTGATAAAATATTGGACATCAATCAATGTCATTTACAGCCTAGTCCATCGAATGACATCAGGTTGGCACTCAAAAATTTTGCAGATACTGAGGGCTTCACTTTTTACGATATCAAAAAACAGCAAGGCTTGTTAAGAAATCTCATTATTCGCACGACCACTACAGAAGAGACGATGGTCATCGTCCAATTTGGAGAAGCCGATGAGAAAAAAATAAAAAAGGTCATGCAATTTCTTGCAGGACAGTTCCCACAGTTAACTTCTTTGCTCTACTTGGTAAATTTGAAAAAAAATGAAACCATTTATGATCAAAACATCCTGACCTATGCAGGCAACGATTTTATCATCGAAAAAATGGGTGACTTGCGCTTTAAAATTGGTCCAAAGTCATTTTTTCAAACCAACCCCAAGCAGGCCTATGAGCTTTATAAAAAAATTGACACATTTACCGATCTGAAAGGTAGTGAGCTTGTATTTGACCTTTATTCAGGTACGGGAACTATCGCCAACTTTCTTGCCAAAAATAGTCGTAAGGTCATAGGTATAGAATCGGTTCCTGAGGCTGTTGAAGATGCGCATTTCAACTCGAAACTTAATCAAATTGACAACACCGAATTTTATGCAGGAGACATGAAAGATATGCTCAGCGGCTCTTTTATTAAGATACACGGACGTCCTGACCTGGTTATCACGGATCCTCCTCGAATGGGCATGCATCAAAATGTCATCAAAGCACTCAATCAATTGAAGCCTGATCGCATCATCTACGTCAGCTGTAACCCGGCCACACAAGCCCGAGATATGGAGCTTATGAGTGATCATTATGAAGTTATTAAAACCCAACCAGTGGATATGTTTCCACATACGCAGCACATTGAAAATATTGTATTATTAAAATCAAAATAGTATGCATAATGACCCCGAACTCAGTCCTAAATTTTTAGGTAAAATATCCTCTGATTTTGTCAAGGTATCCGATCATTTAAAGGAAGCTAGCTATCAAATCAGAAAAAGAGATTTTTCTAAATTCCCTATTTTTGTGATCTCTCAGGAGGCCATTCCTTTGGGTTCCCTACTCTATGAAAAGAATCAAATGGGCAATGATTGGACCTATCATGCCTCTTTCGCTGAAGAATTTGTAGAACGCAAACTGATTGAAAATATGAAAGATTTCATGACGGTTTATAAAGATCCAGATGAGTTCTGTTGTCTCTTCGTCTTACATCCAGATTTCACAAACTTTACGTTTATTCCTTATCCCGATGATGATGATCAAAATGTACAATAGATCTTAAGAAAGCTGACAGTAAATGTGACCCCCCCCTCCAATTATTAATTGGAATTTCCCAGGATATCAAACTCGCTGATTTTTACCAACTCAGGTAAGCTAGAAATATCATATTGATACATCACCTGTTCTCCAACTACCAAAGCCGTAGGATAACTCACGATCACATCATAAGCAAAATCAATAGGATAGGTCCCTAGAATCGTGGGCGCCATGCGGTCTGCGATGTCTACTACCTTCACTCCTGCCGTTCCATCACACACAATCAAGTGATCTCCTATCACTGCAAGTCCGTGAGGATTGTACAAAATATGTCTACCAACAACACTTAAGTTCTGTGGATCCTGAATATCAATGATCTGTAATTCATTCAAATCTGTCCAACAATTGGTTCCTCCCCTTAACGTCACATAAGCATATGCTTCGTCTGCTACCACAGGATCACAACTCCTGAAATGCTCAATCCTATTGATGTAAGTTGGATTACCTGCATCAGTTACATCATACATCAACATTCCGTTGGTAGATCCCACATATAAAATGTCGTTCAATCTAAATAAGGTTTCTGCCCAAGTCTCCGTATCTAATTTCCCCCAACGTAGGGGTTGATGACTTGAGGTCAATTCAAATAAAACCAATTCATTAAAACTGATGGTGTATAAAAATTGATCAATAGGTAAAAATCTCGTCATGGAACCGGCAGTGCTTACTTGTCCTGAGCCACCACCTTCAGTTGACATATCCTCAGAATCCTTCACAGCAACCCCTATAGAATACATGTCGTAGTTTTCTACTTCCTCTTGTCTAATTTCAATCTCCCAATCCAGCACAATCCCTTGGGACATATCTAAATTTTCATATCCTACACGATCATAATCATAAGCTTCCAGCTCTTCCCAAGAAGGATAATTCCAATATTGATCAAAATAGAATACATCCTCCACCGTATAATCTTCCAAAAGAATAGGTTCATCTATATTACTGATATCCAACACTACAAGTGCTGAGAACATATCAGCATATAAATGATCATCTACAATGGCCATATCTATGTTACCAGCCAATGAAATAAATGATTTATTGATGGGGTTGCCTGGATCGGTATTATCAACAATATGAATGCCTTTATTTGGACTATTTACAAATACATAATCACCATAAGTAATCACTTTCCCAGATTGGGCGTAGTCCAAAGGAGGATCTATAGAGATGTCCATGGTAAGCTCTTCAACCGTGGCAAAAATGGGTGTAAAATAGGCCACTTCAGCTGTTTCTGTTCCATTCATTAACTCACATCCTGAAAAGATGAAGCTGAAAGCAATCATAACAATATACAATAGTGGTGCTATACGTTTCATCATGAAATCTATTAATTTAAATAATTATATATCAATAAGTATGCCAAAATGCCTACCCAAAGAGTATTATTTTAATATAAGAAGATTTATTATTAATATTTTTTTTTAAAAAAGACTTTATTCCTACTTTTTTTAAAATTAACCATAAGGTCATGACATAGAATAGTTTATTCTATTATTTCCAGTATCCATCAATAATTAAGTCTTAATTTCCATCAAACGCTCTAACTCATGAAAAGAGATGCCAAAGGTATCTTTAAGTGTCGTAATTTGTTCTTTAATAATGGGATCGGGGACCACTATTTCTTTTGTTTTCACAGCAGCAATTAAAATATTTTTGGGCGTGTGATCGGTTGCTATAAATTCAAAGACTTTTGTTTTGTAACCATAGGACTCCAATATAAGCGCTCGAATGGTATCCGTCAATATTTCTGCTTGCCGCACTTCCATGATTCCAAATTTGGTCAGCGCAGCCAAAGATCCTTGATTTTTCATGCTATTGCGGATTTGTTTGTGGCAGCAGGGTGCTGCAAGGATGACTTTTGCCTGATCCTTAATCCCTCTCGCAATAGCGTCATCCGTTGCAATATCACAGGCATGGAGGGCCATCAGTACATCTATTTTTGGAAGGACGACATCTTTGATCGTACCCTGCTCAAAACTTAAATGATCGAATTTTGCTTTTCCAACAATAGCATTACATTTTTCAACAAGTTCTGATCTCAATTCAATACCTAATACCTTAGGTTTCTTTTTTAACTTAGTGTGCAGATAATCATACAATGCAAAAGTCAAATATCCTTTCCCTGCTCCCATATCTACCACAGTAAAGGATTCAGGAAGATGGACTGAAGTTAAGATAACTTCTATCGTTTCTATGTATTTATTGATCTGACGGTACTTGTCCTGCTTATCTTTTTTGACGACACCATCCGTTGTTGTTATTCCTAGCTGCTCCAGATAAATATTACCAATGGGATCTAAAATGCGCTTTTTTACATGATCATGGGCCACATCAACTACATGTAAAGTGGCTGGTTTACTTTTTAATTTGAATTTTCCACTCCGATAATAAAGTAAGTGCCAATCTTTTTCTAGTGTAAATAAATCAGCTTGATAAAAGTCTTCCTTGAGTAAATTTGAAATTTGAACGTCACTTTCTTCCAAGGTGAAATTTTTGGTCACATCATTGTGCATGTTACTGGTCACCATAGATAACCGCAATTCCCCTTTGAGCTGAACGGGCTTAATTGTCACCATTTTGATCACCGTAGTTTTTACCCTTTTTTTAGAAAGGATCAGCTTGACCAGATTATCTTGGCTGAAACTATGTTTGAAATGATCAATGAATGAATGTTCTTGTGTCATGATTTTTTTTTCGCGATGGGCTATAAATTAGTATGTGTTAGGTTAAAAAACCCCTTCTAAGTTCTGATCAAACCCTCCTGAGCCAATGAAGTAATTAATCTACCCGATTGATCATAAATACTTCCCCGGGTCAACCCGCGAGAATTTCCTGCCTTAGGACTGTCCATCAAATACAGCATCCAAGAAGAACCATGAAAAGGCTCATGAAACCACATACTGTGGTCTAAACTAGCGGCATGTTTTACCCCTTTCAACCAAGAAATACCATGAGGTATCAAAGCGGTCGAAAGCAGCATATAATCAGATAAGCAAGCCAAACTCGCCTGACGAAAAGCCAAACTCTCCGATGATATATCTTCTAATATTCTAAACCAAATACCCAATTTGGGTGGTGCCTTTATGGGGTTTAAGGGATCAAATGCTTCGATGGGTCTGATTTCAATCGGCCACTTCGTTTGTGCCCAGCTTTTCAAACGTTCTTTCAAAACACCCTCTGTCCTTTCGGCAGCTTCAGAGTTGATCTGTTTAAGATTTAACAAACCCTCGGGCCCTTTGACCGGATCATGATCCAATTGATGAGAGATCCCAGGCTCTTTTATTTGAAAGGAAGCAGACATATTAAATATAGCTTTCCCGTGCTGAATGGCAACAATACGTCGGGTTGAAAAACTCTTTCCCTCTCGAATGGGATCTATTTGATAGATGATCGGTGCATAGGGATCTCCGGGAAGAATGAAATAGGCATGCATAGAATGTATCATACGATCGCTCGGTACAGTTTGTGCAGCTGCATAAACAGCTTGTCCCATCACTAAGCCCCCGTAGAGTTGTGGAGCGCCTATATCAACCGTTTGACCTCGATATATATGATCATCAAGGGCTTCTGTTTTTAACAATTCAAAATTTAATTCCATCAAATAAATTTATACAATATGGACATAATGATTCAAATACCAATAAGAGTACTGTCCCATTTCACAAAAATAAGGTAATTTTAACCAGTGCGGTATCCAAACCTTATGGCCCTTCTAATAAATCTTATATTGAATATTGAATTACAGACAGAAAAATAGTTTTCACAGGACAATATTATTAAAAACATGCCTCTAGAGAAGTGAAATTCACTATCATTAGAATTTATTGACTTTTGATCGTTACTTATTGACTTTCGTTTTGAATCGATCAAACTTTGATGGAACTTTTGTTTTTGGAAAATAATTATTTTGAAAATTAACGTCTGCTGTTTGATCCAAAGGATCTAAAATAATTTGAGAAACCACTTTTTCTTTTATAAATACTTTACTCACATTCAATTCATTAATTCTCCATATTTCTGCCGGAATCTGCTCTATTTCACTCGTCCCATCCTCATAGATCCATTTGATAATGATCGGACTTATCAATCCTCCATCATTTTGGAAAAATAACTCATAAGCATTCTTTCCAATAAATTTTTCCATCACTGCATCTTGATTGACTGGATGAAGATAATCATCTATCAATCCTTTCTTATCTTTAAAAACATACCAAGGCTGAGGGACAGATTGAAAATCTGTCAATTTTGTACCATCTACATAAGTAGACTTATATTTACTTTGAAATTTAGAAACAGGTTCACTGAGCACATACCAACTCACGCCTTGTAGGTTGATATCAACGTGATCTGTCGTATAAAACCAACCCCTCCAAAACCAATCAAGATCTATGGCTGAAGCATCTTCCATAGTTCTAAAAAAATCAGCTGGTTTCGGGTGTTTGAACGCCCATCTTCGAGCATACTCTTTAAAAGAATAATCAAATAATTCAGGACCCATGATCGTTTCCCTCAACAAAAACAACGCAGCACTTGGCTTACTATATGCATTATCACCAAAAAATAAAATATTTTCAGAATTGGTCATAATGGGTCTCATGAAATCTTTTTCCCCACTCATGAAATTTTTTATAGTTGCCGGTGTGCCTAATTGGATGGGCATCTCAGGATACCATTCCATAGAAGTTTTCGTTTCTAAAAAAGTATTCAATCCTTCATCCATCCAAGACCATTGTCTTTCATCAGAATTGATGATCATCGGAAAAAAATTATGACCTACCTCATGTATAATAACACTGATCATACTCCATTTGGTCATTGCAGAATAGTTACCCTTCTTATCGGGCCGTCCATAATTGAAGCAAATCATAGGATATTCCATCCCAATAGCTGCTGTATGGACACTGATGGCTACCGGATAAGGATACTCAATGGTCATTTCACTATAAGTCTTTAAGGTATTGACCACGGCCTTGGTCGATTCCTGTTCCCACAGCGGATTGCCTTCTTTGGGGTACAAAGACATGGCCATCGTAGTTTTTTGATCCAATTGTACGGCCTGTGCATCCCAAATGAATTTACGTGAAGATACCCAAGCAAAATCACGTACATTATCAGCCTTATAATGCCAAGTTTTGGTTTGATCGGACCTTGAGCCTTCGTTCAAAACGGCCTCTTCCTCAGTAATAATTACTACGGGCGCATCAAAACTCGCCCTTGCACTTTGTAATCTTTCAAGTTGTATTGAATTTAGTACCTGCGATTCATTTTCCAATGAACCGGTTGCCGCAATTACATGGTCGGCCGGAGCCGTAATTTTTACATCGAAATTTCCAAAATTCAATGTGAACTCTCCCTGACCTAAAAATTGCTTGTTTTGCCAACCATTAAAATCATCAAAAACAGCCATTCTAGGATAAAATTGAGCTATCGCATAAAGATAATTATCATCCTCAGGAAAATATTCATAACCCGAACGCTCATCGTCATCTCTCCTATTTCCAATCAAATATTTCCAATCTATTTGGAACTTCACTACCGAACCCGGTTTCAAAGGTTCAGCTAAATCTATACGCATCATGGTTTTTACTCTATGAAAACTGAGTCCATTTCCCTCTATGTCTTCGATAGATATGATGCGAAAGCCTCCATCAAAATCAGCATCAAAAGTTAAATGGGGTAACCGATTGGCATCAACAGAATATCCAGGATAGAATCTTTCATTAATTTTGTATTTATCCGAATCTTTAGCTCTAATATTCTGATCTAGTTGGATCCAAAGAAAATTCAAGGTACTGGGTGAATTATTATAATAAGTGATGATTTCGTTTCCAGTAATGGATTGATCTTCATCATTGAGTACAACCGCTATCTCGTAATCGGTACGCTGCTGCCAATAAGCAGGTCCAGGTGCTCCGGCTCCTGTCCTGTAACTGTTGGGTGTAGGTAGTTTCTCGTCTATTTGTTCAAATTTTTCATCAAAAATATCCTGTCCTATAAGACCATTGATTGAAAAAAAAAGAGCAAAAAAGATCCAAAAGAGGGTTTTCAACCAAAGTATCTTTGTTTTCGAAAAAACTAAATTCATCTTCTTTTTGTTAAATTATAAAAGTAAATTTAACAAAAAAAAACCGTGAAATGCTATCGCTATTTATTAATATTAA
>Ga0233426_10002947_pt1 | contig 13819 bp, 12 predicted proteins | sample SI_118_April2016_6_FD_179875 | JGI IMG/M metagenome (GOLD analysis project Ga0233426, IMG submission 179875) | Seawater microbial communities from Saanich Inlet, British Columbia, Canada - SI_118_April2016_10_MG | ecosystem: Environmental > Aquatic > Marine > Inlet | place: Canada: British... | reverse complement strand
ATGGCTTGCTCTATCAGCTTTTAGAAAATAAGTTGATGGTATGTGAGGAATGCATGAGCCGTATACGAGGTCCGTACGTACGGTTCTGTGAGAGGGATGAGGCATGAGCCTCACCCTACTCGATATACCAAATTTAATTGATTACTTAATGATTCACAGCTCAAGTGTATTAGTCACAAAAAAAGCATGTTTTGATAATTATCTTACACAGTGATAATTTGGCCTAAAAGAATGAATATTTATAACGAAGTTTTTATATAAATTTTATCCCTATAATTCTATGTCTCACGTATAATATTTTTGACTTTAATTTTGTTACTCTGAGTATAAACACATGACAACACTTTCTATGATCGTCGCCCATGCCGATAATCGTATTATTGGTAAAAACAATGACATGCCTTGGCATTTACCTGCTGATTTAGCTTATTTCAAAAAAATAACGCTGGGAAAGCCTATTATTATGGGGCGAAAAACCTATGAATCTATAGGGCGACCATTACCGGGGAGGCAAAACATTGTAATTTCACGTGATGAAAACTACCAAGCTGCAGGTATAGATAGTGTTACTTCTGTTGAACAAGCAATTAGCTTAGCAGGCGAGGTAGATGAAGTCATGGTGATAGGTGGGGGCGCTATTTATGCGCATTGTTTACCTTTTGCTAATCGTCTATACATCACTCATATAAAATCAAATATAGAAGGTGATACACAGTTTCCTGAGTATGATGTTGTAAATGATTGGCAGCTTACTCAAAGTGAACAATTAAGTGCAAATAAAAATAATGTTTTTGACCTTGATTTCTGTATTTATGATCGAAGTTAATTACTTATTCCCATTAAAAAACGCATTCAATAGAATGCGTTTTTTATTTGGGGTTACTTAATGTTTCCCAGTCAATTTCTTGAAAAATATAACATTACTGTGGTTATTTATTTTTAGTAATTAACTCGTATGCACCTTGAATATCTTGTGCTTTTTGCTTGGCAACTTCCATCATTTCAGGAGGGAGACCTTTCGCAACTAACTTATCGGGGTGGTGTTGTGACATTAACTTTCGGTACGCTTTTTTAATGTCACCTTCTGAACTCTCTGTTGTAACGCCTAATACTTTATAAGCATTATCTAATTGAGATTGAGAACTTTTACCTGATTGTCCTTGATGAAATTGTGCACCAGCGATGATCATCTCTAATAGTTGATCTAACTCTTTAGCTGAAAAACCCAACTGTTTAGCAATAGTATGTAACGCTTGGCGTTCATCTTTGTCTAACGTGCCATCTGCAAAAGCTACTTGAATTTGAATTTCTAAAAAGAGTAATAATAAATCATGACGATTTCCACAAGCTCGCTTAAATTTTGTAAGACGATCGTTCAATGGGAAATCCGTTGTTTTTCCTTCTCGAAAGGCATCCTGAGCTTGCTGTCTTAGCTCGCCTTGAAGTGATAACTTATCCATATAAGCATTAGCAAACTGAATTTCATGTTTAGACACCAAGCCATTAGCTTTAGCCATATAGCCCATTACAGAAAAAGAGGTATAAAAAAACGCCGCTTGACGTTCGTTTTCAGAGCCCTTTGAGCCCGACAAATTGCTAAAGTCTAGACCTCTACCTTTATCAAAAGTGTGGCCTATAAACATACCTATTAGTGCGCCGAAAAGGTTCTTACTTAGCATGAAGCCAAATATAAAGCCTAAAAGTTTTCCCCATATTCTCATTATTAATATTACCTGTTTGTATTATTTACGTGTTTATTTATTTAGGGTTGCTAAACGTTCTGGTGTGCCTACATCGGTCCATGCACAGTGAAGTAAATGAGCTGAAACTCTGCCTTGGCTGACGGCCTTTTTTATCATCGGACCTAGTTTTAGAGTTTGTTCGGTATTTTCACCTTTAAAAAATTCAGGTCTAAAAATACTGATGCCACTAAATGTGTAAGTGAATTCATTTTTGAGTTTTGAATTTTCTATAGGTTCAATGTTTTTTAATTGATTGTTATTAAATATAAAATCGCCATTTTTATTATGTTCAGGATTGTTAACTAAGCAGATGTGGGCTAAATAGTTATCGGCTAGCATAGGCATTTCAACAAAACTATAATCGGTGAAAATGTCACCATTAATTAGCATGAAAGGGGCATTGTTATGATTATTTTCAGTTAGCAAAGGTAAAGCTTGAATTATACCCCCCGCAGTTTCAAGTGCACCATTAATTTCTGGACTGTAGGTTATATTCACCCCGAATTTTTTACCGTCACCTAAATAGGAGGATATCATCTCTCCTAACCATGCAAAGTTAATAATAATATCAGTGATCCCGCACTGAACAAGCTTATTAATATGGTGCTCAATAAGTGGTACACCAGCAACTTTAAGTAAAGGTTTTGGACAATGATCGGTAAGTGGACGCATCCGCTCACCACGTCCGGCAGCTAAAATCATAGCTTTCATTGTAAAGTACTCGCTTTTAATACTTCCATCTTAGGTATCACTTTATTCAATAAAAGTTGATGAATGAAGGACAATTCTGGGTATCTTTCAGTTATTTCAACAATGTAGCTAAGTGTTAGTGGAATATCATTTAAGTAGCCACCTTTATTATCACGATAATTTAGACGGGCAAATATACCGCTGGCTTTAATATGTCGTTGTATCCCTGTCAAATCAAACCAACGCTGCCATTGTTCACGAGTTATATGGGTTAATGAATACTGCTTAGCTACTAAATCAATGAAGCTGTTTAATAACAGTGTAACTTTTTCATCAGGCCATTTTAGATAACAGTCACGTAATAGTGAAACTATGTCGTAAGTTATAGGGCCTATAACAGCATCTTGGAAATCGATAATACCTAATTCTTTGTTCCCTAATACCATAATGTTTCTACTATGGTAATCGCGATGAATTAATACCTGAGGTTGACTCATTATATTTTCAGTCAGAATAGCAAAGCAGTGTTTCAATTGCTTTTGTTCAATATCGGTTAACGTTAAAGATAAGTGTTCAGCTAATAACCACTCAGGAAAAATATTGAGTTCAAGTTCAACAAAAGCGTTATCATAATGTGGAATTTCTGCTGTGCTTTTAGATAAAGCTGATTGAAGAGTTGGTAATATTTCAATAGCTTTTTGATAAATCATCGACATGTTATCTGAGGTTAAAATATCAGCTAACAGTGTTTCACCAAAATCAGCTAAGCAAAAGAAACCTAATGATAAATCAACAGCAACAATTTCTGGCACTAATATATTTTGTTTCATGAGGCTTTCTTGCATGAAAACAAAAGCATCATTATTTGATTTTTCAGCCGGAGCATCTACAGCAATGAATGAATTTCCTTTGTGGGAAAAACGATAATAACAACGAAATCCAGCATCACCAGTCAATGGTGTTAGTTGAATGTTATCGTCTGAAAAATGTTGAATCAGCCATTGATGTAACATTTGAATTCGAGAGCTTGGCAAGTTTTCTATTCCTCAAGTAAATAAATAAACAGTGATCTTTATTATGTGTATTAAACAGCAATACCCATAAGTATCGCCAATATACCGAATTAGCACCCTAAAGAAAATTGCTATATTATCTAAGTGTTTGAGTATAAAATGTTGCTCGCTTTTATTTATATTGCTTTATTCATTTATCTTTCGGACTTTTAATGTCATTTCCGCGTCATTTAATTTTAATAATTTCTTGTTTATCAATAGCTAAATATAGTTTTGCTCAACAAGGTACTGCTAGTTTTGATGATATGGCTCAATGCCCTATTCCAACATATCCTCAATTAACCGAGCCACAATCTATTGAAAATAGTAAAGCAATTACTATTTTGGCAGATAAATCGGGTATTAATAAAAATAAAGTTGCCAAATTTACCGGTAATGTCATGTTGTTAAATAACCAACAGACTATTCTTGCCAATGAGGTTGAGTTAAATAGAGAAAACTCATCAATCAATGCAACAGGAGATATCCATTTCCAAAATAAAGGCATTGATATTTTTGCTGAAGCGTTAAGTATTAGCGATGCATTAAACGCGACGACACTGAAAAATACTCAATATCAACTTGTTGGCATGGCTGGGCATGGAGGTGCTGGAAAAATTGCTGTTTCTAAACAGGGAACATTGTCATTAGTCGATTCATCTTTCACCACTTGTTATGGTGCTTCACCCGATTGGCAGCTCAATGCCAGTGAAATTAACATCTCAAAATCCGAAAAATATCTAGAAGCTTATCATGCAAGGTTTTCTGTATTTGATGTGCCAGTTTTGTATCTTCCGTATTTTACGATCCCAATTGGTGATGAAAGACAATCTGGTTTTTTATACCCCGAAATGGATAAATCAAGTAAATCAGGCTTCACCGCATCAATTCCATATTATTGGAATATTTCGCCTAATATGGACGCAACATTTACGCCGAAATATATGTCAAAGCGCGGTAGTCAGTTAATGACAGAATTTCGATATCTACACGAAGAACAGCAAGGACAATTTGATCTTGAATATTTAGACCAAGACAATGAACTGCAGAATAATACAGATGCTCGCTATCTATTTCGAATGCAACATATTGGTACATTTTCTGAAAAATTTAGACTCTATATTGATTACACCACTATAAGTGATGACAATTATTTAGTTGATGTTGGGAGCAATCATTACAATGATAATGATGCTTATTTATACCAAACAGGTGAACTTGCCTACTTCGCTGATAGTTGGCAAGCTAAGATTAAATTACAAGATTTTGAAGTGTTAGGCGACAATAAAACTAACTATAAAGCGCTTGCACAACTTGAACTCAATAGTCATCAAAAGATTAACTTTTTGGATGGCCTCTTTGATGTGTATTCTGAAATTACTAACTTTGAAACTGCAGACAAAACCTTGCCAACAGCTAAGCGCTATCATGTCGAAGCGGGTTTCACATTCCCTATGGCTACGCCAGCATGGTTTTTAAATTCTGAATTTAAAGTATTACAAACACATTATGAGCAAGATAATATTCCTGTAGGAAGTGAACTTGAAGAAAACGTGAGTAGAACCTTACCTAAAGCACGTTTGCATGGTGGAGTTAATTTTGACCGACAAGCAAGTTTTTGGGGAACTGGTTTTACACAAACTTTAGAGCCTCAAGTTCAGTATTTATACATTCCTGAGAAAGATCAGAGTAATATCGGTGTTTACGATACGACAACATTACAAGATGATTATAATGGTCTCTTTCGTGACCGGCGCTTTAGTGGTTTAGATAGGGTGGCTCAAGCTAATCAATACTCTTGGGGGGTGACAAGTCGATTTTTAGGTAGTGCTAACCAAGAGCAGTTTCGGTTGAGTTTAGGTCGCATCGTTTATCTTAATGAAAGTAATTTTACCATAGATCAAAACCAAGGCATTGCGGCAGATGTATCTGCACTTGCACTAGAGGTTTACGCCCGTATAAATAGGAATTGGCAGTTTAGTAGTGACATCCAATATAATACAGAAGATGACTTTACCAACAAGAGCCAAACCAGTGTCGACTATCTTTTTGGGGAAAATCAAACAATTCAATTGAACCATCGATATACTCGTGATGTCTCAGGTATAACATTAGAACAATTATCTTTGGCAGGGAGTGTGAGAATAAATAAAAATTGGAAACTTATTTCTAGAATAACTCAAGATTTACAACAAAATAGAAGCATAGAAAGTTATGCGGGTTTACAGTACCAAAGCTGTTGCTGGTCAGTTAGTTTTGCTTACCATCGTCATATCACTGCAAACTTTGATGAATCATCAGGTAATAATCAAAATCGCGATGAATTTGATAGTGGTTTCATGCTAAGGTTTAGCATGAGAACAAAGGACATTACAGATATGTTCAACTCAAGTATATTTGGCTACAAACGGCCTTACTTTCTCAATAATTAAATATAAGAAATAGACGATACATGAAAAAATCATTGAAATTTTTACTTTTTACAAGCGCTTTTGCAGTAACTTCTCTTTTTCCAGTATATGCAGAACAAATTGAACTTGATAGGGTCTCCGCTATTGTAGATAGTGGTGTTGTTTTAGAGTCTGAGATAGTAGACTTATTAAAAACGATTAAAGAAGAGGCCGCATCAAAAGGACAAAGCTTACCATCAGACAAAGCCCTTAGAACTCAGGTTATTGATAAGTTGATAAACGATAGCATTATTACTCAGCTTGGCGAACGTATGGGCGTAAAAGTGAGTGATGCTCAGCTTGATGACACAATCACTAATATGGCGGAAGGTAATAAGCAAAGTTTAGAACAATTTCGTCAAGAAATAGTTAAAGATGGTACCAATTACGATAAATATCGTGAACTGGTAAGAACCGAACTTATTTCTGGAGAAGTACGTCGTAGTAGTGTTAGTCGTCGTATTTATGTTTCACCACAAGAGGTGGCAAATTTAATTGCTACAATGAAAGAGCAAACTAATAATGATGTGGAATATCGTTTAGGGCACATACTTATTGAATTTCCAACTGATGCAACGCAAGATGATATCAATGCTTCAAAAACGCGTGCTGAAAAAGTCATTGAATTACTAAACAGCGGTAGTGATTTTGCGAGAATAGCTATTGCTTCTTCAGGTGGTGCGAATGCACTACAAGGCGGGGATTTAGGTTGGAAGAATATCAATGAATTACCGACGTTATTTTCCTCAATCATTGAAGGAGAGAAAAAAGAATCTATCTTAGGACCTATTCGTACAGGTTTAGGTTTTAGTATTGTAAAAATTCTAGATGTTCGAGGTCGCGAAATAGTTGAAGTAGAAGAGTCTAAATCACGTCATATATTAATTGAACCATCAATTATTTTAAGTGAAGCTAAGGCTGAGTCAATGTTGCAAGGTTTTATGGATCAAATTAACGCGGGAGAGGCAGACTTCGCGGACTTAGCAAAAGAGCATTCTGAAGGACCCACGTCAATAAGAGGTGGAAATTTGGGGTGGGCAGACCCAGAATCGTATGACCCTGCTTTTAGGGATGCACTAGCACGTTTGAAAGTAGATGAAATGCATAAGCCTTTTAGATCTTCATTTGGCTGGCATTTAGTTCAACTTACTGGTCGAAGAATGCTTGATGCCACCAAACAAATGAATGAAAGTAAGGCATACAGAATTCTTTTTAATCGAAAGTTTGGACTAGAAAGTGCGCGTTGGATAAAAGAACTTCGTGATGAAGCCTATGTTGAAGTTTTTGAGCGAGATAGCCAATAATGACAAAGCGTATTGCAATTACTCCTGGTGAACCTGCTGGAATTGGACCAGATTTAACAATTGCCATCGCACAGCAAGATTGGTCAGTTGAGCTTGTGGTTGTCGCTTGTAAAAAGTTGATGCAAGAACGAGCTGAAAAATTAGGCTTACCATTAACACTTATTGATTATGATAGTGAAGCTATTGCCAAACCACAAAAAGCAGGAACGATAACTATACTTTCTGTAGATATGGCTGAAGCTTGTATTCCTGGTGAACTGAATGCCGAAAACGGCGGTTATGTCGTTGAAACCTTAAAAATTGCTAGCGAAAAAAATATTTCTGGTGAGATTGATGCGATAGTTACTGGTCCTGTTCATAAAGGACTAATCAATCAATCAGGTATCGCTTTTAGCGGGCATACTGAATATTTTGCTAACCAAGCTAATTGTTCTGATGTCGTGATGATGTTAGCAACAGAAGGTTTAAGGGTCGCTTTAGTCACAACGCATATTCCTTTAGCTTATGTTGCTAAAGCGATAACCGCAGAACGCTTACAAAAAGTTACTCGTATTCTCAATACCGATCTTATTAATAAATTCGGCATAAAAGAACCTAAAATATATGTCTGTGGTATAAATCCCCATGCAGGTGAAGATGGACATTTAGGCCGAGAAGAAATAGACGTAATGATCCCTGCCTTGGATGAATTAAAGGCTGAAGGAATTAAAGTCATAGGTCCATTGCCTGCGGATACCATATTTCAAGAGAAATACTTAAGTGATGCTGATGCCATTTTAACTATGTATCACGACCAAGGTCTGCCTGTTTTGAAGTATAAAGGCTTTGGTTCATCGGTAAATATTACATTAGGTTTACCGTTTATTAGAACGTCGGTAGATCACGGAACAGCACTTGAATTAGCGGGCACAAACTCAGCTGATTCAGGAAGTTTTATTGAAGCTATTACCACAGCAATTAAATTAGCAAATAATCAATCATGAATAATAAAACCCATTTAGGCCATCAGGCTAAAAAACGCTTCGGACAAAACTTTTTACATGACGAAGGTGTTATCAGCAAAATTGTTGATGCAATTGATCCAGAACCAGGTGAAAACCTTATCGAAATTGGACCTGGATTAGGTGCTTTGACCGAACCCGTCATTGAACGTGCGGGGGCTATTTCTGTAGTAGAACTTGATAGGGATCTTGCTCATCGTTTACGCCATCATCCTTTTATTGCCTCTAAATTAACTATTTATGAAGCGGATGCGCTTAAATTCGATTTCAGCGAAATAGCGACAAAAGAAAAGCCTTTAAGAATCTTTGGTAATTTACCTTATAATATTTCAACGCCATTAATTTTTCATCTTCTTACTTTCAAAGACAGTGTCAAAGATATGCACTTTATGTTACAAAAAGAAGTTGTTGAACGAATGGCTGCTAGTGAAAATTGCAAAGCGTATGGCCGACTTTCAATTATGACACAGTATCAATGTCAGGTTATTCCTGTTATGCAAATTGGTCCTGAGGCATTCAAACCAGCGCCTAAAGTTGATTCTGCAATAGTACGATTAATCCCTCACGGTGAAATAAAAAATCCAGTTAAAGATATCGCTTCATTAAACCAAGTTTGTTTAGCTGCATTTAATCAACGTAGAAAAACGATAAGAAACAGTTTTAAAAAATTATTTACGGTTGAACAATTAGCTGATTTAGGCATTGATGCAACACTACGTGCTGAGAATTTACCGGTTAGCGATTATATTAAACTTGCTAACTTCTTAACTGATAACCCGGTTGAATTATGAATGTAAACTCACCGTCAAAAACAGCAGAGCCCATTAATATGGAACATGAGATTTCGGTGAACGTTCAAACTGAGTATATTGGTGCTCAGTTTATTGAAAATGAAAAAAATTATGTTTTCAGTTACACCATTAGTATTACTAATAATACTAATGAATCTGTTAAGTTGTTATCCCGTTATTGGTTGATTACTGATGGTAACAATGAAACATCAACAGTTGTTGGAGAAGGTGTTATTGGCAAGCAACCAACAATATTACCAAGTACAACATTTACTTATACAAGTGGGTGTATCTTAAAAACACCTGTCGGAACGATGCAAGGGCATTATCAAATGCTCAGTGACGATAAAAACTTACAACAAGTTGAAATACCTGTTTTTGGTTTAGCCCAGCCTTTAATTCTCAATTAAGAGCATATTCAACTTTATGGCCTTTTATTTTGTTGGAGATGTTCAGGGTTGTTACGATGAGTTACGAGCATTACTTGCTCAAGTCGCCTTTACTCCAGGTAATGATGAGCTTTGGCTTGCTGGTGATCTTGTCGCCAGAGGACCTGATTCTTTAAAAACATTAAGATACATCAAAGCATTAGGGGATAGTGCCAAAGTTGTTTTAGGGAATCACGATCTTCATTTATTAGCTATTCACGCAGGAATAAAAAAAGCCAAACCTTCTGATTGTCTTGATGAGCTTTTAGCTGCATCAGACATTAATGATTTAATGGATTGGCTAGCAAAACAACCGCTTATTCAAAAACTACCCAATGAAAATGTTTACATGAGCCATGCCGGTTTACCTCCTTTTTGGTCTCCTGAAGAAGCCATTGAACAAGCAAACGAAGTAAGTAAAAACTTATCCTCAATGTTAAGGAATGATTGGTTGAAAGTGATGTATGGCGAAGAACCTAAAAAGTGGTCTTTGGCTAAGTTATCTCATGAAAAATTCCGTTTTACAGTTAATTCACTGACCAGAATGCGATATTGTCAACTTGATCTATCATTAGAGTTTTCTTGTAAACTGTCCATTGAAAAAGCACCTGAACATATTAAACCTTGGTTCGAATTTCCTAATAACCATAAAGATTACAGTTGGGTATTTGGTCATTGGGCATCATTAATGGGGCACTGTTCAGCAGAAAATATTTATGCCCTCGATACTGGTTGTGTTTGGGGAGGACATTTAACTTTATTAAGATGGTCTGATAAAAAAATATTTACAGAACATTCACACAGATGATTCAAAAAATAAAAAACTTACGATAAAGCAACAACTAAAGATGAAAAAAAGATTAAGCTTGTTATACTAACCTTTATAACTAAATATTTTAGAACATTAGTCGATAATATAATCGACAATAATTATAAAAATATATGATTATCGGTTTTGTAATTATAAGTTTGCATTCATGGAAGTAGCAGTACATTTAGTTTAAACACATACTCAATACTCAATACTACATTTACACGGTGATATTTATGAATTTTACGGTAAAAATCAAAATAATAGGTGGTTTTACCATTATTGCAGTTTTTCTGATAGCAACTAGTCTTATATCTCTATGGAATTTAGATACAATTCAAGAGTCTACGGTCCAACAAAGTGAAGTAGCAATCCCTACGTTGAAAGGGAGTAATAAGCTTGCTAATACCTTAACACAAATAGGTAACGTTACACTTCGTGCGTATTATCAAACTGAATTATCACCATTAAATGTTAACCTAGCTTCTTATAATGAAGATAAAGAAGGGTTCACTCAAGAGTTGAAGCAGTTAAAAGCAGTAGTTCGAAATGAAAACGCATTATTATCTAATTTGCGTAAAGTAGATTCGGTTTATGAAGAGCTTGAAGAAGAAATTAGCCTTGTTTTCAGTAATCGACAAAATAGTATCAATGAAGCTATTATCTTAAGTGAAAAGATTGATAGTCTGGAAGAAAAAGCTGACGATGCCGCAACATTATTATTAGATCTTGCAGACCATGACTTAGCAGAAACTAAGCTAGAAAATGCGGTTAGTTTAGGTGAAAATATAGAGGGCTCCTTAAATGGTGTTGTAAGTTCGGCTCTTGAATACCGAGGTTTAATTGATATTGCATCAACTGATTTAGTCGGTAAACAAATATCTAATGGCTTCGTTGAAGTAGATAGTTCATTTAAAGAGATTATTGCTGAATTGTCTGAAAACGGTGCACAAGATGTAGCCGACGATTTAACTGTTGCATTAAGCGAACTTAACGACTTAATCAATTCTAACGACGGTATCTTTGTTCATAAGGATGCACAACTGTTAGCGTTGAAAACAGCAACAGATAACTTAGCTTTAGCTGAAAGTAACATCAAAAAAGCAAATGCTATTTTAGATACCCAAGTAAACTTGGCGAACAAAACGGCATTAGATGCTGGTGAACTTGTTCAAGAAAGAGTTGCTGATGGGAGAACTCAAACTACTATCATAATGGTTATTTCAATTATTTCTGCCATTGTTATTGCATATTTTACGCTTATTAGTATCACTCGACCATTAAGTCTTGTGAACAAAATGTTGAATATTGTTGCTTCAGGTGATTTGTCTCATAAACTAGATGAAAGTGGTAAAGATGAATTTGCTGAATTGTCACGTAATTGTAATTTATTAATTGATAGCTTGCGAAACCTTATACAAGGTATTGTGAGCCGCTCTACACAATTAGCAACTGCCGCAGAAGAAACTTCAGCGGTAACAGCGCAAGGTACAACTGCTATTGCGGAACAACGTTCACAGGTTGAACAGGCGGCTTCAGCAACAACGCAAATGAGCAGCACTTCTCAAAGTGTATTATCAAGTGCAAATGATACTTTAGGCGAAATTAAACAAGCGGATGACGAAGCTAAACGTATCAAGGTTATCTCTGAGCGTAATCGTCAAACGATTGGTCTACTCGCTAATGAAGTTGAAGAGGCTTCTCAAGTCATCAATAAACTTCAACAAGATAGTGCCTCTATTGGCGGTATACTTGATGTAATACGCGGTATTGCTGAACAAACCAACTTACTTGCATTGAATGCTGCTATCGAAGCCGCTCGTGCTGGTGAACAAGGTCGTGGTTTTGCGGTTGTTGCTGATGAAGTAAGAACGCTAGCAAGTAGAACGCAAGAGTCAACGCAAGAAATACAAAATATGATTGAAGTACTGCAAAGTGGTGCACAACGAGCTGTTGGCGTTATGGACACAGGTAAGAAGCAAGCTGCCAATTGTGTTGAGCAAAGTGAAGAAGCTGAAAAAGCTCTTCAAACGATTACTCACTCAGTTCATGAAGCGTTTGACAGAAGTACGCAAATTGCGTCTGCTGCCGAAGAACAAAGTGTTGTTGCCCATGAGATCAGTGAGAACTTAGAATCTATTGTAGCGATTGCTGAGCAAACAACAGCGGGTGCACAACAAACGGCCCAATCAAGTAATGAAGTTGCTAAGTTAGCAGAAGAATTACAACAATCAGTACAAGAGTTCAAACTATAAGTTTTCAAATTGATGGCTGCTAAGTCATCTTTTAAATAGACTTCATATTAAAAAGCCCTGCTGAACATATATATTCAGCAGGGCTTTTTGTTTTCTATTCGTTAATCTGAGTATATTGGTAAACCAATTAGCTAACATATTAATGAACTAGGCTAGATCATTGTATTATCGCAGAATAACCGCTAGATAATTACATTTGTTATTCGCACAGTATCAGCGTTCAGCGATCTGGCAACCTACTATTTATTATTCGTAAATTTACTTACCATCCAATAGATTTTAACCAACCGTTTATAGATCTGAGTAATTGTTTTTCAGGGTAAAAACCAATTTGATTATTGTGCAGCTGAGCTTGCCTGTAATACACTTTCATTTCTTTGGTCGCTTGCGCTTTTCTAATCATTGAATCTGTGGTGGCTAATTGATGATCTCTTGATAAGAATAGATCTAAGACGGGGAACTCGCTAGTCGCTAACGTTTTTGCAAATGCCATACTATCTGCCCCAGTGTTCATATATCCACTGAGCATTACCATGGCACTAGGTGATTCTAAAGTTCCGTTGCTATATAAATTTGCGAGTAAAATGGCGTGACTCCCTTTCGAAACCACAACAAATATCCCTGGATAATCTTTAGCTTTTTCCATAACGGCATTCATAATCAATGCGATATTTTCTTGGCATTCCTCTAAAAGCTTATTATTTTCTTCAACTTGTTGAGTTAAGTTCAATACACTTGAAGGATAACCTATAGGCCTACCTGGTGGTTGAATGGTAATAGTGGTCCAGCCTTGGCTTGGTAATATTTTCTGTAAGTAATTTAATGCATTACTACTGGTTGCCGTCATTTCCCAATCTGGAAGCAATATCATTACACCTTTCTGATTACTTGCAGTGTTTTCGTTGATAATGGTAATAAATTGTTTAGCACCACCTAACATTGGAATGACTTTATCAGACGATAAGTAATGCGACAGGTCTTGTTCTTTTTGTTTAAGGGAGTCAACAGGTGCAAAAATTTCTGGGCGCTTTATAATTATTGGTTTTTGGGTTTCTGCGGGTTTATCTTCAGTTTCTTCTTTTACCGTTTCTTTATTCTCAGATTCTTCTTGAAAAGGAACGCTATAACTATAGAAGGGGCTAAAAGTTAATAAGCATAGAATGATCAATGAAGCTAAAAGACGAAATAACATAAATTCCTTAGGAAAGTACAAACGGGAAGAATTCACCGATAATTTATTAATGTATTCATTATAAATAAGTTATCGGCAAACATTGAACTTTTTTAACTAAAAA
>Ga0233426_10002943_pt1 | contig 13829 bp, 14 predicted proteins | sample SI_118_April2016_6_FD_179875 | JGI IMG/M metagenome (GOLD analysis project Ga0233426, IMG submission 179875) | Seawater microbial communities from Saanich Inlet, British Columbia, Canada - SI_118_April2016_10_MG | ecosystem: Environmental > Aquatic > Marine > Inlet | place: Canada: British... | reverse complement strand
TCTCTAATTAAGGAGCTCTATTTTTTTTTTAATCACAGATAATGGCTAGCCATATAGTATGTAATCATATGGTAAAAAAATTGTACAATCTAAGTTAATGTGCGTTAAAAATAAATGAAAGTAAAAAAGGTGTATACTGTTTATTAGATAAGTAAGCGAATAATTAGTGTTTTATGTAAAAAAGTAGAAAAAAGATTTGCAATGAATAAATATTTTTATATACTACGGCTCGTTAATTAGAGCAGGTCAAAACATGAACTACTTCAATTGATACATATAAATAAATATGGACGCGTAGCTCAGCTTTGGTTAGAGCGCTGCACTGTCACTGCAGAGGTCGCGGGTTCGAGTCCCGTCGCGTCCGCCATATTCATTTCAAAAAGCAAGATATAAACTGATTTTATAATAGAGAGTTGAAAACGAATCGTTAAGATTTGCCTCCCTGTTATTTTAAAATTTTGTATCATCCGATAAAATGGGGAATTAGCTCAGTTGGCTAGAGCGCTCGCCTTGCACGCGAGAGGTCAGGAGTTCGACTCTCCTATTCTCCACCATTTTTGCTTAAGATTTGAAGGAAACAAAAAAGTCGATTTTAATCTTTATTGTATAGACACTATGCCTGCAAATAAAAGACCAAGAAAACTTAACTATTCGGTTAATAAAAAATGACCAAAAAGTGGAGGAAAAGTTGGTAAAGCTGTAGCTCATTATCAAAAGCTACAAACAAGAATTCAATTTGAATGAGAAACTAAATGGTTACAAAATGCAATGAAAATTGTTACTGTAAAATTAAATAAATACCAAATAAATCTTAATAAAATATAGTATGCCTAGATTAACATGACACACTCATAGAAAATTAAGAAGAAAACTAGAATTAATTGAAAAAAGAGTAAGAAAAACAAGAAGATAAGAGATAAAAAAGATTTGATTTTTTGAATAAATCACTAAAATAAAAGAACTTTTAATTTATATATATTACATATAGTATTATGACTTTTGATAGATCTAAACCACATATGAATGTAGGTACTATTGGTCACGTTGATCACGGTAAAACTACAACAACTGCTGCAATATCTGCTGTATTAACTACAATGTTAGGAGGTGAATTAAGAGATTTCGCATCTATTGATAATGCTCCTGAAGAAAGAGAAAGAGGTATTACTATTAATACTTCACATGTTGAATATGAAACAGCTGCTAGACATTACGCTCACGTGGATTGTCCAGGTCATGCCGATTATGTAAAAAACATGATTACTGGTGCCGCTCAAATGGATGCTGCAATACTTGTTGTTGCTGCTACTGACGGTCCTATGGCTCAAACTAGAGAACATATTCTTTTATCTAGACAAGTAGGTGTACCTTACATTCTTGTTTATATGAATAAATGTGACATGGTTGATGATGAAGAAATGGTTGAATTAGTTGAAATGGAAATAAGAGACCTTTTAACTAAATACGATTTCCCAGGTGATGATACTCCAGTTATTAAATGATCAGGACTTGTTGCTCTTGAAAACCCTGCTGACATGGATAAAGAATTTGGTGCAAAAACTATTGTTGAATTATTCGACGCTTTAGAATCATTTGTTCCAGTTCCAGATAGACCAGTTGATAAAGATTACCTAATGCCAGTTGAGGATGTATTCTCAATTAAAGGGAGAGGTACTGTTGTTACTGGTAAAATTGAAACAGGTATTGTTAATGTTGGTGACGAAATCGAAATTGTTGGTATCAAAGAAACTGTTAAAACTACTGTAACAGGTGTTGAAATGTTCCACAAACAACTTGATCAAGGACAAGCTGGTGATAACGCTGGTATCCTATTAAGAGGTGTGAACAGAGAAGATGTTGAAAGAGGACAAGTTCTTGCTAAACCAGGATCAATTAAACCTCATACAGACTTCGAAGGTGAAGTATATATCCTTTCTAAAGATGAAGGTGGTAGACATACTCCTTTCTTCAAAGGTTATAAACCTCAATTCTACTTCAGAACTACTGATGTAACTGGTGATATTGAATTACCTGCTGGAGTTGAAATGGTTATGCCTGGTGATAACGTGAAAATGGTAGTTAAATTACAATGTCCAATTGCAATGACTCAAGGGTTAAAATTTGCAATTAGAGAAGGTGGTAGAACTGTAGGTTCAGGTATTGTTGCTTCTGTTAAAGCATAATTAAGTATACATTAATGTGAATTAATGTATCCAACATTATCAGGTTTACTTGATAGTGTTGGCTCATTAAATTATATTAAATTTAATTTTTCATTTTAGAAAAAAATGTCAGCAAAAAAAACTACTCAAAAAATAAGAATTTCTGTAAAATCATTTGATTATAAACTATTAGATGAAGCAGTGAAAAAAATTGTATTACTTGGAAAGGATTCTGGAGCAACTGTTGTTGGACCAATTCCACTTCCAACTAGAATTGAAAAAGTAACTGTTAACAGATCTACTTTTGTTAATAAAGATGCTAGAGAACAATTTGAAATTAGAAGACATAAAAGACTAATTGATATTCTTGAACCTACAGCTAAAACTATGGAATTACTTCAAGATATTAGTATTCCAAGTGGAGTAGGTATTGAAATTAAAGCATAAGTTTAAACGGTTTAAATCCATAATTATAAAAAGATGTCTAGAGTTTGTGAAATCACTGGAAAAAGAACTGCGGTAGGTAATAATAGATCTCATTCAATGAGAGCTACTAGAAGAAAATTTTACCCAAATCTTTTCAAGAAAAAAATTAAAGATCCTGAAACAGGTTTAATTTATGAAATTAAAGTTTCTGCAAAAGGATTAAGAACATTAAGAAAACACGGGATCGTTTAGTCTAACTAAACTTTCTTATGCCCAGATGGTGGAATTGGTAGACACGCGAGACTTAAAATCTCGTTTCTTCGGGAGTGCGGGTTCAATTCCCGCTCTGGGCACCATTTAAATATCCAAAAATGAGATTACGAATTATTATTAGTTGTTATTACTAATAACATTTGATTTGTAATTCGTAATACAAAGAAACAGTATTTAATTATAAAAATTCAAAAAATATGTTAAAAATTAGATTAGCGAGAGCAGGGAAAAGAAATATGCCTTTCTTTAGAGTAGTTGTTACTGAACATACTAAAGCTGCAAAACATGGTTATAAAGAAGTATTAGGTTTTTATAACCCAATATCTAAAGAATTTAAATTAAAAGATTTAGATAAAGTAAAAAAATATATCTCTCACGGTGCTCAATTTTCACCTAGAGTAGAAAAATTAATTAAAACAAATAGTATTGCTCTTTAAGAAAAATACAGTATCCTTCAATTGTAATTCGGTTGAAGGAATTTTTTATTCTTTAAATTCAAGCAATAATGAAAGAAGTTGATTTTTTAAAATTTATTATAGAAAATCTGGTAACAAATACTGATGATATCAAGATTGATCATAGTCAAGATGAATTAGGAATTTTATTAACACTTACTGTCAATAAAGATGATATGTGAATAATAATAGGAAAATGAGGAAATACTATTAATTCAATTCGTTCAATATTAAGATTATTTTGAATGAAAGCAGATAAAAGAATTAATTTAAAAGTTTTAGACTAATAATATAAATAATCATGATTATTGAAACATTACATGCTGCAACAAATTCTTCTGTATTTGGTGATACTATGGCATTCTGAGATTTTATTCTCTTAGCTATATCACTTTTTGTATTATTTGCAGGAGTATTATCTATTGTATTTATACTTTGGTGAGGTTTACTTTTAATACTTTCAGGAGGTAAAGATGATAAAATTAAACCAGCAATAAATACAATACGTTATGCTATTATATGAGTAGTAATAACAGTTATATCAATATTTTTATTTCCAATATTATGAAAATTACTATGATTGGATGTAGAAAAATATGCAAAACCAGATAGAATATTTGAAACTATTGAATCTATTTGAAATAAAATATTTTGATGAGGTGATATAAAAGTACCTGATTCAACTCTGAATGATATAGATAATCTTTGACCTGATTTTTCAGACTTATAAAAAAACTGCTATACAGCAGTTTTTTTAGTACGTATGTTTTTGAAATAAAAAATAATTCCATTTTTCAGGTATACTCATATTATCTGTCACAGAATATTTTTTAATGATAATATCCTTTATAGTATCATTATCATCAACTAACTCTTGTGTATATTTATTATACTGCTGTTGAGTTGTTAAGTAAATAACTTTTTCTCATTTATTTTTTAAAGATTGCTGTTCTTTTAGTATCATATTTTTATATGCAGCTGATTGTTTGTATTCAATGGTCTCTAGTGCATCTTTATTATATTTTAGTGTATCAGATATAAAAATTTTTATAGAAGCTATGTCTGCGTTGATTTTATACTCTTTTATGCTAAAAGTAACAATCAGGTACATGATATATAGAATGATTCAAATCATTCAAAGGAAAATATATTGTTTATTCATATGTTTTGATAATTATGCTTTTTTAGATAATATAATTTATATATTCTATCTATATAATATCTAAATAATGAAAAAAATAAAAAATAAATTTATTATTATAATTATCACATTTTTAGTAACAATAATATGAATTATTTTTATACAAAACATTAACAATAGTTGAAATACTTCATCTGTTATTTTACGAGATGGATGAGCACAAATTACTAGAAATAATGAACTAATTGTTTTAGATGTAAAGCGTCAATATTCTTTAACTAACTGAGATGTAGTTAAAACACTCACACCTGATAGTTTACTTATTATCACTTGGTGAGATTGAAGTATTACACGTTTATGATGAAATTCATCTATTCAAATAAATACAGTTAACATTGCAAGTGATTTATCAGAAATACAAATTAGTTTTGAATTAATTAGTTGAAGAACTTGGTCAAATGTTACAAGCTTCTTTTGAGAAGAATCATATTTCTTAGAAACTTTTAATGATCATGAAGCAGCCGTAAGAGGGACCACATTTGATATCGATTTGAATAAAGAATTTTTATATGTTACTTCCCATGCTATTGAATTAAAAAATAATATGTGAGAAACTATTAAAATTTCTGAAAGTAAACCATTTTCTATAAAAAGTTTTTCATTTATACCTCTGATAGATTATATAAAAAACTATAAAGATCAAAAATGGCAAAATTTAAATAAAGGACTAGATAAGCTTCATTTTGAAGACCTAAAAAATATTATGTTAAATAATTTAGAATCAACAGGAGAGTTTTTACAACTAGAAAAGATAAAAAATAATTTAGATATAAATAAATATATTTCTGAATTAAATATAGAAGAAAAAAGTAAATTGTATAATAACTTACTAGAAGAATACCAAAGCATACACTTTGCAAACGCAGAGACTCCAGAATTATTAACAAAAAAAATAGAATTAAAAGAAGTACTTATTTTAACGGCATCAGATAAAAATAAAAAACATCTTATACAATCAACTGTTTATGATATCAAAGAAGTCTTTAAAACCAATAATGCTTTGCAATTTAAAAAAATATTAGATATTTTTATAGATAATAAGGATACTTTAAATAATTTAAATTTGGATGTAAAGGAGTTATTATCATTTAAAAATATATCTAAAGAATTTAATTTAGTAGTACGTTCTAAATTAGATATTTTAAAAAATACATTTAGTAATATTCAATTTTGAGATTTACCAAAAATATCGGAAGAACAAATAAAAACATTATTAAGCTCATGAGATGAGGCAATTAAAAGTTTCTTAGATTCTAATATAGATGGTACTAAACTTTTAGATATAAAAAATAAAGCTTCATGATGATTAGAAAATATCCTTAATACTTTATTTAAAAAATAATGAATTTTTTAGAAAGAATACTAAAAAACAGAGCTTACTTAACCATTACCTTAGCAATTTTAATATTTTTATTAGTATGGTTTTTTTCAATTGGTAATTTTTTTTCACATTCAAATAAAATAGTACAATCGTATATAGCTAATCATATATATTCAAATACAATTTCTTCAAATGCAGATAATATTGTAATTGTTGAAATTGATGATAGAACAACTACAAATATATCAAGATTTCCATTCGACCGTAAAGTATATATTCCAGTGATCGAACGTTTAAATAAAGAATGAGTAGCATTAATTGCATTTGATGTGATTTTTGCAGATAAAACAAATCCTGAATCTGATACAGCATTGGCTGATACTATAAAAAAAGCAAAAAATATAATATTATGATTATCATTTTCAAGTAAATGATACTTAGAGCAACCATTAGAAGTTTTTAAAAAATGAGCTGTATCGACTGGTTTTTTTGCGCAACACGTTGATCCTATAACTCAATCAGTTTTTTCATATAACCCTTATTATAATGATAAAAAAAATAAGAACATAGAGGAACATTTTGTTATTTCTATTGCAAAAAAATATTTATGAATCAATACTCCATCATTTATAAAAGATTGACGTTATTATTTAGATGAATTTATGTCGTTTGCTTTTGTTGAAAATAAGAAAGAATTACTTTATATTGTTTACCCCGAAAGTAAGCCTTATTCAAGAATATCACTCTATGATATATATAATGAAAATGAGTTTGAGCGTGTAAAAAAACAAATAGATTTAGAGTGAAAAATTATTCTAGTTTGAGCAACGGCAAAAGGATTAAAAGATACATTTATGACACCAGAATGAATAAGATACTGAGTACATATTCATGCTGAAGCAATCAATAATATACTCAGATGAATTGATATAAAATATTTTTCTAAATATATAGAATGGTTAATTGTTATGTTAATTATTATTATTTCTATTTATTTTAATCTTTCACGTTCATGAAATATTCTAATACTCAGTAATATTGCTCTTATTTCATTTTTTGGTTTATTTTTCCCACTTATTTTATTATTAAAGGCAGGGGTATTAATAAATTATTTTTATGAATTAATTTTTTCTTTGATTTTTTCGTTAGCAATTTCAAATATATTTAAATATATGATCGAAAATAAAAATAAAAATAAATTAAATAAAGCATTGTGAGAATATGTTTCTAAAGACATTGCAGCTGAAATATTATCAGGTGCTGGAAAGGTAAATTTAGATTGAGAAGAAAAAAGAATTACTATGTTTTTTTCAGATATAGAATGATTCACAACAATATCAGAAAAATTTACACCAGTAGTATTAGTTAATTTTTTAAGAGAGTATCTTTCGAGCATGTCTAATATTATCATGGATGAAAGAGGTTATATAGATAAGTATGAATGAGATGCTATTATGGCTTTATGGTGAGTTTTTTGACCTCAAACAGGAAGTGAAGATAGTCATTATGCTTGCGAGTCTGCTTTACAGCAACAAGAAATGTTAAAGAAATTAAATGTAGAATGGGAAAGAAAATGATTCTCTAAAATAAAAGCTAGAATTGGAATTCATGTATGAAATGCAATTATGTGAAATATTTGAGCTAAATGAAGAAAAATGGAATTTACGGCTCTATGAGATAATGTGAATTTAGCATCCCGTCTAGAATGAGTAAATAAATTTTATTGAACATATATATGTGTGAGTGAAGATGTCGTAAATGTAACAAAAGATAATTTTTCATATCGTTATCTTGATAAAATTAGAGTAAAATGAAAAGAACAACCAGTTGTGATATATGAATTATTAGCTAGAAAATGATGTTTATTAGAAGAAAGGAAGGCTACTATACTAAAATTTACACAATGAATCAAGTTATATTTATCTCAAGATTTTGAAGCTGCAGTAAAAATATTTAATATATGTATGCAAGAATGAGATATACCAAGTGCTACGTACCATGAAAGATCTAAATTATTTTTAGATGAATCACCAAAGAGTGGTTGGGATTGAGTATGGAATCATGATGAAAAATAAGCTATTAGATTATTCTAATAACTTATTTTTCTTATAAAAAAATTTGACTATTATTTTAAATATATATAATGCTTTTGCACTAAATAAGTGCAAAGTCCTTGTGTCGCCATCGTCTAGTGGTTAGGACTCCTGGTTTTCATCCAGGCAACCGGAGTTCGATTCTCCGTGGCGATACCATATTTTACATATACCGCGGGGTGGAGAAGTGGTATCTCGACGGGCTCATAACCCGTAGATCATTGGTTCAATTCCAATCCCCGCAACCAAATAAAATATTAAAAAAGATAATAATTACAACAGTAATTATTATCTTTTTTTTTGCTTAAAATTATAAAAAAGTCAGATATTATATCTGACTTTTAATTATGTATATATCCATGGAGCTACTAAGTTAAGTATTACTCAACTGAGCAATAATACTACGAGACCACTGAGAGTCTTTCAAATTCTTTTCTTTGCTTCATCTTTCATCCCTGCATCCATTCAACCCATAGAGTACATGATACCGTTTACAACTAAGAATAACACACCTCAAATACCAGCAATAAATGTAAAGTATTTTATCATTCAAGCAAGCATATCTTGAACCGATGCAAATCAACCTTTTACTTTACAATCATAAATAACAGTTTCACCTTTTGCTTCTAAAGCATCAGCTCAAGCTTTATCTGGAGTACAACCTGTCATCCAAGGCATTTTTTCAGTTACTTGAACAGTTACTCATGAGGCTGCATAAGTACTTGAATAAGTTATTCAAAATACTCCTAAGAATAATGTGATAATTAATAATATTGTTTTCATATGAATATTTTTAGAGAGTAATTAAATCAAGTAAGAATGTGTAAGATGCAAGTAATATAACTGTTGCTAGTAGTACATTTACTACAATATTTTTTGCTTTTTTAATTTTTTCGTCATCACCGTTTGCTGTGATATATGTATATGCTGCGATTGTTAAGAACACCATAGCTACTGGCCCAGCGAAGAAGAATAATAAATTGGTTATAGTTTCAAAGAAACTAGTTCCATCTTCAATTCTACCTTTGAAAACTAGGAGCTTCCATGATTCAATAAATCAAACCATAACTAATGAAACCAATGACCATAATATTTTAGCTTTTGATTCTTTAATAACCTCTTCCTCACCTCTTGAAATTATCATTTGAACTGCTGCTATAATAATAACAAGAATAGCTATGAATGATATCAGTATTACTATAAAACCTATTATATCACCATTAAGAGTTTGTCATAAACCTGTTGCATCAAAGAATAAGTTTGATTGATTCTCTCATGGGGTTGTAAACCAACTCGTTCATCATCCTTTATGACTGGTTACATTTATAGTCTTATTTGAATCAAAAGCATTAAATATTGCACCTGGAATATTTATAAATACAAATGCTACAATAGTATACCATAATTGTCTTTTTCAGCTACTGAGTTGATCTTCATCAGTTCACATACTCATTATCATTTGAGCACCGGCATAGACGATATAAATAACCATTAATCATGATATAATAGTCTTGATAGTAGTTAATATACTTTTACCTGCTTCGTTAAGAGTTTTAACTGGATCTTCACCTGAAATAACAGAAGTAGTTAGTGTATTATCTTTTATTTCTTTTATATTTTGAATTTTGTCTAAACCTTCTACTCAGGCATTAGCATTACTCATTCAAGAGAAAAAAGAAAATGCTAATAATAATCAGCAGAGAATGTAAGAAATATATGATTTCATAGTATTATAAGTATTAATTAATTATACGATAGGAGATTCTGGAAGAATGAAGAATGTTAGAATCATATAATTCATAACAAGTAATCATAATCCTATAGCTATATATAACATAGAGCTTTTTGCTTTTTTAAGTGTTTCTTCATCTCAAGCAGAGAGGAGTACTTTTGCTCAAGTATAGATAATAAGCAACACAACAATTATTCAAATGAATCAATTAGCCCAGTTAATTATATCTACTATTATTTGAGCAGATTCACTAATTTTAGTATCTCATAAACAACGAGCTCTTTCATTTGTACTTATATCAAATATATTACTATTAATTGGAGCTTCACAGTCTACTTTTCAATATATTGTATTTACCATTGTTTTTGTTATTTTAATAACAATAAATCATACAATTGCATAAACTATACTCATCTTACCTGATTTTGCATCATCTTCATTCCCGTTTGAAGTAACTAGTTTATAAAATGCATATATAGCAATAGCTATAAAGAAGAAACTTGCAGCGGCTTCTAGTAATCAAATAAATGGTTGAAATATCTTTTGAGCAAATTCTTCAGCGAGTCTTTCACTTACTTCAGTTCAGAATAATACATCAATAAACATATAGGCAATTTGAGTAACTATAAGTCAAAGACTGACCCAAAGAACTCATTTTTTTAAATTGTTAGATGCTTCTTCAGTTTTATCACTAAATAACAATATCAAAATCATTATAAGTAAATATAAACTAGCAAGATAAAAGAATAAATTTTTCAAGTCCCTTGCTATAGTTACAAGTACATTCCTTATACCTAATTCTCAAACATTTTTTGAAATACTGGTTGTTCAAACATCAGGGTTGTTTGACTTAAATTCTTCAAGTTTATTATGCTTTATATTATTTGAATTTGGATTTTGTCCTGTTTCAAGTCTTATTTCTCAATTTGACTGCATTCATCAAGTAGTTACATCAAAAATATCTGCATGAGTTACTTGAATTGATCAAAATACTCCATATCAAATTATAAAACTGATAATTATTTTTTGTAAAACTTTCATAAAAAGTATTTATTCTATAAATTAAGTACCTGGATTTATACCAAGTTTTGCTTCTATTTCCATATCAACATATTTCTTCTTTCTTCCATATTTTTTACGAGAATATTCTTTTATTATTCCTGCAATTTTTTCATTTTTATAATTGTTATCCCAAATGGTCTTGATATCAAATGCACGAGTTGTAGCATTATCAATATTTAATTTACAATACGCTGTAAAATTGGCAATTCAGATAATATCTTGTTGTGAGAGAAGTGGAGCATATTCTTTTTCCATATACTCAGCATCATCAGCACCAACTTTAAATGACATTATTGTACCGGCATTCCCAAATACTGCATCTTTAATTGATGGTTTACCTTCTTTTCATTGACCTCAAATTTGAGCAATAAATTGGTGAGCCATTATTAGTGCAAGATGATATTTTCTAGCTTCGGATAATATTTCACCAAATGTTTCAGTGGCAAAGTTTTGGAACTCATCTACATACATATAGAAATCTTTTCTTTGATCTTCAGGTATATCGGCTCTCGACATGGCTGCCATATTTACTTTTGATACAAATATCAAACCAAGCAATTGAGCATTCAACGCTCAGATTTTCCCTTTTGATAGATTAACTAAAAGAGCTTTTTTATTATCCATTATTTCACGGATATTAAATGCTGATTTAGGTTGACCAATAATATTTCTAATAGTAGTATTAGTAATAAATGGACCAAATTTAGAAGAGAAGTATGGTATCATTTCTTGTTTTTCTCTATCACCAGTATTGGCATATTCATGTTCCCAGAATGATTTAACAACTGGATTTTTAATTTTTGAAGTTTTGTATTTTAAAAATGCTTCATCAACGAATAATCTTGGTACATCAATAATTGTTCCTCCATCTTCTTCGTCTTCCATTAATGTTAGACATCAATTACGGAAATAATGTTGAATACGTGGACCAAATACTTCATCACCAAATATTTTGATAAATATTTCTGTAGCATCCATTGCAGCTCTATCCATTTCTCTTTTCCTGATTTCAGTATCAGTAGAAATAACTTCTAACATATTAAGCCCCATAGGTCTTTCAGTGTCAGCTGGGTCAAAGACAATTACATCTTTTGCTCTTTCTTTTGGTGTAAAATTTAATACATCTTCGACAAGATCACCATGTGGATCAATTACACAAAGTCAGTCACCATTCCGCATATCTTGTCTTGCAAGGTAACCAATAAATACTGATTTTCACCCTCATGATTTCCCAATAACATAGTGATGTCTTCCTCTATCTTTTCTGTCAAAGTATATAGGTGTTTTTTTATTTCTATATTCATTCCAACCCATAATTACTCAATCTTTATAGACAGGAAACCCTCATAAGTGTCTATGCACATTCTTTACTTCAAATAGGTCTTCACCGTCTTTTGTACCAACTTTTACTCTTTCTTCCAAGAATGTAGCATTTTTTGGATATTTCAAATTATGTGGTGTAGGAAGTTTCTTATATTCTAACCAATTGATTATTGGAGATTTATTGTAATTTATGTCAGGGAGATGATAGAGAGTTGAAATTTCATCAGCTGAAAAAAATGAAGTATTTTGAAAAAATCCAACAAGCTTATACTTAAAACCAAAGTATCTTAAAGGAGTAAAAAACCATGGAAATGCATCTTCTAATACTTGAGGATTATCAAGTGAATTATTATATTCATCAGTAAATATTGAAGCAGCAGCAACAATAGCATGTACTCAATCTTCAGAATGTTGATGTTCTGGACTACTCACTAATACACGAATAGAAGTTTTAAATGCTGGTTGAGCTGCAGCTTCACCCATAATTTTTTGAGCTTCTGTTTCTGCCTGATTAAAAATTTTATAAGCATCTCATTCACTCGCACCTGGTGCACCATTTGCTCATCCATCAACCATACTGTCAGGTCATTGAAAAATTGCTACTATTGGGTTCCATAAAAATCATAGAAAACCAAAAATACTATTTTTTTTCTTTCAGTATTGCCCCTTTGCTACTAAACGTGCAGCATTAATAGCTTTTTTATTATGATCAAAATCAGGTTTAATTACAATTTGAAATACTGCTTTATCTGACTTTGAAAGACCACCAAATACATTAGAGAAATTATTTAATGGATCGTCTTCTAGATATTTATAGGTTTTTATTGGATAAACATCATCATGTTCTTTTCCAAGTGATGCTGCTCTCATTGAATAACCTTTTGGTTTAATTTCTACATAATCTTTTTTATCAACAATGAGAACTTCAGCATCAGTATATATTGATGTCATATGCTGTGTGACTAGATTCACATAATTTTTATAAGTAACTACATAAAAATATACTTCACCGTCATCATAAATTAATTCGAGACTAATTTTTGAATGTCTAAATAATGCATTCAGAAAAGTATCACGAAGACCAGCTTCAGATAATTTATGAATAGCCTTATAAAACATTGTCATCATTCCAATCTTTTCTTTGAAATCTTTTTTTGTTTCTTTTTCTTTATCCAGTTTTGAATCTGCTCTCGGAACTGTTATTTTTAAATATCTTAAATTTTTTGCAAAATACAATTCAAATAAGAAACGTAGAAGTTTTATTAAAAAGACTGTTCAGAAATATATCAGAATTGCATACAGTGCATATATTCAAATTCCTTCTAACATATTTAAACTACCATCAAAAAATCCAACCTCTTCTTTTGGAGCTGCTTTTAATGGTTGTCTTGGAGAACTACCACCTAATAATCATGCTGAAAATACTGATTCTGAGCTCAGCATAAGTCAAATGATTGAGTATTTGATTTGGTTCCATGTAAACTTCTTTGGTATATTCATTTCTTACAATTAGATATAATCTCTTTTATAATACCATAGATAAATGATCGTAACAAATAAATCAGTTGACGAATCACTCTATTGTTGTTGAGTTTAATAAAATAAATATTGCTATAATAACTTATGATATTACAATAACTAGTATTAATATTTATCAAAAAAAAATATGAATAAAAAAGCCTTTACACTCGTAGAACTCATAGTAGTTATTACTATTCTAGCAGTCCTCGCAACAGTAGCATTTATATCATTTCAATGATATGCATTAAGTGCAAGAGATT
>Ga0233426_10002941_pt1 | contig 13831 bp, 10 predicted proteins | sample SI_118_April2016_6_FD_179875 | JGI IMG/M metagenome (GOLD analysis project Ga0233426, IMG submission 179875) | Seawater microbial communities from Saanich Inlet, British Columbia, Canada - SI_118_April2016_10_MG | ecosystem: Environmental > Aquatic > Marine > Inlet | place: Canada: British... | reverse complement strand
ATTTTTCCAAATGCAGCGGATGCAAAGTAACAGCACAAACTCTTGAATGCGAAGTTCTCATTTTTGGCGGAGGTCCCGCGGGTCTTTCACTTCCCGCTACTCTGCCCGATCACGTCTCGACCATCATTGTCCACCAAGACGCAGAGATCGGCAAACCTATGCGCACCAGCGGTGGTTTCTGGTTGGATGATGTTGAACGGCTTGGTATTCAGTCTGAATTCCATCAGGTCATGCATCATCTCAATGTATATTCCGACAACAAAAAAGCCCATTTTCGGGTCAAAGATAACAAACTAGTCGTTCTAAACATCACAGATTTTTAACAATGTACTTCCTGGAAACCGGATCACAAGCAACACCAGCTCATGCTTGTAACAAAATTCTTATCGACGACAAAAACGGAAGATAGTGGTTATTTATCTACGATCTGGTCGCGTCACACGGAAACGCCACAGATTAAATCAAAGTATATTATCGATGGCTCTGATGTCACAAATGCAATGTTGGATGATCTGGGCCTTAAAGAAAAACCAGATTGCTCAGGCGTTGGCATTGAATATGAGTATCCAATTGGAACGAACAAGACCGAACATGCAATCCTGTTTGCAGGCTCATCTATTTTTTCGGAATACGGATGGGTTTTCCCAACTGTTGATGGCAAACTTCGGATCGGTGTTGCGTGATTCACCCCGATACCGATGTGTCACCAGAGAAGTTGATGTTGGATTTCTTGACCTCTGACGACGTGCAGCGTTTCGGGCTTGACCTCACAGGCGAATATGATGTGAGCGCAGGTACCTTACCCTCAGTCGCCTACGACCCTGAACTAGTCTTTAGGAATGTCATTCGAGGACACCTTCTATTAGCGAAGCCATCCGTATTTGCATGGATCATGCCAAAGCTTTGGGGCGCGCAATGGGCGAAACCATTCGGTAACTTTTACATCTAAACCAAGACGATCTGGTCGCTTTGCTACAGAGTGAATACACAATGAAAATGATCCTTAAGACGACCTACACAATGCTTAAGCAAAAGCTCTTGGGGTCATCTTAAGGGAAACATTTCGTTGCTGGTTATTCTGCCAGTTCTCACGAATCCGCTGTTTTGGTATCGGCTGAAAATGCAGCCACAATCCCCACCAAACCGGCGCTAATGTAATATTGCGCCATAAAGACGGCAGGCACGGTCAGAACAATGATGACTGTGCCAAACAACACCCCGTACCCAATAGAAACCGCCAAGGGGATCAAGAACTGAGCCTGTAAGGAGGTTTCCATGATCAAAGGATAGACACCTAAAAAGGTCGTCAAAGAGGTCAAAAGAATGGGGCGAAAACGTTGTTTGGTTCCCTCAACAACAGCATCGCGCACATCCATTCCGTCAGCGATGTGTTCGTTATAAACGTCCACCATCACAAGCGAGTTGTTGATAACAACACCCGCCAAACCAATGATACCAAAGATCGACAAAATCGTCAGTGGAATACCCATGATGTAATGACCTGATACAGCACCAATCAAACCCAACGGGATTGCAATCATGACAACAATCGGTTGCACGTAAGAACGGAAAACCAGCGCCAACAGAGCGTAAATAATAAACAAAGCGACACCAAGCGCCTGACCAAGTGCGGCCTGTGCATCTCCTTGTTGACGCTGCTCACCACCAAGGTTGATCAACAAGTCACTGTACTTCTCTTGTAGAGGTTTGATCAGCCCAGTTTTGATCACCTCGTTCGCTTCTGAACTGGTCGATACGTTGATATCCAAGTCAGATATCACCGTGGTCACTTGTCGCCCGTTGCGGCGAAGAATTTGGGTCGGTGACAACCCTTCTTCGATGTAGGCCACAACACTCAACGGGATTTGATCACCAGAGGGCGTCGCGATCCACGTCGAAAGAAGGTCTGACAGGCTATCACGTTGATATGCTGGGTAACGCACCATTACAGCAACGTTGTCCGCCCCACGTTGTACGCTGGTCGCCTCAATGCCAAAGAAACCCGCGCGGGTTTGGGTGGCAAGATCAGACAGTGTAACGCCGTAAAGTCGCGCCTCTTCACGCAAAGCCAAACGATATTCAATACGCCCTGCAGAATTATCATCTTGGATTGCAAAAACACCCGGAATATCGCGCAGACCTGCACGTAATTCAGTCACAACAGGTGTGATGTCTTGTCCTTCGGGCAGTGACAATTCGATCGAAATAGGGTCACCCGCCCCTATCAATTCGGCAGACACATTTAGTTTGTTGACCGAAGCAACATCGCCAATCTTTTTACGCCATGCCGCTTCGAATTTTTTGGCGTCCCAATCACGTTTGGTTGGGTCCGTCAGTTGAACCACGATATTGGCCAACGTCGCACCACCCGCAGCAGATCCGCCTTCTGGACCACCAGCAGATACGCCCTGACCGACAACCACATTTACACCCACGATAACCTCAGGTGCATCGTTCGGCAGTTCGGCTTGGATATCTACCCCAGCCCGAATGGCGGAAACGCGCACATGCTCCGCAACTTCTTGGGTCATTTTGAAAGTTGTGCCGTCGTTCATCTCAATGCTGGCAGTTACAAAATCACCATCAATGGATGGAAAAAAATTGAATTTGACGTAACCAAAAGACAACAAACCAACCGTCATGATCATCATCGCAACGGAGAACGCGATAGGAATCAGGATCGCAAAGCCCTTTGTCGTGAAACGCAATACGGCATCAAGCGGCACGCGGATGAACCATTGCAACACGGCATCGACAGCCCTACGGATCAAATTCAAAAAGCGAAACACCAAGTTGGGTTTGTGATTTTCCGACACATCAAGGCGTGACAGGTTGCGCGGCAAAATCAACAAGGCTTGCAGCAATGACAGGCTTAGGACCACGATCACAACAACTGGAATATCCGTCAGGAACTTGCCCAAGGTGCCGGGCAGTTGGGTCAACGGCCAAAAGGCAACGATGGTTGTCAGCGCAGAAAAGATAACGGGAATCGCAATGCGTTGCGTGCCTTTAACAGCAGCCTGCATTGGGGAAAGCCCAACTTCGCCATTCTTATAGATGTTTTCACTGACAACGATCGCGTTATCGACCACGATCCCAATCGCAAGGATGAAGCCAAAGAGAGAAATCATATTGATCGACATCCCTAGGCTGCCCATGATGATAAACGCCCCTGCAAACGAAACGCCGATCCCCATCGCAGACCAAAAGGCGAGGCGGATATCAAGAAACAAGGCAAGGCACAGAACAACCAACGCCAGACCGATTGCGGCGTTATTCACCAAAAGATCGATACGATCCTGCAGGTCTTTGGAATCATCCTGCCAAACTGTCGCGTTGATCCCGTCCTCTAGCGAAGGACGGTAAGTCGCCGCCAAGTAGGCGCGGGCATCTTCGACGATGGCCAACACCTGTTCATCGCCAACGCGGAAAACGTTTACTGAAACGGAACGGTCACCGTTAAAGTTGGCGGCTAAATCTGCATCTTCAAAACCATCGACGACTTTTGCGATATCACGCAAATAAACGCGGCCACCTTTTTCATCAGTGCGCACAATGATGTTTTCAAAATCACTCTGGGTATAGTTGCGCCCTGTCGTGCGGATTGGGATTGCCACTGTATCAGTGTTGATCGAACCACTCGGCAACTCGAGCGAGTTTTGCCCGATTACATTCGCGACCTCGGCCATTGAAATTCCGTAGGCGCGTAGATTGTCGCGATCCACCTCGATTGAGATTTCGTATGCACGGATGTTGCCGACTTCAACGAATGAGATGCTGCCAAGGGCGACCAACTCGTCCTTGAGACGCTCTGCCTCCTCCTTCAGAACCTGTTCCGATGCATCGCCGTGGATTGCAATCTCGAGCACGCGCGAGCTGTTGCTTGCCTGAATGACAACCGGATCATTCGCCTCTTCCGGCAAGACCGTGATCCGGTCGATTTCTGTTTTGATCTCGTCCAGCTTTTCCTTGATATCTTCGCCGCGCAGGAACGACACGGTTACACCGCCACGCCCTTCGCTTATGGACGCCGTAATGCTGTCGATCCCGTCAATACCAGAAAGCTGATCCTCAATCGGACGAACAATGCTGTCTTGAATTTCAAGCGGCGATGAACCCGGGTAGCTGACTGAAACGCTGACGGTATCCAACGTAAACTCTGGAAAGGTCTTTTGCGGCATCTGGAACGCCGTCAACATGCCAACCACAACGACAAAAACCATTGTGAGGTTGGCCGCAACCGGATGTTCGGCCATCCATTTGATTGTACCATTCATAGCTTGTCATCCGACGTGTCAGCAGAATTTGCCGAAGTGGTGCGTTCTGCGGCAACATCGCGTAATTTCATACCCTCTTGCGGGGTTGAAAGCCCTGTGGTGATCAAGCGCGCACCCTCTGGGATCGACGCTGACGTCACGTATGATGTTTCGTTATCAACGTGAACCAAGGTGGCGGGGACAATTTTCAACGTACCGCCGTCGCCCTCAGAGGGAGTCAGCAACCACAACTCTGAACCACCACGCAATGCGGTAGATGGCACGGCGTAAGTCGCGCTTGGCTGCGGTCCTTCGATCACCACGTTGGCAAAGGAGTTGATCAATGCTGGCGGGGCACCCGATGCTAAAATACTGCTCCCTGTCGCACGTGCACCAGAGATATCAATCAGTTCCACAGTTACGGTCAGCGTACGTGTGCGTTGATCCAATGTTGGGGCAACACGCGTTACTTCGGCGTCCCACTCAAAAGATTGACCTGCAAAGCGAACAGAAACCGTGGCACTGGGCGATGCCCCTTCGAACAATCCGGGGATGAGGGCAGCATCAGCCTCGCGAACTGGTACATCAATCTCCATGCGGTCTTCGGTGAAAATTTCAGCAATCGCCTGTCCGCCGTTTACAACTGAGCCAATGTCCAAATTTTTGGATAAAACTGCACCATCGAAAGGTGCCGCTACGATTTTACGTCCAAGGCTCACCTCAGCCACGTTTTGTGCCGCGATCAAACTGTTTAGGCTGGCAGATAATTCTTGTTGGGTGCTGCGCACTTGGTCAAGGGATGCTTGGCTAGCAGAGCCACTACTGCGCAATTTTTCAGTACGTTCAAGCAGGATTTGATTGAGGTCCGACCGCGCGCGCGTTCCCTCAATATTCGCTTGGGTTTGGATCAGCGTGGCGCGTTCCGCGCTGTCATCTAGCCGGACCAAGACTTCGCCCTGCTTGAAGGCTCCGCGTTCAGTGATGGCTGGGTGCAGCTCGATAACTTGGCCACCTACTTGGCTGGCGAGGTTGGCGGAGCGGTGAGGCTGCATAAACCCCTCACCGCGAATCGGAAGAGGTGAGTCGATTAAGAAAATTTCTGCTGTTTCAACCAAGGTCGTTGGACGCTCAACAACCGTTGGCTCGATCACCTCACGGTTTTCACCGAGATAACGAAATCCTGTAATCCCGCCAAAAACCACGGCAACGGCAACGGCAATCCAAAATAACTCCCGCAGACCAACGCCCAAGTACCCAATAATCTTCTTCATTACGTTCCTCAAAATACTGCCAATGCCCCGTCAGTTCGATCGAACATTTTAAACCAAATGCCGCAAAGGAACAGACCGCTTCTAACAGACTAATACGATTGGCAACACTGTATGGATCATTGAGAAAAGAATGACCGCGAATAAAGCCAGTTTACTGACGCGATTCGCGACATTATTGTTATCGTGGTACGGGCGGGGGGACTTGAACCCCCACGGCACAAAGGCCCACAGATTTTAAGTCTGCTATGTCTACCATTCCATCACGCCCGCACAGACACGATAACATGTCTTTATTCAAAGCTTGCGCCAGCCTCAACCCTAGATATCTTCACCTATGGGTCCAAGCGGGGCATCTTTTGCAATCAATGCGCGCTCTGACAGCCATGGGTTGTTGTTTAGCGCCTCTAACATTTGCGCTCGGGCCTCTTTTAAACGGCCCATTTGCATCAATGTTAGAGCACGGCCTGACTGTGCAGCCACGTGATTGGGCAACAGCGCCAAAGCGGCATCTAAATCAACCAATGCACCCGCGTACTCACCGCGCAAAAATTGAACAAAGGCGCGTTGATTAAAACCCTCTGCATAATTTGGGCAGTATTCGACAAGTTTATCAAAATCATTATATGCGCCAGCGAAATCATAACCATCTCGTCGTGCGAGACCGCGATCCAGAACTTCTTGGGCTTGGTCATTGGGTGCACGCAGCCATACATCCCACATTCCACTGGTTACGTCCTTTGCATCGATTGCGGATGACGCCGCCCGAGCAGAGGCTATCAGAGCATCCAACTCGGTCGAGTAATCCCGAGGCTCAGGGCAATCTTCTGCCCACGCCGGGCCGGATATGAGGGCTATGACAAAAAATATTCGCATACATCCGAACTGGCGCATTTCCTCTGCAGGTCAAGCAAAATTTCTATGGATCCCTCAAGGCGCTTCCGCCAAAACAGTCTCTTTCACGGCTTCCATTGCTACATAGGTTGAGGTGGATGCGATATGGGGTAAGATCGAAATTGTCTCGCCTAAGAATGTGCGATAGCTCGCCATATTCGACGTGCGCACTTTCAAAAGGTAGTCAAAATTACCAGCAATCATATGGGCTTGTTCAATTTCTGGTATCTTGACCACGGCCGCATTGAATGCCCGCAATGCCGCATCGCGCGTATCGCTCAACTTAACCTCAACGAAAGCAACATGGTCTAATCCCAAGCGGATCGGATCCAACATTGCCCGATACCCCAAAATAACACCCGTGTTTTCCAACCTGCGCAGACGCGCTTGTGTTGGCGATTTTGACAATCCAATTCGGCTTGCCAATTCGGTCAAACTGATGCGGCCATCTTTAGCTAGAACTTCAAGAATCGCTGTGTCGAAACGATCTAATTCACAGTGGTTAATAATCACGACAAACTCCCCATAATCATAACATAAAACTACATTGAAGGCTTAATTAAGTCCAATCGACTTGTATTTGTAGAATACAATGACCCAAACGGAAAGGGAAAACCATGTCAGACAATTTACTGCAGACGATTGACGAACATACCTACGACGATCATGCCCCTGTGATTAAGCACTTAATTGAACTGGCCAACCTTTCTGCGCAAGATCGCTCAGAGATTGTAGCAAAGGCATCAGCTCTCGTTAGTCGCATCAGAAATGACGCAGCACCCGGCTTGATGGAAGTGTTCCTTGCCGAATACGGCCTTTCCACTGACGAAGGCGTTGCCCTGATGTGTTTGGCTGAAGCGCTTTTACGCGTTCCAGATGCAGATACGATCGATGCATTGATTGAAGACAAAATTGCGCCATCCAACTGGGGTAAGCATTTAGGTAAATCTGCTTCCTCGCTTGTGAATGCCTCAACTTGGGCCTTGATGCTGACGGGCCGAGTGTTGGACGATAACGCACCGGCCACAGCAGGCCACCTCCAATCCGCACTTAAGCGTTTGGGCGAACCTGTTATTCGTACTGCCGTTTCGCGCGCGATGAAGGAAATGGGTCGTCAGTTCGTTTTGGGCGAAGACATTATTGCAGCTATGAAACGCGCCGCAAAAATGGAGGAAAAAGGGTTCACCTATTCCTACGACATGCTCGGCGAAGCCGCACACACAGAAGCCGACGCAAAACGGTATCATCTTAGCTATTCGCGCGCGATTTCAGCCATTGCAACCGCATGTGTCCATGATGACGTACAAAGTAATCCGGGCATTTCCGTTAAACTATCAGCACTCTACCCGCGCTATGAGCTGGCTAAACGTGAAGACGTACTTCGCAATCTAACGCCACGACTACGCTCATTGGCATTACTCGCGAAATCCGCAGACATGGGTCTGAATGTCGACGCAGAAGAAGTTGATCGTCTTGGACTGTCCCTCGAAGTCATCGAACAGGTTATTTCAGAACCCGCTTTAGCTGGATGGGATGGATTTGGCGTGGTTGTCCAAGCTTATGGCCCACGTGCCGAAACCGCTATCCAAGCCCTATATGATATGGCGATCAAATATGACCGCAAATTCATGGTGCGCTTGGTCAAAGGGGCCTACTGGGACACCGAAATCAAACAAGCCCAAGTTCTAGGCATGAAGCATTTCCCTGTCTTTACTCAAAAAGCACAGACAGATGTCAGCTATATCGCCAATGCTCGCAAACTGTTGGGAATGACGGATCGCATCTATCCCCAATTCGCGACCCACAATGCCCATACAGTTGCAGCCATCTTGTTTATGGCGACTGACCCAAAGTCATACGAATTCCAACGCCTGCACGGCATGGGCGAAGCTATGCACAAAATGGTCATACAAGACAACGAAACGCGCTGCCGGATTTATGCCCCTGTGGGTGCACACCGTGATCTGTTGGCCTACTTGGTTCGCCGTTTATTGGAAAACGGGGCCAACTCTAGCTTTGTGAACCAAATCGTGGACGAAAAGGTGGCCCCGGAAATTGTGGCTGCTGATCCGTTTGATAGCGTCAGCGTTGAATGTCACACCATCACCATTGGTAGCGACCTTTACCAACCTGAACGGATCAATTCCCTTGGTTTCGATCTAGCCCACGCTCCAACGTTGGCGCAAATTGATATCGCACGTCTGCCATTCGAAACATGCGAATGGGCGGCGCTGCCACTGCTAAACGGCAAGGCTAATCCAGAAAACAACCGCGATGTGATCAACCCTGCAAACCCAAATGACATCGTTGGAACGGCGCAATTTGCATCCCTGAAGGATGTTAAAACAGCCATTTCAAAAGCTAAACAATGGGATGCGCCCGTCGCAAAACGCGCGGCAGTATTATACAAAGCCGCTGACCTGTACGAAGCCAACTTTGGTGAATTGTTTGCGCTGCTGACCCGTGAAGCAGGTAAAACCTTGCTGGATTGCGTTGCAGAATTACGCGAAGCCGTGGATTTCCTACGCTACTATGCAGCCCAAGCGACCGATGATGCACCCGCAGGCACAGCGCTTTGCATCTCTCCGTGGAACTTTCCTCTCGCGATCTACTCCGGACAAATCGCGGCGGCTCTCGCCTCGGGCAATGCGGTCCTTGCCAAACCAGCTGAACAAACCAGCCTCATGGCGTACCGTGCAGCCCAGCTGTTGCATGAAGCAGGCGTACCAAAACATGCACTACAGTTGCTACCAGGCGGCGGCGACATTGGCGGAGCGCTGACTGAGAATCCAAACCTAAACATCGTTGCGTTTACAGGCTCAACCGGCACGGCCCAACGCATCCGCCACAGCCTTGCGCAAAATGCACCGGCTACGCCATTCATTGCTGAAACCGGTGGCCTAAACGCGATGATCGTGGACAGCACTGCACTTCCGGAGCAAGCTGTGGCCGCCATTGTAGAAAGCGCGTTTCAATCAGCAGGACAACGCTGTTCCGCACTGCGCTGCCTTTACGTCCAAGAAGACATCGCACCGTCGTTCATCAAAATGCTGACAGGTGCAATGGATACGCTAGCCGTTGGCCAACCATGGGACATTTCCACTGATGTGGGGCCAGTCATCGACGAACCAGCGCGTGCAAAAATCGCAGCTCACATCGAGGCGCACAAGGCGGATATTATCCACCAGTTGCCCACACCTCACGGGGGAACATTCATCGCGCCAACCTTGATCAAAGTGTCTGGTATTGCGGATATGAAAGAAGAGATTTTTGGACCGGTTCTGCACCTAGTGACATATAAGTCGCATGAACTGGATCAGATCATCGATGGCATCAACGCCACTGGATACGGCCTAACATTCGGGCTTCATACCCGCATAGATGACCGCGTACAGCACGTGTCTGATCGCATCATGGCAGGCAACGTCTATATTAATCGCAACCAAATTGGTGCAATCGTTGGAAGCCAACCTTTCGGTGGAACAGGCCTATCCGGAACAGGCCCAAAAGCGGGTGGCCCCGATTACCTTTTGCGCTTCCGAGCAAGAAAACCTGCCGGCGTGGCTGGGGAATGGCCCACTACACAAATCGAACTTCCTGCAATCGCCAACAAGCCACAAATTATCTCCGAACACACGTTGCCTGGCCCAACTGGTGAATCTAACCGTCTGAGTAGTATGTCGCGCGCCCCCATCTTATGCATGGGCCCGGGCGCTAGTGCCGCCCAAGCCCAAGCCGAGGCTGTTAATGAACTCGGCGGACAAGCCATTCTAGTCACAGGTAGCATCGACCCAGCATTGCTGACAGACGGACCATCCTACGGTGGCGTGCTTTGGTGGGGAGATGCACAAGTAACCCGGGCCATCGATACAGCCCTGTCTCAACGTACTGGACCGATCTTACCGCTCATCACGGGGCAGCCCGATGTTGGACATGCCCTTGAAGAACGCCACATCTGTATCGACACCACAGCATCAGGCGGCAACGCTGCATTGCTGGGAGAAGTCAGCTAACACCTTGACGACATCCCGCCAAAGCCTCAGCCTGGCGGGATGTTACCTATTCGCGATCATAATCCGTCGGGGCGTTTGCCTTTTATCACCTACATGCTCATCGCTGCTAATATTGGGATATTCCTAAGCTATGCTGGGGCCTTTTCCGATATCCCGACAATCAACCACATCTACCTAACTTGGGGGATGGTCCCCGAAAGGATCAACGCAGGCGAAGGATACTTCACGTTATTTTCATCGATGTTCTTGCACGGCGGCTGGATGCATCTTGCTGGCAACATGCTCTTCCTTTGGATTTTTGGCGATAATATCGAAGATAAAATGGGACACTTGCCCTACCTTGGATTCTACCTCCTCACAGGAATCGCCGCTGGCCTTATCCACTATATCTCAGCGCCCCTTTCGGGCGTACCGACAGTAGGTGCCTCAGGGGCCATCGCTGGCGTTATGGGCGGCTACCTCCTGCTCTACCCCAAAGCCAAAGTCGATATTCTATTGATTCTAATAGTCTTCTTCCGCATCTTCCCAATCCCCGCGTGGATTGTACTGATGATCTGGTTCGCCATGCAGTTCTTAGGCGGAATTGGATCCAACCCTGAAACAGGCGGCGTTGCCTACTGGGCACACGCTGGAGGCTTCATCGCAGGCCTTATCTGCGCCATTCCCACATGGATCAAATGCGGCGGAACAAAATTCTGGCATAGCAACGACTACCATCCACCCCACCCCGAAACCGTCTATACAAACAGCCGCATTCCAAGAGTTAAGCGCTAGCCCAAGCTTCATCTTGCCCAATAAACTCTGGGGCAGGCGCGCATCGCGCGGCGGGGGCAGCGCCCCAAACAAAAAAGGCCCCGCAAAATGCGAGGCCCCTAAAAATTTCTATATCAGTACTTACTGGCGCACAATTTTCGCGAGCTGTTCAAACAATGGCTCGTTTGCACAGATGATTTCACCATCTTCCACAATGTTACCGTTAGGGTTTAACGGCTCAACCAAACCACCCGCTTCACGCACGATCAACGATCCCGCAGCGAGGTCCCATGATTGCAAGCGACGCTCCCAATACCCATCATAACGACCTGCCGCCACATAAGCCAAATCTAGCGATGCAGCGCCCCAGCGACGCACCCCAGCAACGACTGGCATCAAGTGGGCCAGTTCGCGCAATGTCATTGGCAAATCAGAGCGGCCCGCAAATGGTATGCCCGTCGCAAAAACAGAATCGATCATCTTGTGACGACCAGACACGCGCATACGCGTGTCGTTCATCCAAGCGCCAGCACCTTTTTCAGCAACGAACATCTCGTCTTTCGCTGGGTCAAATACGACACCTGCAACGATTTGGCCCTTGTGCTCTAACGCAATAGAAACAGCCCAGTGTGGAAGGCCGTGTAAAAAGTTGGTGGTGCCATCAAGCGGGTCAACGATCCAGCGGCGTGTCGGATCGGCCCCATCTTCCTCGCCACCCTCTTCAGCCAACCACCCGTAAGTCGGGCGCGCACCCATCAATTCCTCTTTAAGAACCTTCTCAGCGGCGATATCAGCCTTGCTGACAAAGTCACCAGCGCCCTTTCTGGAAACCTGAAGGTTTTCAACTTCGCGAAAGTCTTTGACCAAGGAACGGCCGGCCTTACGGGCGGCTTTAATCATGATATTAAGGTTTGCGCTGCCGATCATGGCGGGTACTCCAGTGAGGATTAAGCCCGCGCTATACGCCCTACATTGGCACTTGCCAAGAGGGAAGCGCGGTGAACGCCACCTGAAAAGGTTCGCTAAGGTGGGTCTTTCGAACGACCACATAACTGAGATGAGTTATTTGAGCATCTAAACTACCTTTACATTGCAGGTTTCGTCGCGTCGTATCACCTGCATGAGTGCATCATTTCCCCTTATCTTCTTCGTTTTTGTTGGGTTGTTTTCGCCCGGTCCAAATGTCGTGATGCTGACGGCCTCTGGTGCGCGTTTTGGCTTTCACGCGACACTGCCACATCTACTGGGCGTGCCAATCGGAACGGGACTGCTGGGTGCAATCAGTGGTCTAGGTTTAGGGACTATTCTACTCGCCGTGCCAACCTTGAAGTTCACCTGTCAGGTCATTGCAGCACTATGGATTTTATGGCTGGCTCTTCGAACGGCCCAAGCAGGACGCGTCACCAAATCCGACGATCGTGGTCGCCCGTTTCGCTTTCACGAAGCGATCCTGTTTCAGGCGATCAACCCAAAGGTTTGGGCCATCGCCCTTGCTGCATCTGCCGGCTTTGATATCGGCCTATCTACACCGCTTGAAGCCTTGCGATTGTTTATCGCCTTCAGCACCATCAACTTGTTCGTTTGTTTGTTTTGGACAAGCATTGGCCATGTGCTGTCATCATCCCTCAACAACCCGAAAATTTGGCGCATCTTTATGACAACAATGGCAACCCTCATGGCGGCCACAGTGGTTATGATATTCGTCTAAGCATCCTGAAGTTTGCGTGCTTCAATTCGGGCTAATTCAATCAAGCGCTGCATATACGGCTTGTCGCGTTCTTCGCTGCGGATCGCGGCGTAGAGGCGACGGGTTAGCCCGTTCTTGGTCAAAGGTCGCGTCACATAATCAGAACTGTATTTAACCTCGCGCACGACCCAATCTGGCAGCACCGAAACGCCTCGATTGGATGCGACCAATAGCAAAATCACTGCCGTGAGCTCCGCTTGACGGACTGCTGCAGGTTCAACCTTGGCTGGGATCAAAAGTTGGCTAAAAATATCAAGCCGAGACCGTTCAACTGGGTAAGTTATGAGTGTCTCCCCCCGAAAGTCCGAAGCCTCAATAAACTCTTTTTGAGCAAGCGGATGATCCTTGGATGCAACAAAGACCGGCGCGTAATCGAATAGCTCGATAAACTCGACCCCTGCAATGTCTTCGGGGTCCGACGACACAACCAGATCCACTTCTTCTTTCATCAAAGCTGGCAACGCGTCAAAAGCTAGGCCGGGCCGAATATCAACATCCACGTCTGCCCAATCTCGGCGGAAGTGTTCCAAAACTGGAAACAACCATTCAAAACATGCGTGACATTCAATCGCGATGTGCATGCGGCCAGAATGACCATCACGCAAACCGGTGAACTCAGCCACTGTTGCTTCGATTTGCGGCAAAACCTGTTCTGCCAACCGCAGCAGACGTGTCCCAGCAGCCGATAGTTTCAGCGGTTTTGAGCGGCGCACGAACAGTTCAACCCCTGCTTGATCCTCAAGTCCTTTCACCTGATGGCTCAGTGCACTTTGGGTCGTGTTCAACAGATCCGCGGCTTTTGCTAAACCACCTGCCTCATGGATTGCTTTGATCGTGCGGAGGTGACGAAACTCGATATGCATATGAAACTCATAATTATCTTGAAAGTTATGAATTTGT
>Ga0233426_10002940_pt1 | contig 13832 bp, 14 predicted proteins | sample SI_118_April2016_6_FD_179875 | JGI IMG/M metagenome (GOLD analysis project Ga0233426, IMG submission 179875) | Seawater microbial communities from Saanich Inlet, British Columbia, Canada - SI_118_April2016_10_MG | ecosystem: Environmental > Aquatic > Marine > Inlet | place: Canada: British... | reverse complement strand
GGCATGAGCCTCACCCTACTCGATATGTTCAGGATGAACGGTATAACGCGGTGGCATGGATGCCAATGAGCGTATATGTTCAGGATGAACGGTATAACGCGGTGGCATGGATGCCAATGAGCGTATATGTTCAGGATGAACGGTATAACGCGGTGGCATGGATGCCAATGAGCGTATATGCTCAGGATGCCCTTTCTCAGACATTCTGTCATTCATGTGATTTGTGCTAAACATCCTGTCGATTGAGAGGAATTATTATATTTATAAAACGATCAGTTAGTGACGTATACCATCATGACAAGGAAGCCAATCAATACAGTATTTAAACCAATAATGTATGCAAAGCCTTTAACACCATCTTTTACACTACAGCCTTTTGCTTTTAAATATCTCCACCAAACAAGGCACATAATAATTGGGAGAAGAAAGAACAATTTGATCATAAAACCTGCTTAATTTAATCATATATCAATATATTAGAATAATTTACTGGGAATTGCTGTTTTGTTTTTCTATTAATGCATTTAAAGGAACTCTAATTGAATATAAAAACAATAAACTTGGGATCACCATTAATGAAGTAAATACGAAAAATAATGACCAATTTCCATCTAGCCAATCAACAATAATACCTGAATATGACCCTAACATTACTCGACCAAATGTACCTAAAGACGCCATTAATGCATACTGGCTCGCAGTAAAACTTTTATTACAAAGCACTGATAAAAGAGCAACAAATGCAACGGAACCCCAAGCTGAAGTGAAACCATCTACAAAAACAGTAAAAGCAAATAATAGTTTATTAGGTCCCACTAATGCCATAGCTGCAAAAAGCAAATTACTGCTAGCCATAGCAACGCCACCAATAAATAAACCTTTTAAAATACCGTACCTCATCGTAAAAACGCTACCAATAAGAGAAAATACAATGGTGGTTGCCCAATTTATCATCTTTGAATAGTAGGCAATATCTTCATTTGAAAAACCAACTTCTCGATAAAATACAATTGACATACGTCCTAAGTAAGCTTCACCTAACTTAAAAAGAAAAATAAAAAGCAGTATCGATATCGCAAGCCTTGTGCCGTTACGATCAAAAAACTCCTGAATTGGAGCAACAAGCGTTGTTAATAACCATGCTGTTATTCGGTGAAAAGTATTAGCTTCAAGAAGCGATGCATTAAGTTTTTCTTGGTTTATCTTTTTATTTAGTTGAGAGAGTTGCTGTGTAAATAAAAATAGCAGTCCCATGATTAAAAATGTAATGAAGGTAAACCTATAGTCATTAGCAATTAAGTTTTCAGGCCAAGCAGGATAACCAATATTTGCATAAATAATACTAAGGAAAATAAGAGGCAGTATAAATAATATGGAAAATGATTTAGTACCATACTGAGGGAGTACTTTTAAATAATTATCCTCAATCTTCCTTAACGTTTCCTCACGATTACTTTTCGGTTCGCTAACAACAAATGCCGTAATCATGAGAACTGCCATTATGGCGGACAGCACTAGAAAAACTTCTGGCCATTCCCAGTTAGGTTTACTTACAAGAATGAATGGAATACTTCCTAATCCAGCATAACCTGTCCACCAACCTGCAGTAGCCATTGCAGAGCCTGCCGCCATTATATTGTTGTCGTTACTTGCAAGTGATTCGATACGATACGCATCAATTGCAATATCTTGGGTTGCCCCTGTAATAGCAATAATTAAACCAAACATTGCCATTACATTTAATTGTGTGCTCGCATCGAAATTACTGAGCTGAAATGCCGAAAAAACAATAATCGTTTGTGTGACAATTATCCAGCTCCGTCTCATTCCAACTTTAGTGGTAATAAATGGAAGTTTGACCCTATCAATTAATGGAGACCATAAAAAATTGATACTATAAGCAACAAAAATCAAACCAAATAAACCTATGCTTGAACGACTTAGGCCTTCGTCTTTTAGCCATCCGGTCATTGCTGAGCCAATCATTACCCATGGGAAGCCACTTGCGATGCCTAAGCAAAAAACGGTAAGCAAGCGTTTGTCTTTAAAATAACTGAGTGTTTCTTTGATTGTATGTGGTGAAGACATGCTAATTAATCATTATTTATACTTAATTAGCAGGTTATCAGAGAGCACTAACCTTAAGAAGTAAATTCTTGCAGATAGTTGAGAATAATGAAGTTATTAACTTAATTAAGGCAGTGGGCGCCAACCAATACAGTCAATGGGGTAACTACCTTTACCACTAAAAAAATCTAAGCAAGTGGTGATTTCACTTTTAAAGTATAAGTCATGACTGAGGGACTGAGCTCCATGCAAACTCATTTCATGCACTAAGTGCCAAAAAACTCGTTCTTTTGCATTGCCTGGCGTTTCATCATTTACATTAAGCACTGTCCATTCTTCCATTGTATCAACAATGAATTTATCGAGTTCTGTGTAATGTAATGACTGATTAATCACAGCGTTAATATAGTGGGCTATCTGCATTATTTTTTCGTTGATAAACGGCTCAATTATCATGACAACCTCGTTCACTCTTATACTTACAAAAAATCGGAAATAGGAGAAGTTAACATCTCATTGAGTGTGCATGAAAAGTTTTACTGCTAATGACTACCTTATTTATCGTAGAGAAATTAAGATTTGTCAAAGATGATTATGTAAAATATTTATGTTTAAATTGTACGGGTATGCAATAGAAATCGTTATTTACAGAAACGTCAATAATTTTTTTTGTTGACGTTTCTATATTAAGTCAAGAGGTTAGAGGGGGGTTATTCTGCCGGCAGTAAGGTTGCTTTAATTAATGTGATAGGTTCCACAGGAACATCATCCCAGCCCATTCCATCGTTGTATTCAGTTTTGACTAGATTCATTGCATCAATAACTTCTTGTCCTTCAATAATGGCACCAAATACGGTGTATCCCCAACGACGCCCGGGATCTAAACTCTTATTGTCACCGGTATTAAAAAAGAATTGACGGTTTGCTGTGTGTGGTCGATTCTCTTTTGCCATTGCAATGGTACCAATGATGTTTTTTAATCCATTTCCAGACTCATTGGCAATATCACCATCAATTTTTTTTGCATTGAAGTGCTCATCATAACCACCGCCTTGTACGATAAAGTCTGAGACGACTCGATGAAAAATAGTGTTGTTGTATTCGCCTTTAACAACATACATTAAAAAATTATCAACCGTTAAAGGAGCACGAATACGATCTAATTCAACAATAACTATTCCTTTTGACGTTTCTAACTTTACGATAGGGAATAAGTTATCAGGGTCAATCGCAATGTTTTTTGCTGATATCGTGAAAGATAGTAGTATGAATAAAAAAAGTAAAAATCTCATGATTATCTCTTATACAGTCGTATGTTAAACATTATTTTATAAAATTTCTTATTTCAACATTACTGATGATTTGCGTTAATAATTTTGTTAGTTGTTGATTAAAATCACGTTCCAATACCGCAATGTCGGCACTTAATGGTCCCTCACTTGTGCCACGAACTTTAAACGTATTACTTAACGTTTGCTCACCATTATTGACTTTTACATGGATCATAAGTTCATTGTTAACTTGATACTTCACCATTTCTTGCTGAACACTGATTAAACTATTCTCAATAATAACTTCAATCGCATTATTCGCTTGAGCATTTATTGCTAAGCCTTGTTTTTTAAATTCAGATCTTAGCGTTTGCTCGATGATGTTGCTTAACGGTTGTTGGCTTGAATAGATCTCAGCAGCTTCATCCTTTCTTAATATTTGCACTACATGTTGAGCACTACGTATATCAGTAACAGTTATTCTTGCTTGTTTATTTTGATATTCAGTTTGGCTAGATGGGCTATTGATTATGCTTAAATCAGGAGCAATAACTACATGAGTTGGCTTGTTGGTACAAGCTGAAATTAAAACAAGCAAAGTGATTGCTGCTAATTTTTTAAGTTTATTGTTAATTAATACAATTTTCATTATTTGACTGATTCCCTTATTTTATGGCTGAAAGCGTTACAAATTTATCGTTACTAGCAATGAGTTTTTCATTACCAAAAAGTCGTTTAAGTTTAATATGATAACCTAATTGTCGGTTACCTATAATACGTAACTCACCACCTTTCTTTAATACACGATGGCTATCACGAAACATCTGCCAAGCAATATGATCAGTTGTGGCATTTTGCTGATGGAAAGGGGGATTACATAAAACTAAGTCGACGCTATTAGGTTCTACATCGGCCAAACAGTCATTAATGCTAAATTCACATTGCTCAATTTGAACAGGTAAATTCTTAGATATATTTGCTTTTGCGGAGTCAACTGCCATATATGACTCGTCAACAAAAGTAACGAATGCTTCAGGCTGCTGCGCTAATACCGTTAAACCTATAACACCATTGCCACAACCTAAATCAATAACTCGCATTCCTGATTTTACATCAGGAAGGTTTTTCATAAAGTGCCTGGCACCAATGTCTAGCTTTTCACGGGCATAAACCCCTGAATGGTTGCTAATAGAAAATTGTGTGTTTTCTAATGGCCAAATTGTGGGGAAGGGCGAAAGTAATGTTTGCTTATTATCAAGTTGGGAAAATACTAAACGCGATTTTTTTACCGCTAAAGACGTTTTAGTTGTGCCTAAATACTTCTCAAACAATTTTAATGTAGAACTGTGTATATCTTTCGCTTTATCTGCAGCAATAAATATAATTTCTTGATTATATTTCGCTTTAATATTCAAAAGTTGATCAATCATTAATGATTTACTTTTAGGTATTTTGTATAAAATCACGGTGATGTTTTCTGGCAAACTGTCTAAGCTAGTTAATTGGGTAATATTTTCTAGGGATAAACCGTTTTGCTCAAGGTTATATTGTAACCCTTGTCTACTGATCCAAGAGTCTGAAACAGTCGTGACGTTTGAATGAGTAAAATTAGCCGTAATGGCACCAAAGTTATCATTATAAATTAATAAGCTATGTTGACTGTCAGCCAAATTCTGCTCAATAACATAATTAATTAAATATTCGTCTGCTGAGTCCCAAGCAACTAAAGCTCGGTTAACTTGACCAGCAGGATAGCGATCTAAAAAAAGGTTCTTGTCGTAAACACCGTCGGCGTTAACAATAAAAGGGCTGATCATAATGAAGAGGTTCGATTTTCACCTAGAAGAATGTTGTCTATTGTGACAAAATATATGTAATTGAGCTAGTGATAGTTGCTTTGTGTGGTTAAAATTATTTTACCAAGTGATGCAAAGTTTTTTTTAATACAGCCAATTGTTTACTAACAAATTTTATGAAATCGTTTGTCTAGCCATTCAAGCTAATGGCATATTTCGCCTAACAAACTAAATCATTCTACCCAGTAGAACAACGTCAGGAATTTAATAATGACCATTGAAGCTGTAATCGAACAAAAACTTCTTTCTGCATTTTCCCCAATGCATCTCGATGTGATTAACGAAAGCCACCAACATAACGTTGCACCGGGTAGCGAGTCGCATTTTAAAGTGATTATTGTTTCTGATGATTTTGTCGGAGAACGTTTAATAAAACGTCACCGAGCAATTAATACATTGCTTGCAACAGAGCTTGCTGAAAAAATTCACGCTTTAGCGCTTCATACCTACACCAAAGATGAGTGGGATAAGTACTATGCGGAAAATACGCCACTTTCACCAAAATGTTTAGGTGGTGGGAAATCGATATAATATTGACGAATATCTTACTATTAAAACACTAATTCAGAATCATTAGCGTTTTATATATTTATATAAGAGACACTTCAAAATTGTATTCACTTCTCGTTAAATAACTGTTATTTATTCTTTATTACTAAAAACCTATAAAACGATTAATATTGGAAACAAGTATGTTGCTCAATTGGTTAGCTCATGTAACTGCCTTTATCGATAAGATCACTGATAGCACCGGAAAACTTATTTCATGGCTCACTCTCTTTATGGTCCTGCTTACATTTCTTATTGTGGTGCTTCGATATGGCTTTAATATTGGCTGGATAGCCATGCAAGAATCTGTATTGTATTTTCATGGCACGGTTTTTATGCTCGGAGCTGCTTATACCTTAAAAGCTGATGGTCATGTGCGCGTAGATATTTTTTATCAAAAATTTTCAATTAAAGGTAAAGCGTTGGTGAATCTTTTAGGCGCTTTTTTTCTATTATTACCTGTTTGTATATTTATTTTTTATATTAGCTTTGATTATGTAGCAGCCTCTTGGCGAATTATGGAAAAATCATCTGAAGCTGGTGGCTTACCACTCGTTTATCTCAGTAAAAGTTTATTGTTGATTATGGCTATCAGTTTGTCTTTGCAAGGTGTTTCAGAAATTTGTCGTAATTTACAAACGCTTTTATTGAAGACTCATCACTCGTCATCAGAAAAAGAAGTCTCTAAGTAATGGAATATTTAGCATTAGTTATGTTTGCGGTAGTTTGTATGGTTTTGCTGCTCGGCTATCCTGTCGCATTATCACTAGCAGGAACGGCTTTATTGTTTGCAGGAATTGGCAGTAGTCTTGGTGCCTTTGACCTCGCCTTCCTTGGCGCTCTACCAAACCGACTATTTGGCGTTATTAATAACCAGACGTTACTCGCTGTACCCTTATTTGTCTTCATGGGCTCGATGTTAGAGCGGTCAAAAATTGCTGAAAATTTATTAGATGCTATGACCATGTTGTTTGGTAAGTATCGAGGTGGTTTAGGGATTTCAGTTATTTTGGTAGGTATGATGCTCGCCGCTAGTACTGGAATCGTTGGAGCGACCGTTGTAACGATGGGACTTTTATCATTACCTACCATGTTAAAGCGCGGTTATGATGTTAAATTTTCTACTGGCATTATTTGCGCAACGGGCACACTGGGGCAGATAATTCCGCCCTCAATAGCTTTAGTTTTATTAGGGGATGTATTGTCGAGTGCTTACCAAAAAGCACAATTAGATATGGGAATTTTCAGCCCCGAGACAATTTCTGTTGGAGACTTGTTTGCGGGTGCCGTTATTCCTGGCTTTATATTGGTATTACTTTATATGGCTTATTGTATTGGTATTGCTATTTTTAAACCAGAAATGGTGCCCAGTATAAAAGCGGATGAAGTAGAAAGTATTTCAGAAGGTAGAACAAAAATTCAAGTTGTCTTGAGCGCATTAATCCCTCCTTTATTATTAATGTTTGCGGTATTAGGTTCTATTCTCTTTGGATTTGCTACACCAACAGAGGCTGCAGGTGTTGGAGCAATGGGGGCAACATTACTCGCACTTTGGCAAAAACAACTAACAGTTCAAAATTTAACATCGGTAATGCAAAATACATTAAAAATCACCTCAATGGTGTTTTTAATACTGATCGGTGCATCGTTATTTTCCTTGGTATTTAGGGGCTTTGGTGGAGAAGAATTGATACAAGGTTTCTTTGCTCAAATGCCTGGCGGTCTTCTGGGTGCCACGCTTATAGTAATGCTTGTCATATTTTTACTCGGATTTATCCTAGACTTTATCGAAATTACGTTTGTTGTCGTGCCAATAGTCGCGCCAATTTTATTAGCGATGGGACTAGATCCTATTTGGTTAGGCATAATGATTGCGATAAATTTACAAACCTCATTTCTAACACCTCCCTTTGGTTTTGCATTGTTTTATTTACGGGGCGTTGCAGATAAAGCGGTAAAAACTGCAGATATTTATCGTGGTGTTATTCCGTTTATTATAATTCAAATATTTTTATTATTAATACTGGCACTATGGCCTGAGTTAATAACCTGGTTACCTCACGTTATTTATGGATAAGGAAGGAAGTACTAAAAATGAATATTACAAATAGCTTCAAAAAGCTAACGTTAACAATTATTTCGAGTGTGTTTTTATTGAATGCTTGTGGGGATGAAAAAAGTACAGTAGCAACGAATGTTGAAGATAAGGCTACAAAAACTTATCAGTGGAAAATGGTGACCTCTTGGCCGAAAAATTTTCCAGGGCTGGGCATGGGACCTGAAAAATTCTCTCAATACGTAGATGAAATGAGTAACGGACGTTTAACCGTGAAAGTTTACGGTTCTGGTGAATTAGTCCCTGGTTTTGAAGTTTTTGATGCTGTATCGCAAGGTACGGTACAAATGGGACATAGTGGTGCTTATTATTGGAAAGGTAAAATTCCGGCATCACCTATTTTTAGCGCAATTCCTTTTGGGATGACCGCAACTGAATTAAATGCATGGCTGCATTACGGTGGTGGTTTAGCGCTTTGGAAAGAGCTGTATCAGCCATTTGGTATTGTACCTATGGCTGGCGGTAATTCTGGTGCTCAGTTTGCGGGCTGGTTTAAAAAAGAAATCAACTCGATGGAAGATTTGAAAGGTTTGAAAATGCGCATCCCTGGTCTTGGTGGCGAAGTACTTAAACGTGCAGGAGGAATACCAGTCACCTTAACAGGGGGTGAAATATTCTCTTCTTTACAAAGCGGCGCTATTGATGCTTCTGAATGGGTAGGCCCATATAACGACTTGGCATTTGGTTTTCACCAAGCGGCAGAATATTATTATTCGTCTGTTTGGCATGAAACGGGTACTAATTTAGAATTCTTAGTCAATGCAGAGGCGCTTGCTCAATTACCTAAAGACTTACAGAAAATTGTTGAAATAGCCGCACGAGCTGTCAATCAGGACATGCTTGATGAATATAATGCTCGAAATAATATTGCACTGAAAACGTTAGTTGAAAAGCATCGAGTAAAATTACGTGAATTTCCACCTGAAGTGATGGCTGCACTAAAAAAACATACGAATGAAGTACTAGATGAACAGGTTGCGAATGATGCTGGTTTTGCCAAAGTATGGAAGTCGTATAGCGCGTTTTTAATGTCAATGCGTGAATACAATGATTTAACGTTGAAAGCATATTATCAAAATAGATAGCTGTTTTGAGTATTGATTATGAGTTGAAAATCTACTGGTCATACCTCATTTTCCATAAAGCAGCGTAAACTATGCGAAAATTTTGAAATTATATCGCAAAAAATATTGAATCATTATTAGATTGCCAAGTCGTTTGGCGATAAAAATAGTATTAATTAAAAGGTCTTCTTATGGTTATCAAACCTAAAATTCGTGGTTTTATTTGTACAAATGCGCACCCAGCTGGTTGTGAAGCTCATGTGAATGAACAAATTTCTTATGTGAAATCACATCAGCAAGCTGAAACTAAACCAAAGAATGTATTAGTTATTGGGTCTTCTACAGGTTACGGTTTATCTTCACGCATTACCGCAGCATTTGGTAATAATGCTAAGACATTAGGCATTTTCTTTGAAAAACCACCGACAGAAAAGAAAACGGCAAGTGCGGGCTGGTATAATACTTCTGCATTTCAGAAAGCAGCTGACGAAGCAGGTCTTTGGTCAAAAAACATTAATGGCGATGCGTTTTCTCATGAAATCAAAGCCAAAGCTATTGAAACCATTAAAGCTGAGTTAGGTGAAATAGACTTAATCGTTTATTCGTTAGCTTCTCCTCGTCGCACAGATCCAGATACGGGTGAAGTATATTCTTCAACGCTAAAACCTATCGGTCAAAGTGTAACGACTAAAAATTTAAATACGTCAAAACGTATTATTGATGAGATTTCTGTTGAAGCAGCTAACGAAGCTGAAATACAAGGCACTATTGATGTCATGGGTGGCGCTGATTGGGAATTATGGATTAAGGCTTTGAATGAAGCTGGCGTTCTTTCTAAAGGTTTTAAATCAGTTGCTTATACTTATATCGGGAAAGAGTTAACTTGGCCAATATACGGAAAAGCGACCATAGGTAAAGCGAAAGAAGATTTAGATCGCGCTGCAGCCGCTATTAATAATTCAACTGAAAACTTAAATGGTGAAGCGCATGTTACTTCATTAAACGCTGTGGTAACACAAGCAAGTTCAGCAATACCTATTATGCCACTCTATATTTCAGCAATGTTTAAAGTAATGAAATCTGATGGTACTTATGAAGGTTGTATTGAGCAAATCCAAAATCTTTTTGTTGACAATATCTATAGTGAAACACCACGTTTAGATGATCAAAATCGTTATCGCCAAAATCATAAAGAGCTTGAAGATAGTGTTCAAAAAAGAGTCACTGATATTTGGAATACAGTAGGTTCAGATAATATTGATGAGTTAACTGATTATGTTGGTTACCATCAAGAGTTCTTGAAACTATTTGGCTTTGGTATTGAAGATGTTAACTATGAAGCTGATGTCAATACACTGACTGAGATTAACCATCTTCTATAGAAATGAATTTTAGTATTGAATACTCGTATTTACGATAAAAAAACCGACATAAAATGTCGGTTTTTTTATGTCTCATAAATTATTTGCATGATAAATGAGCGAAATCAAGAATATTCAGCTAAATTGTAATTTAAAGTAACAGAGATCGTAGATAGATTTAGGGTTTTTGTGTTAAAATCGCGCCAGAAATTTTAACTTAGAGCCAGTGGGTCTTTTTTCTTATAACTAACTTAAAGGTTAGCGATAAAAATAAAGTAACTTACTGAAATACACTGAAATCGATAATTTGTTTTACATAACGAGTTTTTCTAAAAGACATTTTTTTGAAGCTTAGTTAGGTAAGTAAATAATTGGTTTTGATACTCCCATCAAAAGTAGTGCATGTGTTTATGATTACAATAAAAAAAGGTCTGGATGTTCCTGTTGTTGGTTCCCCCCAGCAGGTAATCCATGATGGCAACGCCATCAAAACCGTTGCAACATTAGGTGAAGAGTTTGTGGGTATGCGACCAACCATGTTTGTTAAAGTGGATGATCGTGTAAAAAAAGGCCAGATTATTTTTGAAGACAAAAAGAATCCAGGCGTTAAATTCACAGCTCATGCTGCCGGTGTTGTTAAAGAAATCAACCGTGGTGAAAAACGCGTTTTACAATCAGTCGTTATAGAAATTGACGGCGATGAACAAGAAACGTTTACTTCATACACCACAAATGAACTTAGCTCAATAAAACGTGAAGATGTTGTCAGTAACCTTGTTAATTCAGGTTTATGGACAGCATTACGTACACGTCCATTTAGTAAAGTTCCAGCTATTGATACAACGCCAACTGCAATCTTTGTTAGCGCTATGGATACCAACCCATTAGCTGCTGATCCTGAAATCATTATTAATGAACAAAGTGAAGCCTTTAAAAATGGTTTAACGGTTCTTTCTCGTTTAACCGACGGTGAAGTATTTGTTAGTAAAGCTCCAGGTGCGAATATTCCTGTTGAAGCTAATGTGCAAGTAAATGAATTTGCAGGTAAACATCCTGCAGGTTTAGTTGGCACACATATGCATTTCTTAAAGCCTGTTAGTGCTGAAAAGTCTGCATGGAGCTTAGGTTACCAAGACGTTATCGCCTTTGGTCAACTGTTTGTAACAGGTGAATTAAATAATACTCGTATTATTTCTCTTGCGGGTCCTGCTGCTAAGAACCCTCGTTTAGTACGCACACTATTAGGTGCTAGTACAAACGAATTACTTTCTGGCGAAAGTAATGACGGTGAATTACGCGTTGTATCTGGCTCTTTGCTTTCAGGTGCAAGTTCTAAAGGTGTTCATGCTTATTTAGGTCGTTACCATGTACAAATTTCGTTGATTCTAGAAGGTCGAGAAAAAGAGTTCATTGGTTACATGTACCCAGGTCCTAACAAGTTCTCTGTAACACGTGCATATATGTCTCATTTCTTCCCTAAGAAATTATTCAATATGACCACAACAACTAACGGAAGTCCTCGTGCAATGGTACCAATTGGTAACTTTGAACGTGTTATGCCATTAGATATTCTCCCAACAATGTTATTGCGTGATTTATGTGCCGGTGATACCGATGGTGCGCAGCAACTTGGTGCTTTAGAGCTTGACGAAGAAGATTTAGCCTTATGTACATTTGTTTGCCCAGGCAAAACAGATTACGGGGTTATTCTTCGTGAATGCCTAACCACAATAGAGAAGGAAGGTTAGTCATGGGCTTGAAAAAGTATATTGAAGATATAGAACCGCAGTTTGAAAAAGGCGGTAAGCTAGAAACGTGGTACGCATTATATGAAGCGGTAGCCACTGGTTTATTTACTCCAGGTCAAGTGAGCAAAGGTAATACCCACGTTCGCGATAGCATTGACTTAAAACGTATCATGATCACTGTATGGTTAGCTGTATTCCCTGCAATGTTTTTTGGCATGTACAACATTGGTTTTCAAGCAACTGAAGCATTAGCCGCAGGTTATGCTTTACCAGATAGCTGGCAAGTAGGTTTGTTCGAATTTGTTGGAGGCAGCTTATCGGCTGAGCCTGGCATCTTTAGCATGATGCTTTACGGTGCAATGTTTTTCTTACCTATTTATGCGACTACCTTTATTGTTGGTGGCTTTTGGGAAGTTTTATTTGCCTCGGTACGTAAGCATGAAGTTAACGAAGGTTTCTTTGTTAGCTCAATTCTATTTGCGTTGATCCTGCCTGCAACTATTCCATTATGGCAAGTCGCAATAGGTATTACTTTCGGTATCGTTATTGCTAAAGAAATATTTGGTGGTACAGGTAAAAACTTCTTGAACCCAGCTTTAGCGGGGCGTGCATTTTTATTCTTTGCATATCCTGGTGAGATATCAGGCGATGCTGTTTGGGTAGCTGTTGACGGTTACTCTGGTGCTACAACATTAAGTGCAGTAGCAGCATCTGTTCCTGGCTCCGTTGATTTCGCTATGAATGCTAATTGGTGGGACGCGTTCTGGGGCTTTATTCCTGGATCAGTGGGTGAAGTTTCAACCGCAGCCATTTTTCTTGGTGGAGCATACATTCTCTATAAAGGCATTGCTTCTTGGCGTATCGTTTTAGGTGTGTTTGTCGGTATGGTATTGACTGCACTCTTGTTTAATAGCATAGCCAGTGAAACTAACGCAATGTTCGCTATGCCTTGGTATTGGCATTTAGTTACAGGTGGATTTGCTTTCGGTATGATGTTTATGGCGACAGACCCTGTTTCAGCTTCATTCACTAATACTGGTAAATACTGGTTTGGTGCATTGGTTGGGGTAATGGTTGTCTTAATACGTGTTGTTAACCCCGCATTCCCAGAAGGTATGATGTTAGCTATTTTATTCGCTAATTTATTTGCACCTCTTTTCGACTATTTTGTTGTTCAAGGGAATATCAAACGGAGGCTTGCTCGCAATGTCTAGTAAAAAAGAAACACCAATTAAAACAATTGGCTTTGTATTTTTAGTTTGTCTTGTTTGTGCAGCATTAGTCTCTATTGCTGCTAGTAGCTTAAAGCCGTTACAACAAGCAAATAAACTACTTGATAAGCAAACTAAGATTCTTGAAGCATCAGGTTTGTTAGCCATGGCTTTACAAGCTGAAAATATAAAAGCTTCAGGTAGTGAACCTAAAAGTATCGTCGCAACATTTGAAAAGTATGTTGAAGCTAAAATGATTGACCTAGATTCTGGGACAATTATTGAAGGCAACACAGATATTTTCGATGAACGTTCTGATTCTCGTAATCTTGCTAAAAGCTCAAAACCTAAGAATGATATCGCAGGTATTAACCGCCGAGCTAAAAGCGCTGTTGTATATTTAGTTAATAATGAACAAGGTCAATTAGATACTATTGTTTTACCTATTGTAGGTTTAGGCTTGTGGGATTTAATGTATGGCTATGTTGGTTTAGCTAATGATTTAAATACCGTTAAAAGTGTTATTTATTCAGACCATAAGGAAACCCCTGGATTAGGTGCTGAAGTGCTTAACCCTAGATGGAAAGCT
>Ga0233426_10002930_pt1 | contig 13862 bp, 12 predicted proteins | sample SI_118_April2016_6_FD_179875 | JGI IMG/M metagenome (GOLD analysis project Ga0233426, IMG submission 179875) | Seawater microbial communities from Saanich Inlet, British Columbia, Canada - SI_118_April2016_10_MG | ecosystem: Environmental > Aquatic > Marine > Inlet | place: Canada: British... | reverse complement strand
GATGCAGGGCGGGTTTTCATATCAGCATTCGGTGTTTAATCGCGCCACCCAAGCAGCGCGTCAGCCGGGCTCCAGTTTTAAACCGTTTGTTTACGCCTCCGCGCTCGACAGTGGGTATTCCCCTGCGGCCATCGTTGTAGATGCCCCAATCGAAGTGCAAACGCCCCAAGGGTTGTGGCGTCCGCAAAATGCTTCGAAAAAGTTTTATGGACCAGCACCGTTGCGAACGGGGATTGAACGGTCAAGAAACTTGATGACCATTCGTTTGGCCCAAGACGTTGGCATGAATGTTGTGGCCGATTACGCCGAACGGTTTGGCGTTTACAAAGACATGAACGAAGTGCTGGCAAACTCGCTCGGGGCGCAAGAAACCACGCTGTTCCGCATGGTTGCAGCCTATGCGATGTTTGCAAATGGCGGTGAGCGGGTGGAGCCAACGCTGGTGGACCGCGTGCAAGATCGCTGGGGCAAAACGATTTATCGCCACGATCAGCGCCAGTGCGAGGGCTGTAAGTTGGCATCGCTTGAGGCGGGGATTTCGCCAAAAATCGTATCGGATCGCGAACGGGTGATGGACGCGGTGACGGCCTATCAGTTGACGTCGATGATGCGCGGCGTTGTGGAACGGGGCACGGCCAGCGGGTCGGTAAAACTCGGCGTTCCAGTGGCGGGTAAAACAGGCACGACAAATGATGCAAAAGACGTTTGGTTTGTTGGATTTACGCCCAATATCGTGGCTGGATGTTACATGGGCTATGACCGCCCACAATCGCTCGGGCGCGGTGCGTCAGGTGGCGGGATGTGCGGCCCAGTATTCAATCGGTTCATGAAAAAGGCGATTGCTGAATACGGATCGAGCGATTTTGAAGTGCCGCCAAATACTTATTTCTTGAAGTTTGATCGCTTTTCTGGCGCGCGTTTGCCAAATGATGCGACGGGGGATCACGTGGTTGCGGAGTTGTTTCGCGAAGGCGAAGAGCCGCAGTTCGGCATAAGCATTATTGATGGTGGTTTTGCCATGGGCGAAGATTTTCAGCTGTTCAGCGGCGGCGACGATACACAAATCACGACGTCGACGGGCAAGAAGAAAACCATCGCAAAGAAGGCGACGTTTGGGTCGCTGTCTTCGGGTGGTTTATACTAGGCTGTTTTCGGTTTTTCTGTGTTTGGTCTTGAATTTAGCACCCTAATACCCAAATGTAGCTAAAGGCGTTAGGCCTTTGGGACCAAAAACAGGAGAGACTGATGGGACTTTGGAATTTTGTAAAAGGGGCAGGGAAATCCCTGTTTGGCGCGGCTGAAGCAGCCCCTGCGAAAGATGCATTGATAAAAGAAATCGAAGCCTTGGCTTGGATGCCACGGGGCTTGATATTGAAATCGACGGAGACAAAGTGTCCGTTGGTGGTTCGGCTGTAAGCCAAGAAATGAAAGAAAAGGTCATTCTGGCTGTGGGCAACGTCGAGGGCGTGGCCGCGGTTGATGACACGGCGGGCGGCGATGATCCTGTGTTCCACACAGTTGAAAAAGGCGACACGCTTTGGGCGATTTCGTCCAAGACGCTGGGCAACGGCAGCCGTTACAACGAAATCTTTGAGGCAAACAAACCGATGTTGTCGCACCCAGATAAGATTTATCCAGGTCAGGTTCTGCGGATTCCTGCCAAATAATTTCGCGCCAGAAATGGCGTATGTTTTCTTCGAAAGCCCTGCCAATTTGGTGGGGCTTTTGTTTTTTGCCTGAGGTATTTGAACGGGTTAAGAGTTTTCCTAGCGTAACGCTTGCTCTTATTTGGTTTTGGCCGCATTCTTTGGGCCGAAAATAAGGGCGCGAGAAGCGCTATTCTGGGAGGAAAAACACATGGCCATCACTGATCTGGCGTCTGTCGTCGCGGTTGAAACCGAAATGCCTGTTGAGGACCGTTGGACGGCGAAAACCGTTTATCAGCAGTTGGAACAGACTTGCGAAAAGTTTGGCACCAAAGATGCGGTGAGTTTTCAGCTGTTGGGGGGGCCGAATGACCCAAACATCACGCTAAGCTGGAACGAGACCAAGGATCGCATTACGCAAGCGGCGAACCTGTTTCGCTCGCTCGGTGTGGGGCCAAAAGATGTAGTGGCGTATTTGTTGCCAACGACTCACGAGACCGCGATCACCATGATGGGCGGCATGACGGCGGGCATTGTTGCGCCGATCAATCCAACCCTGCAACCAGACCAGATATCAGCATTGTTGCGCGAAACAGGGGCCAAGGTTTTGGTGACCTTGAAGGCATTTCCAAAGACAGAAGTCGCACAATTGGCAGCCCAAGCGGTTGCGGGTGCGCCCAATGTGACGACCGTAGTAGAAATTGATTTGCTGGCGCATTTGACGGGTTTGAAGAAGTTTATCGTGCCGCTGGTGCGCCCGAAGGTGGAAACCAAGCACCATGCAAAGGTGATCGAATTTAACGCGGCATTGGCAAGCCAGCCAAAAGACAAGCTGACGTTCGAGGAAGATTTGAACGATCCCTATTGCGCGTATTTCCACACGGGTGGAACGACGGGCATGCCAAAGATTGCGCAGCACAAACATTCTGGCATTATTTTCAACGGCATGTTGGGCAATATTCTGTCGCTTGACGAAAGCTCGGTGGTGATTTGTCCGCTGCCGATGTTCCACGTTATGGCGGCGCATGTGTTCTGGTCTGCGGTGCTGTTTGGGGGCGGGCACATCGTGTTTCCGACCCCTGCGGGGTATCGCGGTGACGGTGTGTTCGACAATTTCTGGAAGTTGGTCGAGCGGTATAAAGCCACGTATATGGTGACGGTTCCGACCGCAGCGGCGGCGTTGCTGCAACGGCCAGTTAATGCGGATATTTCATCATTGAAGGGCGCTATGTGTGGCTCTTCGCCGTTGCCAATCGAGTTGTTCAAGCGTTTCCAAAGCGTTACGGGCGTTGATATTCTTGAAGGCTATGGCATGACCGAAGCCACGTGTTTGGTGTCTGGCAACCCTGCGGACGGTGAAAAGGTGATCGGTTCCGTTGGTTATCGGTTCCCGTATACCGACATCAAGATTTTGGATTGCGCCGAAGATGGCAGCATTCTGAAAGAGATGGGTCCAGATGAAGTGGGCGAGATTTGCGTGCTGAATGCGGGTGTGAATGTGGGCGAAACCTATACAGATCCGACCAAGAATGTTGGGTTGTATGCGGGTGGAACACATTTGCGCACGGGTGATTTGGGGCGGATTGATGGCAATGGGTACCTTTGGATCACGGGGCGTGCGAAGGATTTGATTATTCGGGGTGGTCACAACATTGACCCCGCGATGATCGAAGAGGCGCTTGCGGGGCATCCTGATGTTGGGTTTGCGGGCGCGATTGGCCAGCCAGATGCACATGCGGGCGAGGTGCCTTGCGCGTTTGTGGAATTGGTTGAAGGCGCGACGGCCAGCGTTGATGATTTGCTGGCGTTTTGTAAGGAAAATGTCCACGAGCGGGCGGCGCAACCAAAGTATCTGGAGATCATGGACGAGCTGCCGAAAACCGCGGTTGGCAAAATCTTTAAGCCTGATTTGCGACGTTCGGCGATTACGCGGATTTACAACGCGGCGTTGGCGGATGCGGGTGTTGGTGCATCGGTTATGAAGGTGGTTGAAGACAAGAAACGCGGCTTGGTTGCGCAGTTGGAGAAATCTGATGCGGCTGTGACTGACGACGCGGTGAAAGCGGTGCTGGGCGCGTTCATCAATCAGTGGGAATGGGCGTAACGTCTGGACTGGGGATTTTATCCCCAGACCCCTAGGATGTATGAGGCCAAAAGAAGAGGGGCGGCGGTGGCTGCCCCTTTTTTGTTAGCTGTCGCCTGCGAATTTGGCCTGCATTTCATCGCGGGCGTCGTCGGTGATTTTGGCGAAGGTGATTTCGGGTACACTAAAGGCGTGGCCGACGGGCAGCAGGTTTACGGCCGCTGCTACGTTTTCGGGCCATGCCAGCGGCGTGTTCATCGCATCAGACAGCGCGTCGGCGGCGTCTGGGATGAAGGGTTCGGATAGGGCAGCGTAAAACGGGACCAGGTTTAGCGCGAAACGGATTTGGGTGGCGGCGGCGGCCTCGTCTGTTTTGAAAACGGACCAGGGCGCTACCTCTTGCAGGTATTCGTTGCCGAGCGACCAGATTGCGCGAAGTTCGGACGCGGCTTTGCGGATTTCCATGTCGGCCATGTAGGTTTCGTAGGCAGTTAGGCGGGTTTGCAGCGCGTCAATCACCGCCTGTTCGGCAGGGCCGTAATCATTGCCAGCAGGAATTTCTTCGCTGAATTTAGAGCGACAGAATTTGGTGACGCGCGAGACGAAATTGCCGAGCACGTTGGCGAGGTCGGAGTTTACGCAGGCTTGGAAATCGTCCCATGTAAATTCGGAATCTGAGGATTCTGGAGTGTGGGACAGCAGCCACCAGCGCCAGTAATCGGACGGCAGAATGGCAAGCGCTTGGTCCATAAAGACGCCGCGCCCTTTGGATGTTGAAAACTGACCGCCGTCGTAATTGAGGTAGTTGAAGGATTTGATGTAATCCACCAGCTTCCACGGTTCATCTGATCCCATGATTGTGGCAGGGAAAGACAGTGTGTGGAACGGCACGTTGTCTTTGCCCATGAATTGCACGTAAGTCACGTCATCCGCGCCTTTGTCTGTGCGCCACCAGCGTTCCCAATCCGCATCGACCTTGCCGTTGGCGTCTGCCCATTCAGCGGTGGCTGCGATGTATTCAATGGGGGCGTCGAACCAGACGTAGAAGACTTTGCCTTCCATGCCGGGCCAGTTTTCTGTGCCACGCTTGACGGGGATGCCCCAATCGAGATCGCGGGTGATGCCGCGATCGCGCAGGCCTTCGCCGTCGTGCAGCCATTTTTTGGCGATGGAGGTGGTGAGGATCGGCCAATCGGTTTTTGAGGAAATCCATGCGTCGAGTTTGTCTTTTAGCGTCGATTGGCGCAGGTACAGGTGTTTTGTGTCGCGCACTTCGAGATCTGTGGAGCCTGAAATGGCGGAGCGGGGATTGATCAGATCGGTCGGGTCGAGCTGTTTTGTGCAGACCTCGCATTGATCGCCGCGCGCGTCTTCACTTCCGCAGTTGGGGCAGGTGCCCTCGATGTAGCGGTCAGGCAGGAAGCGGCCATCGGCGTTGGAGTAGACTTGCGTTTCAGAGACTTCTTCGATCAGGCCCGCATCGGCGAGTTTACCCGCAAAATGTTGCGTGAGCCTGTGATTGCGATCAGAGGAGGAACGGCCGTAGTGATCAAATGACAGGCGGAACCCATCGGCCAATTCGGACTGAACGGCGTGCATTTCTTTGCAATATTCTTCGACGGGTTTGCCAGCTTTGGCGGCGGCCAATTCGGCGGGTGTGCCGTGTTCATCGGTGGCGCAAATGAACATCACCTCGTTGCCACGGGCGCGGTGGTAGCGCGCGAACAGATCGGCGGGCAATTGCGAGCCGACCAGATTGCCGAGGTGTTTAATCCCGTTGATGTAGGGAATTGCGGAGGTGATGAGGATACGGGCCATGATGTGCGTCTTTGATTACTGCGTGTTTTGCAGATGTAGCGGATGTGGCGAAAGGGCGGAAGGGGCAATGCGTCAGCTGCGCGAGATTGGTGGCCTGTTTACCATTTTGTTGCGTAATTTTTGGAATTCGCGCTAGGGTGGTGGCGTATCTTATATTTGAAATTTGGAATCATGAAATGAAATTATCTATCGCACATTGCGCCGATTTGGTCGCGGGAAGTTACACTGCCGTAAAACACAAGAAACGCGGAAGGCTGACAAAAGGCGTGGTGGAGTATTTTGACGACAAGGGCGCGCAAGCCTTGATGTTGGATCATAATGTGATGGTGATCCCTGGCTCAAATGAGCTGTTGGATTGGATGCGCAACGTCAACGTCTATAATATTTTGGGTAAGAAATACAAAGCCAAGTCGCAGGCGAAATCCAAAACGGGTGCGATTTTGCATTCAGGGTTTAATCGCCATGCGAATTTGCTGGGGATTTTTGCCAAAGAACATGATGCAAAGTTTATTATCGGGCATTCTTTGGGCGGTGCGGCGGCGCAGATTTTGGGCAGCTGGATGGGGGTTCCAGCGGTTGGGTTTGCATCACCGCGCGTGAAGTTGGGCGAGCGTAAAGTAAAGAACGAGAGGCTGATTTTGAACATCTGCCGGTTAGATGATTTTGTCACCCATGTGCCGCCAAGCGAGGTTGGATTTCGCCGCTTGGGTAAGACTGTTCAGTTGATACCGCCAACAACAAACCCCGGGCTTGATCATTCGATGCCGAATTACATCAAGGCGTTGGGGTATGACACGCTGGATGAAAAACTGCCCAAAACTTGGGGCAAGTAGCTTAGGCGCTGTGGGCACCGTCAGCCAAGGTTTTCACAAAGGCGAGCACGTCTGCGACGGGTTCGCCAGCGCCCATTTTTTCCACGATTGCAGAGCCAACGACTGCGCCGTCTGATACGGCGGCCATTTCGGCGGCTTGCTGAGGCGTTTTGATGCCAAAGCCGATGCAGACTGGTAGGTCGGTGGATTGTTTGATGCGCGCTACCTCAACGCCGACGGTTTGCGCATTGGCAGAGCCTGCGCCCGTGATGCCCGCGATTGCGACGTAATAGATGAAGCCAGAGGTGTTTTGCAGCACTTTGGGGAGGCGTTTTGCATCTGTTGTCGGTGTTGCAAGGCGGATTGGGTGCAGGCCTGCGGCGATGGCTGGGATGGCCAGCTCAACGTCTTCTTCGGGTGGTAGATCAACGATGATGAAGCCGTCGATGCCCGATGCTTTGGCATCCGCGAGGAATTGATCGACGCCGTGATGATAGATCGTGTTGTAATAGCCCATCAGCACGATTGGCGTTGTGTTGTCTGATTTGCGAAATTCAGCGGCCATTTGCAGGGTTTTTTTCAGCGTCATGCCGCCTTCGAGCGCGCGTTGACCTGCAAGTTGGATGGTTTCGCCGTCGGCCATTGGATCGGTGAAGGGCACGCCGAGTTCGATGATGTCGACGCCAGCGGCAGGCAGGCCTTTCATCAGTTCGAACGTCGCATCATAGTTTGGATCACCCGCCATAATGTAGGAAACAAATGCGGATTTGCCGCTTGCTTTGAGTTCGGCGAATTTTGCGTCGATGCGTGACATGATTGATCCTTACGTTCAGTTGGCTTCCAATTGCGCGAATAGGGGGGGGAAATCAAGGGTTGGTGGCGGTTTTTCTTGACCTTGGGCGCATGACTGGTAGGGGATGCGACAACTTTTAATCAAATGATACGAGGGCGTGCAAATGGGCTTTAAGACTGGGATCGTGGGTATGCCGAATGTGGGGAAATCCACATTGTTCAATGCGCTGACCAAAACGGCGGCTGCACAGGCGGCGAATTTCCCGTTTTGTACGATTGAGCCGAACGTCGGTGAAGTGTCTGTTCCTGATAAACGGTTGGACACGCTGGCCAAGATTGCTGGGTCCAAATCCATCATTCCTGCGCGTATGACGTTTGTGGATATTGCGGGCCTTGTGAAGGGCGCAAGCAAGGGCGAGGGACTGGGCAACCAGTTTTTGGCCAATATCCGCGAATGCGACACGATTGCCCACGTGTTGCGGTGTTTTGAAGACGACGACATCACCCATGTTGATGGCCGTGTGAACCCTGTTGAAGACGCGCAAACCATCGAGACGGAGCTGATGCTGGCGGATTTGGAAAGCATCGACAAGCGGATCGCGGGTTTGGTGCGCAAGATGAAGGGCGGCGACAAGGAAGCTGTTCTGGCCAATGAGCTGTTGGCGCGTGCCAAGGCGGTTATCGAAGAAGGTAAGCCTGCGCGGTTTGTCGAGATTGCGGATGATGAGCGCAAGGCGTGGGATATGCTGCAACTGCTGACCAGCAAGCCGGTTTTGTATGTGTGCAATGTTGAGGAAGAAAACGCAGCCAACGGCAATGCGCATTCGGATGCGGTGGCCAAGATGGCAGCAGACGAAGGCGCGGCGGCTGTCGTGATTTCAGCGGCGATTGAAGAAGAGATCAGCCAGCTGGACGATGACGAAGCGGCGATGTTTCTGGAAGAGATGGGTCTGGAAGAAGCGGGCTTGGATCGTTTGATCAAAGCGGGCTATACGCTATTGGCGTTGCAAACCTATTTCACGGTTGGCCCCAAAGAGGCCCGCGCATGGACGATTGCAAAGGGGACATCTGCACCAAAAGCGGCGGGTGTGATCCACGGTGATTTTGAACGCGGGTTCATTCGCGCTGAAACGATTGCCTATCAGGATTTCGTTGATAACAACGGCGAGCAGGGTGCCAAAGAAAAGGGCAAGATGCGGGCCGAGGGTAAAACCTATGTGGTTTTGGACGGCGATGTGCTGCACTTCTTGTTTAACACCTAACCAGAACCTGATCAGAGAAAATACGCCGGTTTGGCGGGGTGAAACACCGAATTTAGGGCTGCTTTTGCGGCCCTTTTTCGTGGGGTTTTGTTAACATTTAGCGAGTCGAAACATGGTTAATGCGTTTTTAACCACCCCGATTCGTGGTTAAGCACCTGTTAACACTAGCTTTTATTTGGCTAACATTCGTACAAATTGAGCCAATTCTGTTAGGTTTTGATGTTAACTGACGTTGAAAACATTGAATAATTTCGAGTTTTGGTCAGATAAACTGAATTTTTAGAAATCCTAACGAAACATGAATTTCTAACCTTCATATCCCGTTCACATTTAGCGCCCATTCCTGATGACGGTGGTAATGCGCTGATGTCCTCTTGGGTGGAAACACGAGGCTCGGCGTGAGTGGAAAAAGTGGAGCTGAAAATGTTGTCCTTCGAGGTAACGAACGTAGTAGTTGACGGACCAAGCACAGAGTTGTTGGGCCTTTCGGATGTTGAATTTGTACAGGTGAACGGCAGCTGGAATGTTGTTGTTGCAAGCGAGGCAGAAGGCGCGATCACAACATTCGGTTTTGAAAATAACGCTCTTACAGGTGTATTAGACACACAGTCATACTCCAGCACATCAGGCACACGCATGATTAGCTATTTGACGATTGCTGAAATCAACGGCGAAACAATGTTGCTGCCAGCCACACGCTATGAAGACCAAACAAACCTTTACAGCATTTCCGGCACCGGCATTTTGGGGGCTGGCGTAAATTCAAACGGCATCGGCCAATTGACCCTGAACACTGCCGTGACAGTGGGCGCAAACACGTTCGTTTATTCCGCAAGCAACAACGGCATCACCGCCTATTCAGTTGATGCGAGCCTGAACTTTACCCAAGTGGACCAAGAATTAGACACGGGCGCGACATACCTTGGTGATGTAAGCGCATTTGCAAACGCAACTGTTGCTGGGATCGAGTATTTGTTCGTAGCCTCCGCATATGATGCAGGCGTAAGCAGCTATGTTATCGATGCAAACGGCGCATTGAGCCTGGCAGACACAGTAACACCGGGCGAGTTTTCAGGCTTTTATTTGGTGCAAGATCTGATCACGTTGGAAGTTTCTGGCCAAGATTACTTGGTCATGGCATCCGCAGGAACATCTAGCCTGACCGTTTATTCAGTATCTGCAAACGGCGCGTTGTTTGAAACAGATTTCCTGATCGACAGCTTGGACACACGGTTTGAAGATGCGTCTGTTTTGGAGAGCTTTGTTTACGATGGTCGTTCATTTGTAATTGCAGCAGGCAGCGACGATGGCATTACAATTTTGGAACTGACAGCAACAGGCCAATTGTGGGAAATGGCGTCTTTGGCTGACACATACGATACAACATTGGCAAACGTAACGGGCATTAGCGCCGAAGTGATCAACGGTTCAGTTGAGATTTTGATCAGCTCTGCAACAGATCACGGCTTCACACAGATCACGCTGAACACGTCGTTGATGGACAGCGCAATTACAGGTAGCGCAGGGAACGATTTCATTCGCGGCACGTCTTCTTCTGATTTGATTTACGGTCTGGACGGAAACGACAACTTGGTTGGGGGCAGTGGTGCGGATACTTTGGTTGATGGCGCTGGCATTGATTATCTAACAGGTGAGGGCGGGCGCGACGTGTTCATGTTTGTAGAAGACGGCGAATTGGATATCATCTGTGATTTCAGCGTTGGCGATGACCAAATTGATTTGTCCCATTTTGCTGGCGTGTTTGGCCTGAACGACATCGAAATCCGCGATTGGTGTAACGGCGTGATCATCATCGTAAACGAAGACGCGATCATCGTTCAAAACCAAGACAGCCGTGAATATTTTGCAGAAGATTTCGGAGCATCTGACTTTTTGTTCTAAGAACCACCGCATGCATATGCTTTCCACAGCGCATGCGACCTTGCCGGATCGGGATTTTTTCACTCCTCGATCCGGCATAATTCGTTTTAGGGGCTGGTTTTTAAAGATGAGGAATTCGCTGGAACCTGTTTCAAATCGGCGTAAGTTGGGGACAAACGAAACGAATGAGAGGTGCGACATGCGCTATTTACATACGATGGTACGGGTTACGGATTTGGATGCGTCGATTGATTTTTGGTGCTATAAAATGGGCATGGTTGAGACGCGCCGCATTGACGTGCCAGAGGGCAAGTTCACACTGGTATTTTTGGCGGGTGATAAAGACGAGGCCAATGCCAAGGCCAATAACGCGCCAGAGCTGGAGCTGACCTATAATTGGGGCAGCGAGGAAAAGTATGAAACAGGGCGCAGCTGGGGGCATTTAGCCTATAAGGTTGATAACATTTACGAAACTTGTCAGGCGTTGATGGACAAAGGTGTTGTGATCAACCGCCCGCCGCGTGATGGGCGCATGGCATTTGTGAAATCGCCAGACAATATTTCCGTGGAATTGCTGCAAGAGGGCGAGAGCCTTGCACCTGCTGAGCCTTGGGCCAGCATGGAAAACACAGGCGATTGGTAACCATGAGCACGGACACGCACACGACGCACGCGGCAGAGGAAGACGCGCGCAACCGCGACATCAAAATCTGGGTGAACGGCGATATCGTTCACCGTGATGAGGCCAAGGTGTCTGTGTATGACAGCGGGTTCATGCTGGGCGATGGCATGTGGGAAGGCATGCGCCTGTACGATGGGGTCTGGACGTATTTCGATCAACACATGGATCGGCTGTTTGAAAGCTGTAAGGCGGTTAGCCTCGATATCGGGATGGATCGCGCGGGGGTGGCCGATGCGCTGCGCCAAGTTCAAGACGCCAATGATATGCACACGGATGTGCATTGCCGTTTGATGGTGACGCGGGGTGTGAAGGTAAAGCCGTTTCAGCATCCATCATTGTCCCAATCTGGGCCGACTGTGGTGATTATCATGGAACATTCCAAACCTGTGAGCACGTTGCAGGGTAGGGGTATTGTGTTGGCAACAGTGCCCCAAGTGCGTGGTTTGCCGATGGCGCAGGACGCGAAGTATAACTCTCATTCCAAGCTGAACTGTGTAATTGCCTGCCTTCAGGCCGAACAGGCGGGGGCGGATGAGGGGCTGATGTTGGATCCGAACGGGTTCGTGAACACGACAAATGCCTGCAACTTTTTTATCGTACGCAAAGGGCAGGTTTGGACCAGTTCTGGCGATTACTGCATGAACGGCGTGACGCGCCAACGGGTGATTGATCTGTGCCGCGCCGATGGCATCCCGGTGTTTGAAAAGAACTATTCCTTGGTGGAGGCGTATGGCGCAGAGGAAGCGTTTTTAACTGGCACGTTTGGGGCGCAAACCCCTGTGGCAGAGATTGATGGCAAAGAGATTGGCGAGGGGGATCGGCCCATTACGGCGCGGATACAGGCGCTGTATAAACAGGCGATCTTGGATCATGTGGCAGCACGAAAATCTTAATATTTCAGAGTGTTAATAGGCATTGCCAAACCATTTTCTGACCAATTCACCGTAGGTTCCATTTTCGCGCAAACGCAGCAGGCTTTGGTTGATTTCTTCGCGCAACGGGCTGCCTGTTGGCAGGGCAATGCCGTAGTTTTCGGGCTTGAACACTTTGTCCATCAAGCGCGCCCTGCCGCGACCTTTGTTGTTCACGTAATAGGCCAAGATAGGACCGTCAAACACCACGGCTTGCAGGGTGTGGGCCTCAAATGCGGCGATCATGGTGTCCAGATCGGTGTAGAGAACATAGCTGATGCCGCGCTGATCTAGGAAGGCGGCAGAGGTGCTGCGCTCGATTGTGCCAACGGCGCGGCCATCCAAATCGCTGAGGGATTGGACGTTGGATTGGATCGCCTCGACCGTAAGGGCGGCGGTGATGCGGGCCACGAAGATGGACACGATAAACAGGCTGGAAATGACCATCACTACGCCAAGGCCACGGCCAAGGGGTGAACGGGGCATGCGTTCTTCAAAACCGCCGTTGACCACAAGGTTGAGCGCCCACCAGAAGGAGGGGAACAAGGCCTGATAAAACGGGCGGTCGAAATATTCTTGGCGGTTGCGTTCAAAGGCCCACATGATCATGCCACAGGCGAACAGAATGCCGAACGCAAGCACCACGGCGAGGCCGATTTCACGCGTTAGGATGGTTGTGAAAAGCGCGTTTCGCGAGCTGTCGGCGGGCAACATGACCTGAACGCCGCTGGCGAAAATTGGCAGGGTGAAATCCATATCTGCTTCGCGGGCGGCGGTGATCGAGATGTTTGCGATTGCGCCGTCAACATCAGAGGATTGCACCGCGCCAAGCATATCGCCAAAGCTGTCTTTGCGATCAAGGGCGACGGTTTTGTCCAAATCTTTGGCCAAAGCGCGGATAAGATCGACGGAAAAGCCAGTTTCTGCACCGCCCTGTGCGCTGCTTTCAAGCATTGAAAACGGCTCGCGTGAAACGGTTGCAAAGGTTAGGTCTTGGGCGTGGGCCTGATTTTGCGCCACAAACATCATCGTCAAGATCGCAAAAATAAATCGCATGTTTAGAATCCCCATTCCGCAAAATGTCTTTTGCGCAAATTGGTTGAAAATGCAACGAAAAATGCAACGAAAAATGGCCGGAAGAGACGGGGCCGTTCTGTCGCTTAACGATGCTTAAGCAACGATAGCCTACTTTAGCAAAAAAATTAGTGGCGACGGGTTGGGATCAACCATGGGTACCTGGGTCTTGGTGTTCTGCAAGATTTAGGGCGGGTAACGACAAGATCGTGTTGGTTGGATTTTGCGTGTTTTTAGGCGGTTGCAAAGTTGGAAAATTTCATTGGGAAAGCGCGCGGCGCGGGGCCGAAACGAGCACAGATCCGCCGCTTGCGCCTAAATACGGACTGCCTTTTGGGCAGCTTAGGAGACAAATATGGACGAAGAAGAACGCAAAATGCTGAGAGATGTGCATGACGCGCTGTTTGCGGTGCCGATTGGATCGCCAAGCGATCGGGAGCCGCTGATTATCCGTGCGAATGCAGCACTTGATAAGCTGGATAGGGGATCTTGGACGGTTCGAACATTGATCTGGTTGTTGCCCGTTTTAGCGGGTTTGGGAATTGCATTTAAGGAAATAACGGGGTGGATCAAATGAAGGATTTTTTCACACGTTCAAAGTGGTCAAAGGTTGATTTATTCGCGGCAGTTGCTGCAACGGGTTTTCTGATTTGGGCCGTATCGCCTAAGCTGTTTCCCGCATCACAGTTTATCCAACTTCATGAGGTTCGTTTTGGGGATAGCGGTGTTGGAGAAACGATCCCACTGCATGCGGATCGAACGGTCTATCAACACACAGGGCGGGCGTATTACGAAGTGGATGTGTTGAGCGCAAACACTGGGTTTCGGGAATGTTACGCCAAACGGCATGTGCCCTATGCGGTGAACAAACGCGCCGTTTTGCCTGATTGCCGCGAGATTA
>Ga0233426_10002929_pt1 | contig 13862 bp, 9 predicted proteins | sample SI_118_April2016_6_FD_179875 | JGI IMG/M metagenome (GOLD analysis project Ga0233426, IMG submission 179875) | Seawater microbial communities from Saanich Inlet, British Columbia, Canada - SI_118_April2016_10_MG | ecosystem: Environmental > Aquatic > Marine > Inlet | place: Canada: British... | reverse complement strand
TTTGGAAGTGAGTAAAAAAAAATTCATTTTTTTGGGGAGTACCATATGTTCCATAAAACTAAAGTAAACCGCGCTGTTGTAGCGGTTATGACTGCCACCATTGCCGCTAGTACTGCGGGTCTTGTTACCGCAGAGGGTATGCTAGAAGAAATTGTAGTAACTGCAACCAAAAAGTCCGCCAGCATGCAGGACATTCCAATTGCTGTTCAGGCGATGACTGAAGAGACATTGGAAGAGCAAAATGTTACAAGTTTTGAAGACTATGTTAAATATCTTCCTAGCGTAAATGCAGGCGGCCGTGGGCCGGGGCAAAACGAAATCTACATCCGTGGTGCAGCTGTTGATGCGATCAACATTTCTGTTGCGGAATCACAGGGTTCTGCGCCCAACGTAGCGCTCTATCTGGATGAACAGCCAGTAACAGCTGGTGGCCGTAACCTCGATGTTTACATTACTGATATGGAGCGAATAGAGGTTCTTCCTGGACCCCAGGGCACTCTGTACGGTGCAAGTTCGCAGGCAGGTACAGTGCGATTGATTACTAATAAGCCTGTTATCGACGAGTTCGCTGCAAGCCTGTCAGCTGGGTACTCATCTACCGCTGGTGGTGAGGATAGCAACAAAGTTGAAGCTATGATCAATATCCCTCTTATCGAAGGTAAGCTTGCGGTTCGTGCTGCGGTGTACACCGATAACAAGGGCGGTTACATCGATAATGTCGAAGGCACATTCACTGCGAATCCGGCTTTAAACCCAGCTTACCCGGGGAACTCAGTTGACTTTGCTGAAGGTCATATCTTTGGTAATGGCACTGTAGTGGGCGAGGGTGGTGTGACTATTCCGGTTAACTACACCACCGCAACAAGCTCAGGTTTAGTTGAAGATGACTTTAACGATGTGTCGTACCAAGGTATGCGTTTAGGTGCTAAGTACCTGATCAATGATGACTGGTCAGCTCTGATTCAGTTCACCCAGCAGTCTCTAAAGACTCAGGGTGTTTTTGACTACGACGAATCTCTGGGCGATCTCAAGGTAGCACGTTTTACTGAAGATTCTCTCGAAGATGAATTTACTCAGTTTGCCTGGACCTTAGAGGGTCGTGCTGGCGCTCTTGACCTTGTGTACACCGGTGCTTACTTAGATCGTGAAGTATCACAGCGCTTGGACTACACCGGTTATTCCAATATCGGTGCTTATATTCCAGGGTACCAGTGTGAGTATTTGACTGGCCCTTACTATCATGGGTTAGATATTGGTCAGGCTAACTATAGCTGGGATCCAACTCTCAGTGGCAATACTGGTGTGATCGAATGTGGCAACCCTGCCAATAACTTCAATGCAGAAAATGAAAATACTCGTATGACTCACGAATTCCGTGTATCTACTGATCCGGAAGCCTCTTTGCGCTTTACTGGTGGTGTTTTCTACGAAGATGCTGAAATTCTTCATATCGGTAACTTCAACTATTTAGGGCCAGCAGAAGCCGGCTTTACACCAATCGACATCAACCTGAACTCTTCATTGGATGATGCAGATGCTAATGCCCGTGGTTTGGTTAGCCCAGCTACTCAGTTCCGTAACGATAACCATCGTAATGAGGAGCAGATAGCAGTATTTGGCGAGCTTTCCTATGACATCAGCGAAACATTAACTGTTGCCGCCTCGGCTCGTTACTACGATCTGGAGTATGGCTTCACCGGTTATGGTGCATGGCGTTATGGCAACCGTCCTCTGTTTACAGATGATAATGACCCCACTAATGACGTGATTCCAAATGTAACTGGTGGTCGAGATTACGCGCAGAAGTTTAATGTGCTGCAACCAATCAGCACCACTGATACTATCACTAAGTTCACTGTGACTTGGACGCCTAATGAAGACCTACTAATGTATGTGACTTCCTCTGAAGGTTACCGTCCACCTGGATTCAACCGTGGCGCAGCGCAGAAGGGTACCTACGACGGTACTGACTGTGTTGATGTTGCGGCCAATCCTAGCAACGGTTTCCCAGGCTACTGTCTGCCATACAAGTTTGATTCTGACACCCTCGAGAACCTTGAGCTGGGTTGGAAAATGACCATGATGGATGGCGATATGCGTTTGAACGGTGCTGTATATCGTATCGATTGGAAAGATATTCAGGTATCTCAATTTGACTCGCAGAACATCTCTATCTTTACTATCGTAGATAACGGCGGCGACGCGGAAATCACTGGTATTGAAATGGATATGGTCTGGGCTGCCAGTGATAACCTGACCATTTTTGGTGCAATGTCTTACAACGAGACTGAACTGGTACGTGTAGACCCAGGTTTCTCTTTTGTTGTACAGGACGAAGGCCGCCCTCTGCCATTAACTCCTGAGTTCCAGGGAAATCTCCGTGCACGTTACAGCTGGGATATGGCTGGCGGAATGGAAGCTTACTGGCAGCTAGGTGGTAAGTACTCAGACAAAGCACTCAACTCAATTGTTGATACGCCTACTGAGCCAAATACCATGCAGGACAGCTATGTCATTATGGACGCTTCAGCTGGTGTAACTACTGACGCAGGTTGGGGTGTTGAGATGTATGTCAGCAATTTGACTGATGAGCGTGCTCAACTGCATATCAACCGTCAGGACTTCTTGGAGAGAACCACTACCAACCGTCCTCGTACAATTGGTATGCGATTCAACTACGATTTTAATTAATGGTTAGAAGTGACTATTAGTTAATATTCGTTAAGTCGAAGTAAAGAGAAAGGCGAGCTTAGGCTCGCCTTTCTTGTATTAAATGTAAGGCTTGTATTAAATATAAGGCTTTAAGAATTGGCTGTGGTAAATTTAAATACTCCTTAGGTAATGGAAAATTATATGTCTGGCAGTAATCCAACTGATTATAGTAATGACTCAACAAAGCTTTCAGTAGAGGCGGTAGCAGAACTTTTATCAAAAGGTAGAGCGCTTATCCAGACAGGTGAATTCAGTGGTGCTCAGAGCTGTATGGAGCGTTTGCTGAGTGATTATCCCAATCACTCAGAGGCTCTTTACTTTACTGCTGTGGCTCAGAGGTTTAGTGAAAACTACCAGAGTGCGCTGAGCTCGTTGCAAAAACTTATTGAGATCGAGCCAACCTATGGTCGGGCTTGGCAAGAGCGAGGCCATATTCTTATGGCCCAGGGTGAAATAGCCGATGCGCGAGCGTCTTTCCAGCAGGCGGTCATCCACAATGGGAGTCTAATTGCCAGCTGGCAGATGTTAATGACATTGACTGATCTGCCAGTTGACCAAAAAGCCTATGATTTTTTTGAAGATAAGTTTCAGCGCTTAGCCGCGCTGCCGCCAGAGCTTTTGGGCGTTAGAAATATGATGGAAGAGGGCAAGCTGTCAAAAGCGGAGCAGCTGTGCCGAAGCTTTTTGCAGCAACATCCCAAACATATTGAGGGTATGCGTCTGCTAGCTGACCTGGGTGTAAAAACCCATGTGCTTGATGATGCCGAGTTTATTCTTGAAAGTGCGTTGGTCTATGAGCCAGAGAATCAGCTAGTACGCTTTGATTATATGAACGTACTGTACAAGAGGCAGAAATTTGAGCTCTGTATGGAGCAGGCGCAGGTCCTGCTGGATGCCGATCCAGAGAATAGTAAATACCGTTTTTCCTATGCCAACCAATGTGTTGCCGTAGGGCGATTTGAAGAGGCCTTGGCCCTTTATGATGAGTTTATCGCCGCAGACCCCAGTGCGGCTCCTTCTCACTTACTGCGCGGACATACCTTAAAAACCATTGGCAGAATTGATGAGGCGGTTGAGGCCTATCGCGCTGTCTATAGAGCCAAACCGGATTTTGGTGATGCTTTTTGGAGTCTGGCTAATCTTAAGACCTACGTGTTTGAAGATGCAGAAATAGTTTTGATGCGTGAGCATCAGCAATCAGATTCCACTGGGTTAGACGATAGAATTCATCTTAGCTTTGCCCTGGGCAAGGCTATGGAAGATGCAAAAGATTATGCTGCAGCTAGTGACTATTATGTTCAGGGCAACCATTTAAAGAAGCAAGATGTGCAGTACGATGGCGAGCGTATGAGCTACAAAATGTCTCTGCAACAGAAGTTTTGTACTGCCGAGCTATTTGCAAGATTCGGTCAATCTGGCTGCGCTGCTCCTGACCCTATCTTTATTGTTGGCCTGCCCAGGGCGGGCTCCACATTGCTGGAACAGATTCTAGCGTCCCACTCCCAGGTTGATGGAACCCTGGAGTTAAACAATATTCCCGCGATTGCCCATCGCTTAAATGGCCGTCGTACTGTATTTGAAGAGCCGAGATACCCTCAGATACTAGAGCAATTAACGCCGGAAATTGCTGCAAAGCTTGGGCAGACCTATATAGATGAAACCCAGATACATCGCGAGGGGGCGCCTTACTTTATCGATAAGATGCCCAATAACTTCCGTGATATTGGCCTAATTCAGATGATTTTGCCCAATGCCAAAATTATAGATGCACGTCGTCATCCGATGGCTTGCTGTTTTAGTGGGTTTAAACAGCTGTTTTTTGAAGGGCAGGAGTTTACCTATGGTTTACATGAGGTGGGCACCTACTACCGCAACTATGTAGATTTGATGGATCACTGGGATAGGGTTTTGCCCGGCAAAGTTCTGTCTGTGCAGTATGAAGAGGTGGTAGCTGATCTGGAGACTCAGGTGCGTCGCATTCTTGATTATTGTGGACTGCCGTTTGAAGAAGCCTGCATCAACTTCCATAAGAATGAGCGCTCTGTGCGCACTCCCAGTGCGGAGCAGGTCAGACAGCCTATCTACACTAGTGGCCTAGAGCAGTGGAAGCACTTTGAGTCTAGCCTCAATCCGCTTAAAGAGGCTCTGGGTCCAGTGTTAGACCGATACCCAATAAAATAATAATTTATACCGAGAGAACCTTATGACCGACTTAACCTTATCTGAAGCAGAAATTCAGCAGCTCGTCGAGCAATGTCTAATCGCCAATGGCTGCAACACTGATAACGCCGAAGCCCTGGGGCGCACCATCGCCTCAGCCGAACGGGACGGCAGCGCCTCCCACGGTTTATTCCGTATGCCCGGTTATATAGCTTCTCTGCGCAGCGGCAAGGTCAATGGCAATGCAAATCCGACAGTGACCCGCATCTCTCCCGCAGTGGTCAAGGTCGACGGCGATCATGGTTACGCGCCACTGGCTCTGGAAAAAGGTCGTGCAGCCCTAATCGAAGCCGCCCGAGAGAATGGCATTGCGGCAATGGCCCTGGTCAATGTGCATCACTTTGCCTCGCTCTGGGTTGAGGTTGAGCCGATTGCCGAAGCTGGACTAGTGGCTATGGCCTTTACCACCTACAAGCCCGCAGTGGTGCCCGCTGGTGCCAAGACGCCACTCTTTGGCACCAACCCCATGTGCTTTGGCTGGCCCCGTGGTGACAAGCCGCCACTGGTGTTTGATCAGGCCTCTGCTTCTATGGCCCGTGGTGAAGTAATGATCGCTGCCCGTGATGGACATCCTGTGCCTATGGGAACCGGTGTCGATGCCGAGGGCAATCAGACCACAGACGCGCAGAAGATTATTGATGGCGGGGCACTGTTGCCCTTTGGGGGTCACAAGGGTTCCACTATTGCCATGATGATTGAGCTGCTAGTAGCTGGCCTTACCGGTATGGACTTTAGCTACGAAGCACAGAAGAATGACAATAATGATGGCGGCCCACCGAATGGCGGTGAATTTATGCTCGCTATAGATCCTAATCGTTTTGGCGATGCCGAGGGCTGGTTAAACCACTCTGAGGACTTTTTGCAGCGCTTGGCGGGGATGGAGGGTGCTCATATACCGGGCAATCGTCGCTATGCCAACCGCGCTAAGAGTGCTGTTGAAGGCATTACAGTCAGTGCCAAGACTCACGCCAGCTGTATTGAATTTATTAATACTGCCGGTTAATTAGACGTTAGAGATTTTCTTTTAAAGCAGAGTCAAAGCGTATTTCTTCACCTGCTGGGGTGTCTCGCGAATAATGGTTTCGATCATTGCCTCAGCGGCTGGAGAGAGTGTCCAGTCCTTGCGCGTAATCAGATAGATCTCACTGGTCTCGGTGGGAATCAGTGGTCTAGAGAGTAAATCAGCGGCGGCCTTGGGTATAGCCAGAGAGGGTAGCACTGAGACCCCCAAATTGGATTTGAGCATTGCCAGCAGGGTGGTGATATTGGGGAAATCGAATTTGGACTCGCCTAAGTCTTGGCGGGCTCTCAATGCTTTGGTGATGCCGGTATCGAGAAAGGTTGCCTGGTTGAGCTGATCCCAGCCAATAGCCCCAGTATTTTGCGCCAGCGCGTGATCCCGGTGACAGATCAATTCTAGGTTGTCGGCAAATAGGGGTGTGAACTGCAGAACCTTATTGGGGTTCCACATACTACCGATGCCAAAGTCCACTTCATTGCTCTCCACCCGATGTTGCACCCCTCGGGAACTGTCATCGTCTAGATGGAGTTTAATGCCAGGGAATTCTATGGCGAAGGTTTTGATAATGTCCGGCAGTAGATTAGTGGCTACCGAGGGCACCACGGCCATACTGACATGGCCGCTGCGCAGTTCGGAGGTGGCTCTAAGGTCGTAGATGGCACTGTCAAAATCCCGCACCAGACGCTCGGCGATGGGCAGAAAATTCTCACCCTCAGCAGTGGTGGTGACATTGCGGGTCGTGCGTTGCAGAAGCTTCAGGCCAATAAACTCTTCAAGCTGTTTTACGGCTAAGGTGATGGCCGGTTGGGTGCGGGAGAGTTTTTCCGCGGCACGGTTAAAGCTGCCTTCATTGGCGACCACGATAAAAGTGCGTAAGTGTCGAAGAGTGACGTTTAAGTGGTTGATATAAATACCTTTATGGTTATATGGTGAGAGGTCTAAGGATCTCCTGCAGCTTTACCGCGAATTATTAAACACTAACAATAAATTAATTTAACTTATATATCTATAGTATTTTCTAATTAGATTTATAGTTAAATAAGCATAAGATCAGAGAGCCGCAAGGCGCTAATCGTTTATAAAAAAAGGGGAGTCAGCATGAGTCACGAAGTGTTTCAGAACTATATCAATGGTCAGTGGGTTGGTAGCTCAGCAGTAATCGAAAATATTAATCCATCAGACACCAGTGATGTAGTGGGGCATTACGCCAAAGCCACTTCTGAAGATTGCCTTGCAGCCATAGCCGCAGCCAACTCGGCCTTTGCTAGCTGGTCTCAGAGCGGTTTGGAACAGCGCAAGCAAGTGCTCGACTTTATTGGCGCAGAGCTGATTGCGCGTAGCGCTGAAATCGGTGAGATCCTCGCTCGGGAAGAGGGCAAAACCCGCGCTGAAGGCGTTGGTGAAGTCTATCGCTCCGGTCAATTCTTTCAATACTATGGTGCCGAAACCCTGCGCCTGATGGGCGAAAACACCCAGTCAGTGCGACCCGGTGTTGACGTAGAAGTGCATCGTGAAGCTCTAGGTGTTGTAGGTATTGTCACGCCGTGGAATTTCCCCATGGCAGTAGCGGCATGGAAAGTGGCTCCGGCCCTGGCCTACGGCAACGCTATAGTGCTTAAGCCCGCCGAACTGGTTCCAGCCAGTGCCTGGATATTGGCCGATATTATCAGCCGCAGCGGTCTTCCCGCTGGGGTCTTTAACCTAGTGATGGGCTCAGGCCGGGATGTGGGTGAGACCCTCTGTACTTCCCCTGATATTCAAGCCGTGACTTTCACCGGTTCGGTGGGTGTTGGTCGCCATATTGCGCGCAATGCCATCGACAATATGGCTCGCGTGCAGTTGGAGATGGGCAGTAAGAATGCTCTAGTGGTGCTGGACGACGCGGATATGGATACGGCGGTGAACTGTGCTCTTGCCGGCGGTTACTTTGGAACCGGGCAGAAGTGTACTGCCTCGTCACGCATTATTGTTCAGGCGGGTATCCACGACGCCTTCGTTGAAAAGCTCAGTGCCGCTGTGAGCAACCTGGTTGTCGGTCATGCCCTGGGCGAAGGCTCGCAGATTGGTCCGGTAGTGGATGGTCGTCAGCTGCAACAGAATCTCGATTATATGCAGATCGCTAAAGATGAGGGTGCCGAGCTATTGGTTGGTGGTGAGCGTTTAAACCTGGATACAGAGGGTTTCTTTATGTCTCCGGCGCTGTTTGTGAACACCACCAATCAGATGCGTATTAACCGGGAAGAGGTGTTTGGCCCCATCGCCTGTGTCATCAAGGTAGATAGCTATGAGCAGGCTCTTCAAGTGTCTAACGATTCAGACTTTGGTTTGACCTCAGGCATTATTACCAATTCCCTGCACCATGCTGGTCACTTTAAGCGTCACTCTCAATCTGGCTGTGTCATGGTCAACCTGCCCACTGCAGGCACCGATTATCACGTGCCCTTTGGCGGTCGCAAGAACTCCAGCTACGGCCCGCGAGAGCAGGGCAGTTCAGCTCGCGAGTTCTACACCATCGTCAAAACCAACTACAGCAAGCCCTACTAAGCGGGAGTCACTGATGAACAACGATATGCTGATGATTGACGGCCTGCAGTACGTCAATTGGAACCGCGGACTATTCGAACAGGCTCAGCGATCTGGCTTGCATGCCATTCATGTAACCATCGCCTATTGGGAGAATAGTCGCGAGACCTTGGAAAATATTGGCCACTGGAATCGTCATTTTCTCGATCACGGTGATCTGATTATGCCGGTCCATCAGGCGTCAGATATTCTTGAAGCCAAGCGTCTCGGCAAAGTGGGCATTATCTTTGGTTTTCAAAACTGCTCGCCCATTGAAGACGACGTAAAGATGGTGCAGATTCTGCACCAGCTGGGGGTGCGTATTATGCAACTCAGCTATAACAACCAGAGCCTGCTGGCCACCGGTTGTTACGAGGAGCAGGACGGCGGTATCACTCGCTTTGGCAAGCAGGTCATCAGTGAGATGAACCGTGTGGGCATGATTGTCGACATGTCTCACAGTGCCGAAAAATCCACTTTGGAAGCCATAGAAATCTCTCAGCGACCCATCGCCATTACCCATGCCAATCCAACGTTTTTCCATGCGGCGTTAAGAAATAAGTCGGATAAGGTACTCCGTGCCATAGGTGAATCTGAAGGTATGCTGGGCTTTAGTATGTATCCTTTCCATCTGAAAAATGGCTCGGATTGCACCTTGCCGGAGTTTTGCCAGATGATTATGCAGACTGCGGAAATGATCGGAATCGAGCGTCTGGGTATTGGCTCGGATCTATGTGAAAACTGGGATTACTCAGTGCTCGAATGGATGCGCAGCGGCCGTTGGACCATGGGCATAGACCATGGCGAAGGCACAGCTGCCAGTCCTTCATGGCCGCGCCAGCCCAGCTGGTTCGCCGGATCAAAGGATATGCGCACAGTGGCTCAGGGCTTGGAAGAGGTTGGCTTTAGCGATACAGATGTGGCCAAGATAATGGGCCAGAACTGGCAGTCGTTTTTTGAGAAATCATTTGTTGGCAAGGCGCGAGCGTGAATAACCCGGTCGCTAACATGTCAGCCGCTAAAAAGTCAGCCGCAGTAATTGATTGGCCGGTATTTATATTGAGTGGCGGCTTCTTGATGCTGTTTGTGGCCACGGCACTATTTGATATTGAGCTGCTATCGGCCACGGTTAACAGCGCCTTTGGCTCTGCGACCACATTGTTTGGCGCGTACTGGCAAGTGCTAATGCTACTGACGTTTTTGGTTGCTTTGGTTGTTGCGATCTCCGATTCCGGTAAAGCGCGGCTGGGCAATCTCGATGCACCGGATATCAGCACCTACAAATGGGTGGCGATCATTATGTGTACGCTGCTGGCCGGCGGCGGCGTGTTTTGGGCCGCAGCAGAACCCATGGCACATTTTATTGCTTCACCGCCGCTGTTTGGCGTTGAGTCTGCTACTCCAGAAGCTGTCTATCCGGCACTGGCGCAGAGTTATATGCACTGGGGCTTTTTATCCTGGTCGATTCTTGGCAGTTTGACTGCGATGATTTTTATGTACCTGCACTACGACAAAGGTCTGCCACTTAAGCCACGTATTTTGCTTTACCCGGTTTTTGGTGAGCGGGTATTGCATGGCTGGTTTGGCGCCTTTATAGATGCTGCCTGTGTTGTAGCCGTGGTTTCAGGCACTGTGGGGCCCATTGGCTTCTTGGGGTTACAGGTCAGTTTTGGCCTCTCTGAGCTATTTGGTGTCACCAATAGCTACAGCACTCAGCTGCTGATTATTCTCGGCCTGATTGCCATTTACACTGTCTCTGCAGTCTCTGGTGTTACCCGGGGTATCCAAATCCTCAGCTCGTTTAATATTGGTCTATCCATAGTGCTGATCAGCTTTATTCTAGTGTTTGGTCCAACGGCGTTTATCTTCGACAGTTTTATTCAGTCGGTTGGCGTGCTGATAACAGAGTTTATTCCCATGGCGAGTTATCGCGCAGACACAGGTTGGGTGAATGGTTGGACGGTGTTTTTCTGGGGCTGGTTTATTGGCTATGGTCCACTGATGGCCATGTTTATTGCACGCATCTCTCGGGGGCGCAGCATTCGCCAATTGATTATTACCCTGTCATTAATTGCACCACTGGTAACCTACTTTTGGTTCACCATTGTCGGCGGCACCGGCATTGCCTTCGAGTTGGCCAATCCCGGCGTCATCTCTGGCCCCTACGCCGCCTCTGGTATGCCTGCGGCTCTGCTGGCCATAACCCAGCAGTTGCCTTGGGGCTTTTTGATTTCAGTGCTGTTTCTGGTGCTCACGACGATCTTTGTCGCCACCACCGGTGACTCAATGACCTATACGGTTTCCATGGTGATGACCGGTACCGATGATCCGCCTACTGCCCTGAGAGTATTTTGGGGAATTATGATGGGTGTTCTGGCGGCGATATTAATCTCAATCGGTTCTGGCGGCGTATCGGCATTACAGTCATTTATTGTCGTAACTGCGGTTCCAGTGTCGCTTATATTAATGCCGTCACTTTGGAATGCGCCTAGAATTGCCAAGATCATGGCCCTAGAGCAGGGCCATATAAAATAGTCTGCACAGACAGTCTTATTAACTTGATAAGTTGACAGTCAAATCGTCATATACATAGGTAGAACAAGCCGTGCATAAAGATCCGCACTCATCATTCGAATCAACCGACAGCAACGTCAAGCTATTGCCGCTGCGTCCTGCCAGCCAGGTTATGCAGCTGGAGCGCCTAGGTAGCTTTCATCAGTCACGGCTGAGCTTTATGCGCACGTTGGTGCGCCGAATGGTGGCAGAGAACTGGCAGATAACCAGTCCTGTATTTGATCTCGACGACCAGGGTTATGGCACTGTGGTCTATCAGGTTGAGGCTAAGCATGGGACATTTAGTTATGTCCTATTTTCCCATTATTTGGATCCCGAAAATCGCAATGATCGGGTGATCGCCAATCAGTGGGATCTGACCATGGCCCTCTGCGAAGGCACTGTGGATACTGAACAGCTGGAATTTTTGCGTGCCAATGTACCCAAACAGGAAGCCGGTCGCGTGGACTCCCGAGTGTTGGTGTTATCTCGGGCCAATCGCAGTGCCAGGACCTTTGACTATGTGGTTGACGAGCTCACCCAGGGCCGTCAGCCCAATGTAGACGTGATTGCCGAAGTGGGTTATCTGTATCGCACTACCGCAGCTTATGGCAGTGGCAAATTGGGTATGGCGGATTGGGAAAAGGTTCGCACCAAACATCGCGACTTTGCCCGACCCTTCGCCGCGGAGATGTTTACTTGCTACATGTTGCGCCACTTTAGTATGCAGCAGGCGGATCATTTAGCCACCCAGCGCAGCCCTGAAACTGCGGTGACTCTGCATCAAGATATCAAGCGCTATCTGGGGATTGGCAACTCTACCGGTCTGGGTATGGCACCCTTTTTAATTAATCATCCACTGCTGATTAACCAGTGGATTGAGATGCGTGAAACTGCATTGGCTACAGCTATTGTGGCCGGTGAGGCCGGTGTCGATAAAGCCACCATGGCGCGGTTGGATATGGCCACTGAAAGAGTGATCCAGCATCTCGGTGAAATTATTACCGCCGATGAGCGGCAGAGCAATTCCAATGTCGTGGTCCGTGAAGAACTTCAGGCCCTGCATCTATGGCTGCAAAAGCAGGCCGCTGATCTGGCGATTACCCATTATGTATGGGCGGATCTGATTCAGTATGCCGAGCAACATTGGCATATAGAAACTCAGGAAGTGATCAATACCATGCTTATCGAGCTCTATCCGGATCTGGTCGATAGCCTCGAAGAGCAGATGGGAACAGAGGAGTCGCAACAGATAACACCTGAAATGTTGGTCTCTGAGCTGTTGGAAATTATTGAAGATAAATACGACTGGGCTCTGGCTATTGATTTTAGTAAGTACGAGTCCAAAGGGGCGTTTTGGTATCGCTCTGAAGAGAAGATGGAGCCGCGCTTGGGTCAGACCAATATAGATATGGGCATGGAAAAAGAAATGCCCCTGGGTATTGGCCGTTTGGTGCGTGAATGTTACGACCTTCTGCAGCACTACAACACCATCTCTCCAGAGCAAAACGTCGCGCATTTTATTATGCAGTGTCCAAATCACAGTGGCATTGTGGCGCGGATTCAAACTATGGCCCAGAGCCGCTACGGCGATATCCGCGAAAATTTGGTGCACAGTGATGTTCTGCCGATCTATTTACTGCGCTGCAAGCTGTCGTTTTTTGGTGTCAGTAAGTTTGATCCCCGCTCGCGACTCTGGGTGCGCAACACCATGTTTCAGGGTGCTCCGTTAATCAGTGATTTTGGCAATGCCGATATGGCTGCCGATGACTGGCAGTTTCCAATTAAACCTGTAATGACGTCTCTGTAAGCAAGCCTATGAAAGTCTCAAAGAACGAATTGACGGCGACCTTAAAAAAGGCCTTCGAAGCGCTAGGTTTTCAGTCTGGCGATTATTATGACGCCGCGGATATGGTGGTCTGGCTAGAGACCCATGGTTTCGATGGCTTTGATCGCTTGCAGGCGATACTGACCTACCTCAATACCATCGGACCTGTGCATGCGGATCTGGTCCAGGAAGACGAGCATCACTCTATGCTCGATGGTAAAGGCACATCGATTTTGCTCTGTGGCAGCGAGGCGGTTGATCTGATCAGCGCCCAGGTGATTAAATGTTCCTGGGCCGCCCTAGAGCTGAGCAACTGTTACAACCGCACCTTTATACTGCAGCGCCTGGTGAAAGCAGCGCGGCGCAATCTGGCCTTTATTGCCTATTGGCGGCAGTCGGATTACTGCGTCAAAGTATCCATTGCTCCTGGTGCTGAACTGCCGGAATATCAAACTTTCACCATGACTGGTGAATTTGATTCACAGTCCCTGCGGATTTTTTCCGGTACGGATATGGCGGTAATAGAGCGGCAATTTGCCAAAGAGCTGGAGTTTGGTGAATTTCTTGAGACTGTCTCAGCGGAGGATATGCAGGCCTGCTACTTAGACTCAGTAGAGCAGGGCATAGAGATCGATGAAGCGCTGTGGAAAACCCTCAATGAACTGGTCGCCCGGGTGCTGGTGGAGTCCACCGAGAGTTCTCGCGCTGGTGCCGGTGACTAAAGTCTAGTCACTGGTATGGGTTACAAGGTTTCAATAGCGGGCGTTCTGCCCCTGGTGAATAATCCAGCTGCGAAAGGCCTGCACATGGTGCTGTATAGGCTTGTTCGATGGGATGGCGACAAAGAATGCCTCCTCGGTTGCGACTCCAGCCTCAAAGGGTTTTATTAGCTTTCCAGATTCGAGCAAGGTCGAGGCTATAGATGTGCGACTAAGGGCAATGCCATGGCCATGCACCGCCATTTCC
>Ga0233426_10002928_pt1 | contig 13864 bp, 10 predicted proteins | sample SI_118_April2016_6_FD_179875 | JGI IMG/M metagenome (GOLD analysis project Ga0233426, IMG submission 179875) | Seawater microbial communities from Saanich Inlet, British Columbia, Canada - SI_118_April2016_10_MG | ecosystem: Environmental > Aquatic > Marine > Inlet | place: Canada: British... | reverse complement strand
AGAATTGGATTGTCGGTTAGATGATTTGTTTTTTCTTGAAAGTTGATGTGGGAAAGTAACAGGGAGTTACAACTTTGAACACAGTAGAAAACTTCATCACTGTAGAGTAGTGAAATAAGTTAGAATTCCTCCCAAAAATTGGTTGTGAATTCATCTAAGAACTCTGGCAAGACCTTGTTTGTCTCTTCAATTTTTTCAAATTCATCAATACTGATTTTTGACGATTCAAATACTTGAATTTCAGTTTTATTTTCTTGATCAAAAGCCATATCAATTTTAAAAGAAATTTCATTTTGTTTACGACGACCTTTAACATTTTTATTTTTTTCTATAAGTCTAATTGGTCTATCAATTGAAAAAGTTTGATTAGATGTAACTTGAGCATAAGATAAATTGTACTTTTCATTATAAAATTTTGATAGTAATAATTTTCCCTCTCTTAAATATTGATTAAATGCAACTCCAAGTAATTTAAATTTAAATAAAGATTTAGTATTTTTAAAATCTAATCTTATTAGCGCAAAATCTTCAGAATTTATATATAATATCCCTTTATATTTAGAGTTTCCTTTAGGATTACACTCAATTACATAAATCAGGTCCTCACCAATAAAATTAAGTTCAGGTTCAGAAAAAGTGTATTTATTAGGTTTTAAAATAAAATTAAAATCAGAATCTTCATTGAAAAAAAGAGTAGAATAAAAATTATTAATAGTATTTTTTTGATAACCTGCAAAGTTCTTTTTTCGTTTCAAATCCTCTTCATTTTTTTTACTTATAACTTCTAAATCAGTACTATCAAAATCATGTAAACCATCTACTTCAAGATCACCTCCAAAAAGTCCGGATTTAATTTTAAAATAAGAATCAGGCTTTATGTTTTCTTTTAGATACAACTCTAACTTAGTATTTAAAGATTCTAGTATTTCGTCCTCTTTGTTATATGTCTCTCTAGCTTTAATTAAGCTAATCTTTTGCTTGTCTTGTTCAATATTTCCAAATTGGTAACACAAAATTTCTAAAGCATTTTCATTCTCTTTTGAAAGATTATTTGAAATACTATCAAGTAATGAATAATTTATTTCTTTTATGGATGATTTAAATTTACTAGTGTTAAATCTTTTTGTTTTTGAGCTAGACCTTTTGCTTAAAAATATTTTATTTTTCGTAAGATCCTTTTCATAATTTTTATCAATATTTTTATATACCTCTTGAATAATTTCAATAGAGCTAAGTCTTTTATTAGTTAAAATCACATCATTTAAAACAACAGGATTTGGACTTAAAAATATAATACTGTCCTTAAATTTTACTAATGGGTAAGATGCTTTTTGGTAACCCATTGATGAAACGAATAAAGAATCTTGATTTATCAGCTCAGATGTAATCAGTTGAAAGATTCCGTTTTCGTCCGAGATTAACCCTTTGTTATTAGAAAAAGAAACTGTTGAAAAAGGTATTGGAGTTAAAGTAAGAGAATCTTTAACTTGAATACTTAAAGATTGTGCATTAATATCATAATATGCTATAAATATTAATAAAATTATTAATTTTTTCATCGACTAAATAATGCTACAAATATATTGTTTTTACTATATTCATTAAAAAATTTAATTCATAGTTTATGCCTTTTACAAATGATGCTATTGTTTTTGGAATTTTAATGATTTCTCTTGGTTTTGTTTTTTTTACGGAATCAAAAAAAAGTGGGTTTTGGTATAAATTTTACAAGGTTATCCCTGGATTATTAATGTGCTATTTCTTACCAGCAATATTTAATTCCTTGGGTGTTATTTCCTCTGAAGAATCTCAAACCTATTATATTGCCAGTAGATACTTACTTCCTGCTTCATTAGTACTTATGACTTTGAGTATCGATCTAAAAGCTATATACAATCTTGGTTATAAAGCATTAGTAATGTTTTTTACTGGAACAATTGGGATAGTTATTGGTGGTCCCTTGGCTATATTAATCTTGTCAGGTTTCTTTCCGGAATTATTTAACGGAGCAGGACCAGATGCTATTTGGAGAGGTTTGTCAACTTTAGCTGGTAGTTGGATAGGTGGTGGTGCTAATCAGGCAGCTATGTTAGAAATATTTGAGTATAATCCTCAAAAATATGGAGGTATGGTCCTAGTTGATATTGTTGTTGCAAATATTTGGATGGCTATTATTCTACTTGGAATTGGCAAAAAAGATCGAATAAACAAATGGTTAAAAGCAGATACGACAGCAATTGAAAAATTAAAAGAAAAAGTAATTTTATTTTCTAATAATAGCCAAAGAAATCCAACATTAACTGATTACATGATATTACTATCCGTCGCTTTTGGAACAGTTGGACTATCTCATTTAGGTGCAGAAATTATATCAAACTTTTTAATTAATAACTTTGATTCTGTGGCTGATAAATCTTCAGGCTTGTCATCTTTTGGATCTAAATTCTTTTGGATGATTACTATCGCAACATTTGTAGGGATTGGTCTATCTTTTACAAAAGCAAAAAATTATGAAGGAATTGGAGCCAGTAAAATAGGAAGTGTGTTTATATATGTTCTCGTTGCCACAATTGGTATGAAAATGGATTTAGGCTCAATTCTTGATGAGCCAAAATTAATATTAATAGGTGTAATCTGGATGACCATTCATGCTTTATTATTAATATTAACTGCTAAAATAATTAGAGCTCCATACTTCTTTCTTGCTGTTGGAAGTCAAGCGAATGTTGGTGGCGCAGCATCTGCTCCAGTAGTCGCCGCTGCTTTTCACCCATCTTTAGCTACTGTTGGGGTTCTGTTAGCTGTATTTGGCTATGTGGTTGGAACTTATGGAGCTATGATTTGTACGTATTTAATGGAATATACATCTAACTTATAATGGAGAAAAAAACACCACGTATTTACAGAAAAGACAAAGGACAAATAGTTGTTGAAGGTCTAATTGATTTAACTGATTTAGATGGCAACAAAATTGAACATGGAAGTAGATTTACATTATGTGGATGTACAAAATCAAAAAAATTACCATTTTGTGATGGCTCTCATAAAGGCTAATTAATGGAGCAAACTAAAGAAGAAGAGTTTTGGAATACTCTTACTCATTTTATTGGGCTTATACTTAGCATCATAGGGCTACCTGTTTTGCTCTATTACAATCAAAACCTTACTGATTTTAGTTTTCAAAGTATCTTATTTTTTGAATTTGGAATGATATGCCTTTATTCAGCATCAACATTATATCATTATTCAACCAATTTGGACTTAAAACGAAAATTTAGAGTTTTTGATCATGTAAGTATTTTCTATTTAATCGCAGGTTCCTACGCACCTGTCTGTTTAATAACATTATACTCTGATTCGGGAACAAAAATCTTTACTGCAGTTTTGTTAATTGCTATAATTGGAACTATTTTTAAACTATTTTTCACAGGAAAATATGAAAAGTTTTCGCTGTTTTTGTACCTAACTATGGGGTGGTTAGTAGTGGTAGACTTTAAAAACATTATGAACTCTTTAGAGACTAGCGCTATAATTCTACTTGTAATAAGCGGTCTATTTTATTCATTTGGAATTATTTTTTATAGACTTGAAAAAATTAAGTATTCCCATGCTATATGGCATATGTTTGTTTTGGGTGGAAGCGCAAGTCATTATTTTTTAGTTTTACTTTATATCATACAGTAATTTTTACAACTGAAGTTGTTAAAATCATGATGAAGTAGATATTTTTTAATACATCAATTTTTAGCTTTTTTGTCGATTTTATAACATTTTGATGGGGTTTTTAAGCATAATTTAGTCAATCTGACATAATTCATCTATTATGTTAAAAATATAATAAATATTCATAATAAATTTAAATTAAATGTGAATTAAATATCAAATTAGTAATTTTATAGCATATTTATTAAATATAATATTGATTTAAATGTGTTTTTTTGCCAAATTTACATTGAGTTAACAGATTATATACATATATTGTATACTTATAATAATAACTAACTAATAATTATGAGAACAATTCTTAAAATTTTTATGATGTGTTTTTGTGTCATTTCATACGCACAAACCACAATTAACGGAAGCGTAACTGACCAAAATGGGCAACCACTTACCGGTGCAAATGTCATCGTTGATGGAACTTCATCTGGCGCGGTTACAGACTTTGACGGAAACTATTCTTTTACTTCTGATTCTGAAGGATCAGTAACAGTAACAGCTAGTATGGTTGGATTCCAATCGTCATCACAAAATGTTGATTCTTCAGGCACAGTTAATTTTGAACTAGAAGATGGCACTTTTTTAGATGAAGTTGTTGTATCTGCATCTAGAACTCCACAAAGAATATTCGAATCTCCAGTAACAATTGAAAGATTTGGTGTTAAAGAAATTGCTAACACTGCATCTGCTGATTTTTATGACGGATTAGAAAACATGAAAGGAGTTGATATAAACGTTAACAGTTTAACTTTTAAAGCAATTAACACAAGAGGATTTGCAACATTTGCAAATACAAGATTTGTTCAATTAGTTGATGGAATGGATAATTCTGCTCCTGCTTTAAATTTCCCATTAGGTAACTTACTAGGGATGACTGAAACGGATGTATTGAGCGTTGAATTATTACCAGGCGCATCTTCTGCACTATATGGTGCAAATGCATTTAACGGTATTCTTTTAATGAATAGTAAAAACCCATTTGACCACACAGGGTTAAGTGGACAATACAAACAAGGAATAACTTCACAAGAAGCTGCTGGAGATAATACTTACAGAGATTTAAGTATTCGTTTTGGACATAAGTTTAGTGACAAACTTGCTATAAAAGCAAACTTTGGATACTTACTTGGTACAGACTGGGTTGCTGACAGTGAAGAGGATAAATTCGGAAGAGGTTTAACCAGAGCTGATTATGATCACGATGGGATTAACATTTACGGGGATGAAGTTGCAACAGATATTAATGGTGTAGCTCAATTTTTGTCAGCAGTTGGATTAATTCCTGCTGGAGCTGATGCTCTTGTTCCATCTCAAACAGTGAGTAGAACTGGATATAGAGAAGTAGATTTAACTGATCACGTTGCTGAAAGTAAAAAAGCAGATTGGGGTATATACTATAGACCTTTCGAAAATAATTTTGAAATTTCATATGTTGGTAAATGGGGAACTGGACAAACAGTATACCAAGGAACTAACAGATATGGTATTGAAAACTTTACAATGAGTCAACACAAATTAGAAGTTAAAGATGATAACTTCTTTGTAAGAACTTATGTTACAGAAGATAATGCTGGTGATTCTTATGATATGAACTTTACTGCAATCAATATTAACAGAAGTTGGAAAAGTGACAACAACTGGTTTGGACAATATGTAGGTGGTTTTCTTGGAGCAACTTTAGCTGGCGCACCTGAATCTGTAGCACATGCTACTGGTAGACAAGTGGCTGACACAGGAAGATTACTTCCTGGTACACCAGAATACCTTGCTGCTTTTGAAACAGTTGTAAATGATCCTGATTTAACGACAGGAGCTAAATTTCAAGATAATTCAAAAATATATCACAGTGATTGGAACTACAACTTTCAAGACCAAGTAGATTGGGCAGATATTCAAGTTGGTGGGTCATTCAGACAATATTCACTTAATTCATCAGGTACAATTTACACTGATTATGATGGTCCTATTGAATACTCAGAAACGGGTGTTTACACACAACTTGTAAAAGGATTTTTGAATGAAGAAAGATTGACTTTAACTGCTGCTGCAAGATATGACAAAAACGAGTTTTTTGATGGACAAGTAACGCCTAGAGTTTCTTTGTCATACCAAGCTGGTGAGTATAAAAATCACAATTTTAGAGTAGGTTTTCAAACTGGATTTAGAAACCCGTCAACACAAGATTTATTTATAGGTCTTGATGTTGGTAGAGCTAGATTACTTGGTTCTTCTCCAGCAAGTTTAGACAACTATGTTAGAGATTATCCTGTAAGTCAAAACGGACAAGCATTAGGAGTTCCTAGTTCAGTAACTTTAGATGGTAATAGTGCATTTAATAACTCTTTTTCAGTCGCTTCAGTTGGAGCTTTTGCTGCTACAGGAAACCCTGCTTTATTAGAAGCTTCTGGTGTTGAAATGGTAAAGCCTGAAGAAGTAAAATCTATTGAACTTGGATATAGAGGTAAACTTTCTAGAAACTTTTCTGTAGACATGAGCGTATACAAAAACGAGTATTCAAACTTTATTAATACTCAAGCAGTATTATCACCACTTTACGGTAGTGTAGGAGATGGAGCTCTATCTGTTTTAGCTATTGCTAATGGAGATTTTGAGACTTGGAGTGTATACACAAACTCAAGTGCAGAGATTAATTCTTGGGGTGGTGCCATAGGTATTACTACTAAGATTCTTGGTTTTGACGTAAGTGGTAACTACACTAAATCTGTATTAGATTTTGACGAAGAAGCTAATCCTGATTTTGCTACTAACTGGAACACACCAGAGCACAAGATTAAAGGTCAGATTGGAAAAACTGAACTTTTCAAAAACTTTGGTTTCAATGTAGCTTGGAGATATAATAGTGAATTCTATTGGGAAGCAACTTTCGGTGAAGGAGATGTTCCTGCTGAGCATGTGTTTGACGCACAAGTTAGCTTGACATTACCTAAACTTAATACTGTATTAAAGGCTGGTGCTGCCAATCTTGGTGGTAACGAATACTTCACAGCATTCGGTTCTGGTTTAATAGGTTCTCAATATTACCTTTCATTAACTATCAACAACCTATAAAAAAGTTTTACTTTACAAAAAGCTTCTAACTTAGTTAGAAGCTTTTTTTTGTCTTTTATTAAATTTAACCCCTTAAATAATTAAATCATGAAAATAATGAAACTAAAAAATCTTAAATATTTATTTCTATCAATGACTTTGATAGTGTTTAACTCTTGTGATGAAGATGATGACAACTCTATAGTATCTGCTGAAGATATGGTTGAAATCAGATCTGGAAATGCTAATTTCGATAAATTTGTTTCGATTGGTGCTTCAATTACTGCTGGATTTACTGATGGCGCTTTGTTTTATGAAGGTCAAAAAAGTTCTTATCCAAATATAATGGCTGGAGTAATGAGCCTTTCGCAAGATAACACAATGGCCTCCAATTATACTCAACCTTATATGAATGATAATATAGGAGGATTACTACTTGGTGGAAATCAAATTACTGGTCCTAGATTATTTTTTAATGGTGCTGGGCCACAATCATTAGGTGATTTAGGAGCTTTACCAACTACGGAATTATTGAACTCTACACCTGGACCATACAGCAATATGGCTGTTCCTGGTGCTCAAGCGATTCATATGATTGCACCTGGCTATGGAAACTTAGCTGGTGTTGCTACTGGAACTGCAAATCCTTATGCAGTTAGAGTTATGTCCAGCCCAGGATCAAGTATAATTCAAGATGTATTGGCTCAATCACCAACATTTGTGAGTGTTTGGTCAGGTGGAAATGACGCTTTAGGCTATGCAACTAGTGGTGGAGTTGGCACTTTAACTAGTTCAGCTGATTTTGACTTTGCATTTGGCTCAACGATGGCAGCTTTGGCTCAAGTTCCAGGTGGAATTGTTGCTAATGTTCCTGATGTAACAGCTTTAGCATATTTAAATACAATCCCCTATGATGCTGTACCATTAGATGCTGCAACTGCAGACATGTTAAATGGAGGGTTTGCAGCTTACAATGGTGGTTTAGCCGCAGCTCAAGCTTTCGGTCTAATTTCGGCAAGTGAAGTTGATGCAAGAACTATAGTTTATGCTGCTGGTCAAAATGCTATGTTAATGGAAGATGAATATCTTACAGATTTATCAGCTTTAGGTTTGCCTTCATGGAGACAAACAACTATGAACGATAAAATTGTACTACCTGCAATTGGTTTAATTGGAACAGCTGTTGGTGGAAATCCTACTCAAATAAATGGAGTTTCGGTTCCTCTTGCAGACAATATTGTTCTTTCGTCTGATGAAATTGCTGAAGTAAGAGCAAGAGTTCTAGAATACAATGCAACAATTGAAACGCTAACCGCACAACAAGGATGGGCTCTTTATGATGCTTATGGAATCTTAAACCAAGCAGTTGTTCAAGGTGTTGCTTTTGATGATTATGTTATGACTACTGATTTAGTAACTGGTGGATTCTTTTCTTTAGATGGAATTCATACAACAGCTAGAGGTAGTGCACTAATCGCCAACGGAATGATGGAGGCAATTGACGCTCATTATGGCTCTAATTTATCGGATGCAGCAGTAAAAGCTGGTGACTATCCAACAAATTACTCGCCTGACTTGAGATAATTTTTTAAAATAAATTTTAAAAAAACCTGTAGTTTATCTACAGGTTTTTTTGTTTAATAAAAATTGATAAATTTTAGACATTTTTTAAAAAAAATATTAAAATTTTTTAGATAAAAAATCTATCTTTGCAAATTGAAAGTTAATTACTAAAAAAATACCTATATAATGTCTACAATTTCAGGAAAAATTTCACAAATAGTTGGTCCAGTAATCGATGTTGAATTTGATGCTAGTAACGGATTACCAAAAATCTATGATTCATTAGAAATCAAAAAAAGCGATGGAACAATTCTAGTATTAGAAGTTCAGTCTCATATTGGAGAAAACACCGTTAGAACCGTAGCGATGGATTCATCAGATGGATTAAGTAGAGGAGCTGTTGTAACATCTACAAACTCGCCTATTCAAATGCCTGTTGGAGATGATGTTTATGGTAGATTATTTAATGTAATTGGAGACGCTATTGATGGTTTAGGAGATTTACCTAAATCTGGTGACAGTGGTCTTCCTATTCATAGAGAAGCTCCTAAGTTTGAAGACTTGTCTACATCTACAGAAGTATTATTTACTGGTATAAAAGTAATTGACCTTATTGAGCCTTATGCTAAAGGTGGTAAAATTGGACTATTTGGAGGAGCTGGAGTTGGAAAAACTGTACTTATTCAAGAGTTAATTAACAACATTGCTAAAGGACACGGTGGGCTTTCTGTATTTGCAGGAGTAGGTGAAAGAACCAGAGAAGGAAATGACCTTCTTAGAGAAATGCTAGAATCTGGAATTATTAAATACGGTGATGATTTTATGCACTCTATGGAAGAAGGTGGATGGGATTTAAATAAAGTAGATAAAAATATAATGAAAGAATCAAAAGCAACCTTTGTTTTTGGTCAAATGAACGAACCTCCTGGAGCAAGAGCTAGAGTGGCATTATCTGGTCTTACTATAGCTGAATATTTCCGTGATGGAGCTGGAGAAGGTCAAGGTAAGGATGTGTTATTTTTTGTAGATAATATCTTTAGATTTACTCAAGCTGGATCTGAAGTATCTGCACTACTTGGAAGAATGCCTTCAGCAGTAGGTTATCAACCTACACTAGCATCAGAGATGGGTGCCATGCAAGAAAGAATTACATCAACAAAGAACGGATCGATTACTTCTGTACAAGCAGTATATGTTCCTGCGGATGATTTAACAGATCCTGCACCAGCAACAACATTTGCTCACTTAGATGCTACTACAGTACTTTCAAGAAAAATTGCTGAGCTAGGTATTTATCCAGCTGTTGATCCATTAGATTCTACTTCAAGAATTCTAACGGCTGATATTCTTGGTGATGATCACTATAATTGTGCTCAAAGAGTAAAGGAATTATTACAAAGATATAAAGAACTACAAGATATTATTGCTATTCTAGGGATGGAAGAATTATCCGAAGAAGATAAAATGGCAGTAGGTAGAGCTCGTAGAGTTCAGAGATTTTTATCTCAACCATTCCATGTTGCAGAGCAATTTACTGGAATCCCTGGAGTATTGGTAGATATAAAAGAAACAATCAAAGGATTTAATATGATTATGGATGGTGAATTAGATCATCTTCCTGAAGCTGCTTTCAACTTAAAAGGAAGTATTGAAGAAGCTATTGAGTCTGGTGAGAAAATGTTAGCAGAAGCATAAATTATAAATTTTAGTTTAAATGTATTTAGAAATTATATCTCCGGAATTTACTTTATTTAGTGGAGAAGTCACTTCAGTTGCTGTTCCTGGTGTTGATGGTGAATTTGAAATGTTAAATAATCACGCTTCAATTGTTTCTACATTAAAGAAAGGAACGATCAAAATTTATGGTGACATTACAATAGAAGATAGTCTTAAAGATAAATTTCAAAAGGGACCTGAAAAAGGAACTTTTCTTTCTATTAATTCGGGTACTGTAGAGTTAAAAGAAAACAAGATTATAGCTCTAGTAGACTAAATTATCTTTTATACTTTTTTTATAACATTAGTTACTATTCCCCAAATTATAAACTCATTTTCGTTTGTAACTTCTATTGGTTTAAATTCTGAATTTTCTGGCTGAAGCCAAAGTTTACCTTTTTTAATTAAAAGTCTTTTTACAGTAAATTCCCCGTCTATAAAGCATACAGCGATTTTATTGTTTTCTGGTTCTATACTTCTATCTATTACCAATAAGTCATTATCGTCTAAGCCTGCGCCAATCATAGACTGACCACAAACTCTTGCAAAGAAAGTAGCTTCCTTGTTTTTAACTAATTCATTGTCAAGACTTATTTTATTTTGTTTAAAGTCATCAGCTGGAGACGGAAATCCAGCAGCAATCCCTGAATTAATAATGATTGTCCCCTCTCCCGAGCTAGGTTTTGGAATAAAAAATTGAAGCGCTTTAACTTTTTCTTTCATTATTTTACTTTAATTATGTCTTGCAAATTAGTAGTATAGTTGGGAGATAAATGATCTTGTTTCATCTTCCAAGTTTTTTTTAGATCTTGATTAGCTAGCTTTATTTTATTACTAAACCTGTAATTTATCTTATCAATAGCCTTCATAAGTGGTTGATGATTGGAATTCTCCCAATCAAATATATTTAATTGATAGTTATTAGAAGGAACTAAACCAGTAAGTATTATTCCTGCTTTTTTGTATGCAATACCGTTTTTAAAAACCTCTCCAATAGCTTTTATCGCATAATTACTAAGTACAAGAGAAGAATTTGTTGGATATGGCAAACTAATTACTTTAGTTGCATAATGTTGTTTTAAATCTTCTCTAAAATAGTTACTTCTAAGTATAACTATAATCATGTGACAGTGAGAATTCTGACGACGTAGTTTTTCTCCAGAGACAAAAGCAAAAGTAGAAATGCGCTCTTTAATTTTATCTAATTCCTTTAATGGTTTTTCAAAAGTTCGTGTAGTTGCAATAGATTTTTTAGATTTTTGAACTTCTAAATCAAGTGTTGGTATCCCTAATAAATCTCGTTGTAATCTAGATTCTACAACTGACATATTAGACTTGACCCAACTTTCCGGTAGCTGAGTAAAATCATATGCGTTTTTACATCCTTTGATTGATAGTCTATTACTAAGCTTTTTCCCTATTCCCCATATATCTTTTATTTTGGTCCATTTTAAAGCATTTATTCTTTTAACTTCTGTGTCAATGACATACACTCCATTAGTCTGGTTAGGATATTTTCTTGCAATTTTATTAGCAACTTTAGATAAAGCCTTTGTCGGTGCGATTCCAGCACAAGTAGGAATTCCTGTCCATTTTAAAATCCTATTTTTCATTAATATTCCATAGTCAGTCAAATTATACCCCTCAAAACCTTCTAGCTTTAAAAAAGATTCATCTATGCTATAAACCTGTATGTCTGGTGTGAATTGTTTTAATATAGACATCACTCTACTACTCATATCTCCATACAAAGAATAATTTGAAGAAAAAACCTTTACATTATGGTTGGCAATAAGGGATCTATATTTAAAAATAGGAGCCCCCATAGGTATTCCTAATTTTTTAGCTTCATCACTTCTAGAAATAATACACCCATCGTTATTGGATAAAATTACTATTGGTTTATGCTGAAGATTTGGATTAAAAACACGCTCACAAGAAGCATAAAAATTATTACAATCGACAAGTGCAAACATGAAATAAATATAATGTTTGAAACAAAACATATAGCCCAATTAGCTATTTATTATTAACAAAATATAGAATTGGAGAAAAAAGCAGTAATTTTGAAAAAAAATAAAAAACAATGAAAAAATTACTATCTGTAATCTTAATAATTGCAATAAATTCAGTAATTAACTCGCAAGAGAAGCAAATAAGTCTTGAAGAAGTAACGGTTGTTTCTTCGCCTAGAATTGAACTAGAATTATCTGAAAGTTCAAAAACTGTGCAGGTGATTTCAAAAGAAGAAATTATTAATAGTCCAGCGAATAACGTTGCAGAATTATTACAGCAAGTTGCAGGAATAGATATAAGAAGAAGAGGGACTTCAGGTATGCAGGCAGACCTATATATTAGAGGTGGTGGTTTTGATCAAACTCTACTTTTAATAGATGGAATTAAAGTAGAAGATCCTCAAACAGGGCACCACACCATGAATATGGCATTACCTATTGAAGTAATAGAAAGAATAGAAATCATAAAAGGTTCTGCATCTAGAATATACGGACAAAATGCTTTCACAGGAGCTATAAATATTATCACTTCTAAAGTCGCAGAAGATATGGTCTCAATAAAATTAGAAGCTGGATCTTATGAGCAGCAAAATGCTTCAGTAACAATTAGCAAGAAAATTCAAGACCAATCTGTACTTTTCCATTATTCAAATAATAGTTCAGAAGGACATAAATACAATACCGATTATAAAAATGAAAATTATTTTTTAAAAAATAGCTTTAAAATGAAAGGGCAGTTGATTGACATGATATCTTCTTTTAATGAAAGAAAATTTGGAGCTAACGGATTCTATGCAAGCCCTGAAGCTATTGATCAATATGAAGAAACACAAGCTAGTTTATTAGGGTTTTCTACTAAAATAGTTAAAGAAAATTTAATTATAAAACCTAAACTATACTGGAAAAGAAATCAAGACATGTATGTTTATCTAAGACATAATCCATCCGTATATCGAAATTTACACATATCTAATAAAGTTGGTTTTGAGGTTAATGGGTCTTATAAATCAGAGTTTGGAAGTACAGGGTTTGGATTAGATGTTTCGTCAGTAAAATTATCTAGTAATAATCTAGGTAATAGAAATAGAACTATGGTGAATTTATTTTTAGAACAGCAAGTGAAATTCGCAGATGAAAAAATTGATTTAACGCCTGGTGTAGCATTTAGTTATTTTTCAGATGTTTCGACAAATATGAATTACCAAAGTAATTTTTTTAGGAATTTCTTTGCTTATCCAGGATTGGATATTGGCTATCAATTAAATAATGATATTAAATTATATAGTAATATTGGCTATACCTATAGAGTTCCTACCTATACAGATTTATACTATAATAGTCCAACAACAATTGGGAATGATAATTTAAATCCTGAAAAAGCATTAACACAAGAATTTGGAGTACGATTTGATAAAGATGGATTAAATATAAATATTGTTGTATTCAATAGAGATGCATCTGATGTAATTGATTATGTAAAAAATATAGAATCAGCTCCGTGGGAAGCATTTAATATTAGAGAGATAAACACAAAAGGTTATGAAGTTGATTTGTCTTATGATTTTTATCTAGCTGCATTTTTAAAACACAGTATAAATGTAGGATACACCAATATTGAAGACGATTTAAAACAGACTGATTTTGGTTTTTCAAGATATGCGCTAAATTCATTAAAAAATCATATTACTACCTCTTATAGTTTTGAAATCAAAAAAAACTTAAATAGCTCAATAGTTTACAAATATGCTGAAAGAAGCTTTGGGGAGAATTATTCTGTGATGGACCTCAAGTTAAATTATACT
>Ga0233426_10002926_pt1 | contig 13874 bp, 16 predicted proteins | sample SI_118_April2016_6_FD_179875 | JGI IMG/M metagenome (GOLD analysis project Ga0233426, IMG submission 179875) | Seawater microbial communities from Saanich Inlet, British Columbia, Canada - SI_118_April2016_10_MG | ecosystem: Environmental > Aquatic > Marine > Inlet | place: Canada: British... | reverse complement strand
AAAGTTGATTTGCATATTGAACTCTTAACTAGTAATTATCATTATTTGGATAATTTTGAGATTGTTCAGATTCAATTGAATGAATGTCATAATAAAATTGAAAAAGCATTAAATAGTAATTATCTGAAACTAATTATTGTTCACGGAATTGGCACAGGGAGACTTAAAACAGAAGTACATAAATTATTAAGAAACTATAATTTACGCTTTTTTCTATCAAAGGATGCTGGTGCTACTGAGGTGATGCTTTAGGATTATTTCTTTTCTTCCAACCTGCTAATAATCTCAACTATTTGTGAGTGAGTTATTCTTTTTGCAATTATCTTTTTTTCTTTGTCTAATAAATAAATAACTGGAGTAGAATAGATGTCATACTTATCTCTCCAATCACTACTAGCTACTGGGTTTCCTTCTTCATCATGATTTATATCAGCAACATTAGTCCAATCTCCAATTTTTTGTTCATGGATAAATTTCTTCCAGTCTGCTTTGTCAAATTCTGTTGCAACTGCAAATGTTTCAATATTATATTCTGCAGCAATTAGTGAATCAATATCATGTTTTACTTTTGGTATTTCTTTTTTACAATGCCCACAAGTTGGACCATAAAATACAAGTACAGTGTAATCAGCATTTATTGCCTGTAGAGTGTGTAGATTTCCTATTGTATCTTTCATGAAAGGCCTGCCATAAAAATCAAGAAATTCTGATGCTTTTCTTCCAATTAGGTTAGGAGCAATTTTTTGAGCTCTATCTGCAATTTTAATTAGTTGAGTTGAATCTACCCAGTCACATTGATTAGTGATGTAATATTTTTCAACCATATGTACAAACACCGCATCCATTCCCATAATTTTTGATCTTTCATAAGTAGAAGTTATGTAAGAAACTACATATTGAAATATATCTCCGTTTGCTTTAGAAAGCTCAATAAGTACATCAGCTGAAACATTGATAGAATCAGGATGTTTTGCCGTTAATTTGTCAAGGTATTGATCCATCTTATTGTAGAAGATTGGTGTTCTTAGCATTCTTTCGTCAGAAAAATCAATGTTATCCCAAAAGTGTTTTTTGTAAAAACGGTATGGGAAAGTTTTATCAGGACTTCCTGTGCTATCTAAAGGAGATTCTGGTATTTCAATTTCAGTGGTTGCTGTAACAATTTTTGAGAAAAATTTATCAGCATTATTTTTCATGAAATCTGAACGGAATTTTTTAACCTTTGAATCAATAGCAGTTGCTTTTTCTTGTAATGATTTTTTTATATCACCTTCAGCAGTTTCTAATTGTTGTCTTATTGGAGTTACTTCTTTTTGCATTTGAGTAATGAAGTTTAAGTACTCATAAAAAGGTGGGTTTTCCTTAGAGTTTTTAAAAGTCATACCTCCAATTAAATCATTAAGATTTGTGCTGAATGAAAAGTGTTGTTCTGACACAATAATGTCAAAATATTGTTGGTTGGAAAGCACTACTAAGTACATTCCTCCAGGCAATACCTTTTTACTTTTAAATGAAAATTTTCCATTTAATACTTCTGCAGTATCAGTTGCATATTGTTTTCCTCCAAAATAATAGGCTAGCATCACAGTTGAATCTTGTAATCCAACTATTTCACCATTAATTGTATGACCTTCTTTTTTTTGTTGTAAAAGTTCAGCTAAAGTTTGTGCGTTTATGGAAACTGAAAGTGTTATAAAAGATAAAAAGAGTAATAAATTTTTCATATTAATTTTAAGTAATTTTAATTTAAGTTCGCAAAATTAGCAATCATAACGAATAATGCAAAAAACTATTGTTTGTTTTTAAGATAACCTTCTAAAAATACAACACCTATAATTACACAACTACCAATATAAAAGGAAGTGCTCATGAGTTCAGTATCTCCAAAAATTAAAAGTGCAAGAATAATGCTGTAAATTGGTTCCAAGTTAACAGCCATAATTAATGAATAAGGGGTTATATGTCGCATTATCTCTGTCATCCAAACAAAAACTAATGCTGTGCAAAGTGTACCTAAAATTATAAGATAACTAAAGTCTGTTGTTGAAATGGTTGATGTGAAAACCGAATAGTCCTCTTGGAAAACTAAAATCCCACTAATTATTAATAATCCAGAAAGCATTTCAATCATAGTAATTTTTGCAGCACCTACTTTATTAATATATTTTGCATTGAATAAAGTAAATAAAGTACCTAAAAAAGCAGCCATTATTCCATAAAAATAACCCCAGAAATACTGGGTCTCAGTTCCCATTACAAAGCCTAAAGCTCCAAGTACAATTATTCCCATCACTACTTCATATCCTAATAGTTTTCGTTTAAAAAAAAATGGTTCAATTAAAGCTGAAAAAAGGGAGGATGTTGCCAAACAAACTACAGCTACTGATACAGTTGATACTTTTATTGATTCAAAAAAACATAACCAATGAAAGGTTACAAGGGTACCAACTCCTAATATTCCAAAGAAATCTTTTTTATTAACGCTAAACAATTGTTTCTTAAATGCTAAGAAAATAGCAAGACTTAAAAAAGCAATCCCCATTCTATACCAAACTAAATGAATGGCACTTAAAGAAATTAATTTCCCAAAGACACCTGTTAAACCTAATACAACTACCATTAGATGTAGAGAGTAGTTTTTGTGTTTTTCAAGCAGTTTGTACATTATTAATTTAAATTTGTGCAATAATACAATATAAGAATGAAGATAATTATTTCACCAGCTAAAAAAATTGCAACTGATAATTTTGTAAAAGAAGGAACTTCAATTCCTTTTTTAAAAGAAACAAAATATCTAGTAGAAGAGTTGCAAACTTACTCTGTTGATGAGATAAAATCGTTAATGAAATTGAGTGATAATTTAGCTCAGTTGAATTGGCAGAGATTCCAAGATTGGAATACTAATGATGTTGGACAGGCTCTATTGATGTTTCAAGGGGATGTTTATCAAGGATTAAGAGCTGAAACTTTTAGTAAAGATGATTTTGATTTTGCACAAGAAAATTTACGGATATTATCAGGGTTTTATGGTTTGTTAAAACCAAAAGATTTAATTTTCCCTTACCGATTAGAAATGGGAACAAAACTTAAAACAAGTAAAGGGAAAAATTTGTATGAGTTTTGGGGTGAAAAATTATATCAGTCACTTAAAGCTGAGCTATTAGAAGGAGAAGAAATTATTAACCTAGCATCTCAGGAATATAGTAAGGCAATACATTTAAAAAAAATTAGCAACCCTATAATTACTCCTGTATTTAAGGATCTTAAAAATGGAAAATTAAAGGTGATTTCTTTTTTTGCTAAAAGGGCAAGAGGTGAAATGGCGAATTTTATTATTAAAAATAAAATTAAAAATTCAGTAAATTTAAAATCCTTTTCAAATTTGGGTTATAAATTTACAGAAGAAACTAAAAAAGGTGAGTTTTTGTTTACTAGATAATATGTTGAGCATTTAAGAATTATTTAGAAAATTAATAGCAATCTTGTGATTCTCTTTTTATTAATTATATTTACCAAATAATTAATTAAATAAAATACAATGAAAAACTTTTACACTTTACTATTGGCTTCTTTATTAGCATTTTCAACTTCTAATGTTTTAGCTCAAGTACCTTGTTCACTTTCTGGTGCCAGTAATTATATTGACTTTACATCATCACCAACTATCATGATGAATGCGTCTGTTAATGGTATGTCTCAATATACTTATGGATGGAATGATGGTACTGCTGTGGGTTCTTCTAATCAAAAACCATTTTATTCAGGTTGGTGCGTGACCATTACTGATATTATGACTGGTTGTGATACTACGATTTGTGAAAGTTGTATTCCTACAGGAGGAGTAGGACCTTGTACTTTGCAATTAGATCCTGTATGTGGTTGTGATGGAAATATTTATAGTAATGATTGTATTGCTATGTATAATGGAATATTTACTTATACATCTGCAATTGGACCTAATGGTACTACATTGCCTTGTTCAACACCATCTTGGGATTGTACTCCAGGTCAAGGTTGTTCGGATCCAGGTACAGGAAATGGAGCGTATACTACTTTAGCAGATTGTCAGGCTAATTGTACTGTTATACCAACTTGGGATTGTAATCCTACAACAGGTTGTTTTGATCCAGGAACGGGACTTGGAGCTTATACTACTTTTGCTGCATGTGATACTTCATGTTCTATAGTAAGTCCATCTTGGAATTGTGTTAATGGGGTATGTGTAGATCCTTTGACAGGACAAGGTTCTTATAATAATTATAATGCATGCGTTGTAGCTTGTGCTACACCTACATGGGATTGTGTAAATGGAGTTTGTGTTGATCCTTTAACTGGTAATGGTCAGTATTCTACTTTGTCTTATTGTCAATCAAACTGCATTGCTCCTTCATGGGATTGTGTAAATAACTTCTGTTTTGATCCCGGCACTGGAACTGGAGCTTACAGTGATTCTAATTCATGTGTTACTTCATGTATTACACCAACTTGGGATTGTATTCCTGGTCAAGGTTGTTCGGATCCAGGTACAGGAAATGGAGCGTATACTACTTTAGCAGATTGTCAGGTTAATTGTACTGTTACACCAACTTGGGATTGTAATCCTACAACAGGTTGTTTTGATCCAGGAACAGGGCAAGGTGTATATTCTTCATTATCTGCTTGCTACTCTGTTTGTGCAGCAACTAATATAAATGAAGAAATTTTGAATTTTAAAATCTATCCTAATCCAACAAAAAACACATTAACTATTGATGGAATTTATATTTCAGCAACTATTTATGATGTATTTGGTAAGGTAGTGTTATTAAGTGATTATCAAAATATTATTGATGTTGCAGTTTTAAGAAATGGTATATACTTTATACACATAAATACTGATAATACAACTTCTATTAAAAAAATTACTATTGCTAAGTAATTGATAAAATTTTACTTACTACTCCTGCGCAGGATAGAAATATATGTAGTAATTTGGAAAATACGGATCCGTATTACAAAATGGGAAGTTGGGATGGAGTTATGCTTGATGGGAATTTAGCAACACAAGGCGTTTATCCATTTTTAATTGAATATAAACAAGCTGAGGGGAGTACCTCAAAAATAATTGTTGGACATATAACTTTAATAAGATGATAACGCTAAGCACAGGATTTGGAAATGGTACAATAACAATTGTACTTTTGCTACTCCTAATTTTAATCATGATGATATTCAAAAAACAGTATGTTTTTAAAGGACTGGCATTTATCAATAAAATAATGATGCCTTCAATGATTTCTAAAGATTTATCAAAGTTGAAAGTGCATGAAAAAGTAATTTTAGGCTATAGGTATTGGGTTACAAAAAATAGCTTATAGCTATTTACTGCCATCCAGTTTCGTAAATTTATAGTTAAAGCTTACTATTTCCCATTTTGCTTTATCATTCTGCTTTAATAACAAATACTCTTCATGATTAATTGTATTTAAATAATTACTAGCATATTCTATTGTTACATAAAAGCCATCTTCTAGGCCTTCTACACTACTTTGGAAAGAAGAGGTTTTTATAGTCCTTTCCTTTATATTTCCAAATTCAATCATTAAATTATTTAAAAAAGTAATCCACTCTTCTTCTACATAATTAGATTTAGTATCTTTTGCAAGTAAATTATAAGCAATTTTATATTGTTTACTATTTATATTCTTTAACCAGTTAATAGCAACATTATTTGCATCTTTTAAATAAGTATCAGTATATTTTTGTGCTGATCCTGAATTTATGCAAATTATTGAAATTAGGATTAGAAATATCTTTTTCATAATTTTGTTTTTATAGGTGTAAACATACTAATTTGTTATTTATTTTAATGAATGTAATAAGATTAAAAAAGTATAATTTCCAAGGTATATGTACTATAAAACGCAAATTATTGCCAATTCGTATTCTTCTAGAATATGAAATAGACTACTAATTCATTAATTATAGGTTTGTTTTCAAACTAAGTTATTAACCGTTTAACCTAGTAAAAAACCATCCATATCTAGGGAGTATAAATATAAGTTCTTATTAATTCAATGCGCTATAAATCAATGAAAATCAGACGATTGAAAATTTCCATATATTTATTAGAAATAACTTTAATATGCTGAAGTCTTTACATTAATTAATATTTGTCTTTTATACTTATTAACAATTAATTTCCTCCTTATCTAGTGGAATTTCATTTGTTACAATTTTTTTTATATATTAGTCCTGTAAAAATATTATTAACCAAAAAAAATTAAATTATGGCTTTTACGCACACAAACGAAAGAGGTACTTTATACCACTTAAACTGTAAAGATGTTACTTTAAAATCAACAGGTAGAGTACAAAGAATCTATTATTTCTCTAAAGACTCAAGAGATACTGCATGTGACAAACCAGATGGTTACAATGTAAAAGAAAACTCAAGAACTGGATTACCATTCTTAACTAAGAAATAATTGAGTGTATCTTAAAAGAAAAGCCCTAACATTTGTTAGGGCTTTTTTTGTAAACTTATTTTTTATTTCTAATCTCTTAACATAGAAACATAGTAGAGTAGGTAGGTAGCTGCTGCAAGTGCCGCAACTACATAAGTGCTAGCTGCCCATTTCAATGCATCATTTGCATAAGTTAGTTCTTTTTCGCTTGTAATTCCTGAGGAACGCAACCAAACTAAAGCTCTTCTACTAGCATCAAACTCAACAGGTAGAGTGATTAATGTAAAAGCAGTAACTACAGCTTGTAAAATAATGAATAGCATGATGAGCTGCTGGAAAGAAAATATCCCTAAAAAACTTACTCCAAATATTCCTAGTAGAAATACTGTACTCATTGCTTTATTACTCATATTTACCATAGGTACCATTTGAGAACGCATTTGCAACCAACTATAAGCTGTGGCATGCTGAACTGCATGCCCACATTCATGAGCTGCAACTGCAGCTGCTGAAACGTGTCTTCCTTGATAAACATCAGGACTTAGATTTATTGTTTTGTCCATAGGGTTGTAATGATCAGTTAATTTTCCAGGAACTGAAATTACTTTTACATCATATATATGGTTATCTGCAAGCATACGCTCTGCTATTTCTTTTCCACTCATTGCTGATAAAGTAGGAATTTGGCTATATTTTTTAAATTTACTTTTAAGTCTTGAGCTTACTATACCTCCCACAATCATAAAGGCAATCATTATTATCCAAATCATAGTTATGTTTTTTAATTATTTTGCAAAATTAGGAAAAATTCCTTCTAAATATACAACAATAATATAGTAGTTTTGTTGTATTAAAACTTCTTAAAATGAAACGACCTTTAATATTAGTAACTAATGATGATGGAATTTCAGCTCCAGGGATTCGAAATTTGATAAGAATAATGAATGATTTTGGAGATGTAATAGTAGTAGCTCCTGATGGTCCTCAGTCAGGGATGGGACATGCTATTACAATTGAAGCAACTTTAAGATGTGATAAAGTAGTTATTGATAAAGGTCCTCAGATAGAATATGCTTGTAGCGGTACACCTGTTGATTGTGTAAAGTTGGCGGTTAATCAGTTAATAGATAGAAAACCAGATTTATTAGTTTCTGGAGTAAATCATGGTTCTAATTCTTCTATTAATGTAATATATTCAGGTACTATGTCAGCAGCAGTTGAGGGAGCTTTGGAAGGTATGCCTGCCATTGGTTTTTCACTTTTGGATTATGCACATAATTCTGATTTTACTGAAGCAGAAATTTACATCAGAAAAGTAACAGAATCTGTTTTGAAAAATGGAATGGATAGGGGAGTTTGCTTAAATGTTAATATTCCTAAGATAAAAGATGAGTCAATAAAAGGGATTAAAGTTTGTCGACAAGCAAATGCCAATTGGGAAGAGGAATTTGAAGAAAGAGTAGATCCTAAGGGAAGAACTTATTATTGGCTTACAGGAAAGTTTGTAAATTATGATAAAGGAACAGACACAGATGAGTGGGCGCTTGCTAATCATTATGTATCGGTAGTTCCAGTTCAGTTTGATGTTACAGCTTACCCTTCAATTTCTACTTTAAATAAAATATTATCAGATGAATAAAGAGGTTGCAAAAGGGTTTTCTATGGGTGTGCTTGCGCCAATTATAGCATTCTTGATTTATGTAGGGTTTCATTTGGAAGTTGAATTAGACACAGCTATCAAGACCATTAATAGAATGGGAACCATGACACATCATATCAGTTTGAGTGTGTTTTTAACAAATACAGCATTGTTTTTTATGCAAATAAAGATGTATAAGGATGAAATTGCTAAAGGGATTCTAGGAGCAACTTTAGCTTATGCTATTGCAGTCCTTATCTTAATTTTACTTTAAATGAGATTATACATTATTACAGGAGAACCTTCAGGGGATTTGCATGCTGCAAATTTAGTGCATGAACTCAAAGAATGTAATAATGAAATACAAATAAGAGCCTGGGGAGGAGAGCGTTTACTTGCTGAGGGAGTAGACTTAGCCAAACACATAGAAGAAACTGCTTTTATGGGGCTTTGGGATGTTTTGAAAAATTTGGGAGCGATTAAAGAAAACCTAAATTATTGTAAGGATGATATTTTAGAATATAAACCTGATGCAATTGTACTGGTTGATTACCCTGGTTTTAATTTGAATATTGCTAAGTTCGCCAAACAGCAAGGGATTAAAGTATTTTACTATATCTCACCAAAGGTTTGGGCTTGGAATAAAAGTAGAGTTTCAAAAATTAAGGAATATGTTGATGAACTTTTGGTTATTTTCCCTTTTGAAGTAGATTTTTATAAACAGAAAGGGATGGAGGTAACTTATGTTGGTAATCCTCTATTAGATGAAATATGGAAAGGTAATTTTAAGTTCACTTATAAGTCTGAAAAACCAGTTATTGCTTTATTACCAGGAAGTAGAAGGCAAGAGATTGAAAAGATACTGCCAGAGATGTTATCTGTAGTTGAAAACTACCCAAATCATCAATTTGTAATAGCTGCAACAAATACATTTAATAAGGAATATTACCAATCTTTTATACAAGAGAGGAATGTAGAATTGGTGTTTGATGAAACTTATGGTTTGCTTGAGAATTCAGTAGCTGCACTGGTTGCATCAGGTACCGCTACACTAGAGACTGCTTTATTCAATGTTCCGCAAGTGGTGTGCTACAAAACCAATTGGCTTACTTATATTTTAGCAAAAAACTTGATTAAAATCAAGTATTTATCTTTAGTAAATATTTTAATGGATAAGCTGGTAGTAAAGGAACTTATTCAAAATGACTTGAATAAAAGTAAGTTGAAAGAAGAGTTAGATATCCTATTAAATAATAATAAGAAAATCATAAAAGAGTATGATAAACTCAGTGATTTATTAAATAAAAAGGGTGCCTCCAAAAATGCTGCTCAGTTTTTAGTTAAATCTATTTAGAGGCTTTATACTTCTGAATTTTCTTGAATGTTAGTTCCATTGGGAGGCAATTATTTGCAAGAATAATATCTGTGCCATTATAATGTATTTGTCCAGAACCATCTCTTACGGACCATGTGAATGTTGAGCTTTGAGTGTCAAACCATTGTAAAGTGAAATGAACAGCATCAGGGTCTATAGGGTAACAATTTGGTGTATAAGTAAATCCTAAAGTTGCATTAAGTGTACCAACATAATCATTTCCTACATAAACATCTAAGAAATTAATGCCAAGATTATCAAAGTATACAGCAGCAGCTACATCTTCATAAAACACTACATCTGCTTCATATTCACAATAATATGAATTTGAGGAAACATTATAATTTATTGCATAAGGGTCCTCACATGAATAGTAACAACTACCATCATCATTATCTGCATTAGGATTAAAGTTCTCTGCATATATATCTGTACATCCATCTACTAATACTTCAACAGAGCATGAATTTATAACAACTGCTAGCATTAATAATAAAATAGTTTTTTTCATATTGATAATTTTGATACAAATATATTAAATTTATCCAAATGAAAACTTGTAATAAAATACCACTTTTTAGGTTATTAATCCCTCTTATAATTGGGATTATTTTTTCTATTTATTGTGATTGCAATCAACTAGTTATATTAAAATTAGGACTAGTTGTTTTTGTTATTCTTTTGATTATTTCTTTTTTCAAAAATTACTTTACTGCTTATAGTAGAAGGTGGATTTTTGGTACAGTTGTTAAGGTGCTAATTTTTGTTTTTGGAATACTTATTACTGAACAAAATAAGCCCTCAAATTTACTTTCTCATTTTAATAAAATTAATGCTGATGCATCAATAGTTGTATTAAAAGAAGATGTAATTTCTAAGTCCAATACCTACAAGTGTGAAGTTGAAGTTATTGCAGTTAAGTCAGCTAATAACTGGCAAACTACTGAGGGAAAAGCAATATTGTATTTAGCTAAGGATACATTGTCTAAGGCATTAAGTTATGGTGATAAAATTATTATCAATGGAAAATGGAATACAATCAGTAATCCCAGTAACCCTGCACAATTTAATTATAAAAGCTATTTGTATAATAGTGGGATTAGTGCTCAGCAGTATGTAAAAAATGATGCTTGGAGGCTCATGAGTAATCAACAGAATCTTTCAATTATGAAATTTGCTTTTGTATATCAAAAGAAATTACTTAAAGTATTAGAAAGTAATTTTCAGGATGAAGAGCTGGCTGTTATTTCAGCATTATTGCTTGGTTATAAGGATTTATTGGACAGAGAAACAATTATGACATATTCTAGTTCAGGAGCTATGCATGTATTGGCTGTTTCAGGTTTACATGTAGGAATTATCTATTTAGTACTTAACTCCCTGTTTTTCTTTTTTGGCAACATAAAGTATGGAAATTACATAAAAGCAGTTTTACTTATTTTATCACTTTGGGCTTATGCTTTGCTTACTGGTTTATCGCCATCAGTATTAAGGGCGGCTACTATGTTTTCGTTCATTATAATTGGCTCTGCTCTTAAGCGAGAAACAAATATCTACAATACATTGGCTGCTTCTGCTTTTGTATTGCTACTGTACAATCCTTATATTTTATTGCAAGTTGGCTTTCAACTTTCTTATGCGGCTGTATTGGGGATTGTTTATTTACAACCTAAATTGTATAATTTGTTTAGACCTTCCAATTGGTTGCTGGATAAAATTTGGGCAATTACTACCGTATCTATTGCAGCACAATTAGCCACTTTTCCACTAGGAATGTATTATTTTCATCAATTTCCTAATTACTTTTTATTGTCTAATTTATTTGTAATTCCCTTGGCAACTTTTATTATAAATGGGGGTATTCTGTTATTTGTAATAAGTGCCATTCCTGTTTTTCCAAGCTATATTTCATGGGGAGTTAATAAGCTACTTATCTTCTTGAATTTATCAGTAAAGTGGGTGGAGAGTTTGCCTTATTCTTTGAGCTTAGGAATTAGTATTAGTCAAGTAGAAACAGTAATTATTTATAGTGTCATTTTTCTATTTGTTATCGCAATTAGTACTAAAAAAGCAAGAACAATTCAAGTTGCCTTTTGTGTTGCAATATTATTCATGGGCATGCAGATAGATGAGCAATCCACAGCAAGAAAACAACACTATTTTATAGTGTATGATGTGCCAAAAGAAAGAGCAATTGATTTTGTAGATGGCAATCAAAACTACTTTATTGCATCTGAAAGTTTGAATGCTGATAAAAGTAAAATGCGTTTTAATATACAGCATTTTAGATGGGAGAAAAGGGTGATAGAATCTATCTTAGTATCTACTGATTTTATCGCTAGTAATTTTTACAGAAACGAAAATTACATTCAGTTTTTTGATGAGAAAATAGCTCTTTGGGATAAAGAGTTTGTAAAGCCAATTACTCCTTTAGCATTTGACTATATTATAGTTTCTGATAAGGTAAAACTGAATTTAGAAAACATAAACTGTAAAAAAGTAATTATTGATTCTTCAGTACCAAAATATAAATGGGAGCAAATAAAAAAGGAATGCCACAAATGGGACATTCCTTTTTATAATGTAAACACACAAGGTGCTTATTTGTTAGAAATTATTGCTTAATACTATTCATTAATTTCCTTTTATTAACCCAAGAAGTATTTGCTTTTCTTTGGTTAACATTATTAGTAGTAAATCCATTTTCATCTCTAGTGTGATATCCTGTGAAAACAAAGTCTATATCAAAATCAACACCACTATCAGTAAAAGTTTCATTACCAGAAACCTGATGAACCAAATTTGTTTTGCTTACACTCAATACTTCTCCTACAATTGTAGTATCTGTTGTTATAGTTACTGTAGTTCCTGATTGCACCCATGTACCACTATCAACAAGGTTACTGTTATTGTCCCAGAATTGTACTTCTCCATTTGCCCAGAATTTTTGTACTGCTTGCTCCATTGAATCTGGATTGTTTTCTGTTTCTGTCCAAGATGAGTCAAGTAAAACTACTCCTCCCATAGTAGCTATCATGTGAATATCAATTTCTTCAGTATCAGTAATCCAGGCGCCTCCAACAATTCCAAAAGTACATGAGCCATCATCACTGGTGGCTGTAGCATCATAATTTGTTGCAATTGCATCCATACATCCACTTAAAACTGTTGGTGGTGTAACAATTGCCTCCTCTTCTTTTTTACAAGCAGAAAACATCAAAGTAACTGCAAGTAGTGTGTAAATAATTTTTTTCATTTTAAATATGTATTGGTTAATTTACGGCAAAAGTAAGTGTTTGAAAATAAAGTATTATGCTAAGCATAGTACTTTTGGTATTACTAGAGAGAAAAGAAGATAATTCCTTGTTTAAATATGATTTTATAATAAATCAAACTGACTCAAATGATGCGTAAAATGTTTCTTTTGGAAGAGTAACCATTGTTCAGCTGTTAATTCTCCAAAAAAGGGATCTATGGATTTAAAGTCAGTATTTTCACTTAAGAAGATTAGCATAGCATTGCTAGATTCTAGTAACACTTCTTTTAACTGCTCAACATCCTCAGTTATGCCATCCTCAAAGTTATAACCAATATCTTTTGGTATATCTATTCCCTTGCTAATGGCTTTGTCGGTATATAAAAAGGCAATGGCTTTTTCAATGTATTTTTCTTTAATGAGCAATTTAGTATTTTCTAAATGCATCATTTTACTGCTTTGTGTCAAATGGATTAGCATCTGCTTAGCGGTCATAGTACCCCATTCGGATTTGCTGTCTGTTTTTAAGTTTTCTAAGGATTCAACCAGGGTAGAGGTGAAGAAATTAGTTATTTCTTTTTCCATTCCTCCTGCTCTTTTTCATCTAAAAAACTCCAAACAACTATTCTGCTAATTTTATTAGCTGTAGTCATGTGAATTGTCTTTACATCTTTTGCTCCATATTTTTCCAATGAACTGTAAAACCTATTTAAGTTTCTTTCATTGGAAACTAAGGAGCTAAACCATAGGCAGTTTTCAGCATAGTTTACACTTTCAATAATCATATTCTGTATAAACTGCTTTTCTCCTCCTTCATAAATCATTTCATCTACCATTCCAGAAAAGTTAAGCTGTACTTTTTTTAATTTTTTCCCTGTAAGATTCCTTACTTTTCGCATACTTCCTTTTTCTGCATCTTTTTTTGAAGCATGGAATGGAGGGTTGCAAATTGTTATGTCCATTTTATCATCTTCATTAATAATACCTTTAAAGATTTGGTTTTTATTTTCTTGAAAACGAAAATCAACTTTGTCTTTTAAGCTAGGATTTGAGCTTAATATTTTTTTAGCTGTTGCAATTGATTTCCTGTCAATATCGGATGCAATAAAATTCCAGTTGTATTCACTTATCCCTAGTATAGGGTAAATACAACTTGCA
>Ga0233426_10002919_pt1 | contig 13890 bp, 10 predicted proteins | sample SI_118_April2016_6_FD_179875 | JGI IMG/M metagenome (GOLD analysis project Ga0233426, IMG submission 179875) | Seawater microbial communities from Saanich Inlet, British Columbia, Canada - SI_118_April2016_10_MG | ecosystem: Environmental > Aquatic > Marine > Inlet | place: Canada: British... | reverse complement strand
ATTATGAAGGTAGTTTAAAAAGTACATGTCAGATTACATATGATGAAGACACTGATGTGTCCATTATCATTTCACCAATGGAATCAAGTGATGCTGATAAATTTACAAGCGATCACGTTTTAGATGATCCTATGAATTTTGGAAGAGTTGTAGGAAGATATATTCCTTCACACCAATATAGCAGAGCGATTGCTACAATGATGAAAAATTTAAATGAAAATCCGTTTACAAGGCAGTCAATTGAATGTGTTATACCTATGGTATCACTTAAACATATTGACAATAAAATGATCATACAAAAACTTATTATTGATGCTGTTATGTGTGGTAAAAACCTTCCAAGTGCGGTATGGTTTTTATTTCTAGGTGCTTGTGATTATATTAGTGGAAATGAACCAGACCATCCAGAAACTTGGAATTACATGATTAAAGAGATTGTGGAGAACATTACAAGTACGCCTGATATGTCTGATGTTGGAGAAAAAATCCCACTTATTAATGCGTTTCATATAGTTAGTCAATTGGACGACATGAAAAGAAACAGAAAGTCATTTACATCAACGTGTATTATGTCCAGAATTATCAAGACTTATACAACGGATTATGATATTAATAATCTTATTACTTGGTGTCGTCAATCATTAATTAAGATGGTTGTTGGCGAAGTTCTTAAATTTTCAAAGGCTAAAGAAGGTGATGAGAATACAAAGGAGAAGTTTGATAGAGATATAACTTCTATGATATATGAAAGTAACTATGGAATTCCAATTAGAGGAAGTTCTAAGACTGTTAAATTGGTGGATGTGTTGAAGTTGTTTTTCACTTATGATATTGTAGACGTATATAAGCGTATTATTGGAGATTTTGAAGTTGATACACTTCTTACAGATAGTATGATAACTGTAATTCTTTATAAATTAATGAGTATTTCTAAAAAGGATATGGTTTCATTTCAGGTAGAATCGTTGATTTCGTTATTAATGAAGACTGATTATTTTGCACAGATTTGGAATACCAATTATGAACCTGAGTTTAAAGAAATTCTAGAGCAACCACATGACGGTTTTCATAAATCAGATGATGCTCATAGTAGAGGCACAGCATTCGCAACGCCATATGGACCTTCTGTATACAAGTGCGAGTGTGGTAAACAGTTTGGAGATCCTACAAAAGAAGTCACTATAGAATATTCAGAACTAATTAAGAAAGAGCGTAACCGCCATTTTAAGGAAGTTTATGGTTCAAACAATGAAGGATATACACTTCCAAAGTCTTCTCATTCAAACCTTCATAGAGCAATTCAAAAAGTTATGATAAACCCTAAAAATCAATTCGCAACTTCTTTATCAGAAGAACATATTAGAGAAGTTTGTGCGTACCTCAAAAAGGACCAAAAAATCAGAGGTGGAGATATTTTCACTAAAAAACTTGATACAACTATGCGGATGTGTATTCAATCTTATTTAGATTGTCGCATTAAAAAGATGAAAGAACCGACAAAAGAGGAAGTGATTTATTTCATTACTAAAATGAGAATGGAACAAGCTGTTATTCTTGGTAAAAACTAATATAATATGGCTATGATTACACAAAAAAATAAAAAATAAAAAATAAAAAATAAAAAATAAAAAAAAAAAAAAAAAAAAAAAAAAAATAAAAAATAAAAAATAAAAAATAAAACATTTTTTTTTTGATTAAATATTAATAAAAATTGATTTATTATACATAACATATTTAAAGTTATATACAATACAATACAATAAGTTATATCTAAAATTAATAGGAATCTTTTCATAAGTGATTGTGTCATAAGAGTAATATGAGTGAAACTCAAGAAAATCCCGAATCTATAACTGACGAATGTGACAAATTTATAAAAGAGTATGCTGATTTAAACAAACATAATCGTACAGATGATACATTAGAAACAGAACAACCTTGTAAAAAACCTCGTACTACTGATAAAATAGAAGTATCATTAAAACCTATAGATTTGCTAGTAAAAAGAGATAGTGAAATTAACACTAAAGATCCATGTAGTCTTCAGAAACAAATAGATAAATTATTAGGTATAGTTAGTGATAGAGATAATGCATTACTCCATTTACAAAATGAACAGAATAAATTAACAGGAATTGTTTCTATATATAATGAAGAGGGGTCTTTAATTGAAGAAAATCCAAGGTCTGTTGTTGATTATTTAAATATGGAGCGAAATAAAACAGATAGAATAAATAATAGGTTAAATAAATTAAAGAAACAAATTGCTGTTGAAAAACAAAAAACAGTGGAAGCACAGCAAAAAACAACAGATGTGGAAACACAAATTGCTGTTGAAAAACAAAACACAGTGGAAGCACAGCAAAAAACAACAGATATGCAAAAACGATTTGTTTTTACACATCAAAAAATAACAGATATGCAAAAACAAGTTGTTTTTGCACATCAAAAAATAACAGATATGCAAAAACAACTTGTTTTTGCACATCAAAAAATAACAGATATGCAAAAACAAATTGTTGTTGAAAAACAAAAAACAGCAGATGTGGAAAAACAAATTGCTGTTATAAAAGATGAATTAGAAGATGCGCAAGGCCTTACTCAAGATCAGTTGAACTATGAGAATAAGTTGAAAGAGTATATTGATATATTGAAAACCCAGATTAGAGGATTGAATGAGATTCCTGTTCCCTACGAGTAATTAAAATAGGTTCGCAATACTATTTAAACACTCCTTTTGATATGTTATAATGATTTAAAAAAAAAAACATTTTTTTTTTGTCATTAAAAAGTAAATAAAATTGAAAAATAAAATAAATTACAGAATAAACATATACAAACATATACAAACATACATAAATATGAAACTTGTATGTGCGAATTGTAATAAAAAGACAACTAACAAATGTGATGGGTGTAAAACTATATATTATTGTAGTATTGAATGTTTGAAAGCAAATCGCAAGAAGCATAAAACAATATGTAAAATAATGGGTGGTAAATTGTTAAGTGAAGAAATAATGAATGAACCTTATAAAACAATAATATTTAGAATATATATGTCATACGTTAAAAATAATGAAATTGATAAACTTAGATTAGTATGTAAATCATTATTTATTAATAAGAATATTATACCAAGTGCGGTTATTAGTAACTTACTTCGTGTATGTAAAATGTGTTTTGTTTGTAATAAGATGACACCATTTACGTGTTCTATGTGTGATGATATGCGATATTGTAGTATATTATGCCAACGCTCGCATTTCAAAAATCATAAAATGTATTGTCGAGCATATACGGATGCGGATAAATATTATGATGCTTTTGTATATGTTATTAATAAAACGTATTCAAGAGGACACTATAAAGAATGTTATAAATGGATGAGTATTGGATTGCAAAAATCAAAACCTATTAAGACTGTATCCAAAGTATTTAGTGCTATCATGCATTTTTATGGACAGGGTGTTGAAAAGGAGTATAATACAACATATAACATTGTTATTAATTCATGTATTTATGAAAGTAACATACATCCAAAACTGAGTGATGTAATATATGAATTGGGTGTTATTTATTTAGAATCATCTAAATCCAAAATTAAAAAGAAAGGTATTAAATTATTAGAAATAGCTAGTAAAATCCAGAATATAAATGCTTACGCAACATTAGGAAAGATGTATATGTATGGTAGCGATGTAGAAACAAATTTTGAAAAGGGGGTTATATTAACTAAATTAGCATCAGACCAAGGAAACCAAAATGCACAATATAGTTTAGGAGGTTTGTATTATGCGATTGAAGGCATTCAGGATTTTCAAGAAGCAATGCGTTTCTTTAAGTTAGCAGCAGACCAAGGACACCAAGATGCACAACATATGGTAGGATGTATGTATTACAATGGTGAAGGAGTTACTCAGGATTTCCAAGAAGCAATGCGTTTATGGAAGTTATCTGCTATACAAGGACACCAATATGCGCAATATAATTTAGGAGATATGTATCATGAGGGTAAAGGAGTTATTCAGGATTTACAAGAAGCATTGCGTTTATTTAAGTTATCTGCTGCACAAGGAAACCAATATGCACAATCTATGTTAGAATATATGTTAACTAATAACTAATTAATTTGAAAAAAATTATAATCATTATAATCATTATAATTATTATAATTATTATATATATATATATATATATAAAAATAACATAAAAAAAAATTTATTTTTTTGAAGGATAAAATTTCATAGTTTTCCAGAAAACGCGTCCCTTCATATCATTTATTTTTTTTTTACTTAATTTTAGTAGTTTTGATTTTGGATGTAATTTTAGCAATTCTTTAATTGTTATTGGTGTATCATTATTTACACGAATTAATGGCCTACATACTTTATTTGTTCTTTTAGAACCTCCACATACTATTTTTTCTCCCCTTTCTAAATATGGCATAACTTGTATCCATTCTTCTTTGTTCCATCTAGTAACACCTTCTTTATTTTGTTTGCCTTTATATTTTCCTCCTAACTCCTTATAAATTTTTTGAATATACATACTTTTATATGCGCTGTGTGTTTTATAAATTAAGTCAGCTTTCTTCTTTGCTTTTTCATATAATTTTGGATTTAAAATATTCGCATTATATTTTGTTTTTTTATTCATTATAATATTTTTATAATATAATATAATATATTATACTATAATATAATATAATATAATATAATATAATTAATATAATATTTTTATAACAATAACAACACTATAATGAATAATAGTTATTATAATGATGTAAGAAACAATTATTATAATAGCAACATTCGCAACAGTTTAAATAATTTAAATAATTTAATTACAGGTATACATAATAATGATGATGTTGTTATAACTGAATATAATATACAAAGTTATTTAATAAGATTGGAGCTTGAGTCTTCTGATGAGACTATAGATAATAATCACTATTTAAATAAACTATATTATAAATTTTTTTGTTTTCAATTATTAAAAATGAATAGTATATTATTTTATTTAACGGCTGGTAGAAAACACCCTACGTTAATGAAATTGTGTTATATATCTAGTATATTATTAAATGAATTACACGCTATGAAACCGTCTATATTAATAAATCAAATAAATAGTGAAATGCCATCTAAATTATTAAAAAAAAATGCTACATTTAATATTGAGTATATATATGAGGAGAGTGCTTATATAATAAATTTAATGATGTTTATGAATGTAGGTTATGTATCATATTATAGAAATAAAATATCATTTTTACCTCCAGAAATATGGTTTTTAATAAGTAATTTTTATGGTTCTGCGTTTACAATACCGTCACGTATTCCCTTTACAATCAATAATAGAACTGATTTTTATTTAGAATATTTATTATTTGAAGTATTATATTATAAAAAAAAAACAATAAAGAGGTTAGTTGTTCCAGAAACAGACTATAATTATTTAGATTATATATATACTGATTATGTAGGCGAAACATTATTAATGAATAATAGGTATAAAAAGGCGTATAATCATTATGTTAAATTGAATCAAAAATTATATAGTAATAATTTATATTATAATAACATTACTGATAATATTGAGGATATATTTAATTGAATATAAATTTCTATAATTTATAAATCATTCTAATATATTGTGCATTGTACTTTCCCAATAAGGATCTTTAAGATTATATTCCCAAAGAAATACACCACCTATATTTTTAGTAGATACTATTTTGCATAATTCTCTACAATCACTATTCATGTTGTTAATACCGCACATACCCATAACAATCATATCGGCAGGATATCCATTTTGTATACATTGATTAAATGCGTCATAAGTATATGACATATAAAATTGTCCATTGAAATAGTCTATATATTTACCAACATCTGATTTAAATAGGTCTTTATAAACGAACCCACCCATTCCAGGTTCGTCATTTTGTAAAGCATATTGAACAGGAGCCATACTAATAGTAAAATGAGGTAAATCTGTTTTAATTTGTAATATAAGTTTTTTCACATTTTCTATATCTACAATTTCTTCTATATCTAGGTCAATACCTGTAATTAATGGTTGTGTAAGTATAAATGAATGTAATAGTTTATAATAAGTGTCATAATCTTTAAATAGTGTTGTAAAAGCACCACCAGCACCACCAACCATTAATACAATGCGTATTCCTAATTCATGTGCGATTTGTAGTTCATCCCATAAGTTATTAAAACTTGGGTCACTAGGTTTATTATTATTAAGATGTATATAGGGAGTATTATTTTGTTCTAGTCCAAAATGAATGGATGAAACGTGAATATGAGTAACAGGAGTTGATTCATATAGAATATCTTCTAATCCACTAAATGTTTGATAATAATAAATAATTTTTCTAGTCATATTATACTTTTGATTAATTTATTGTAATTAAATAACTTTAAAAGTTGTATATAACTAATAACAATATATTAAATAAATAATAATAATAATAAGTAAAAATAAATATAAAAATTGATTTTTTAAGATATAATTGTAATAATTAGAACAGTATTGAAGATGTCAGAACCTCTTGCCAAAAAACTTAGAGTTGAAGAACCTGAACAATCAAAATGTGGTTGGTGTGAGAGTAAGAACGTAAATCACATATGTTGTAATTGTAAATCAGTACTTTGTAGTACATGCGTTTATACATTGAATACTCAATCACATAGTATTAAATGTATAAAATGTAAAACAAAAACAATATCAGGAGTAATTACTTCTGAAGATAGTTTAAAAATATTAAAGTGTTTACTTACAAATAATAATAACAACAACAATCAGTATTTGATGGGTATTATTAAATTAAGATTAGATGTTATTTTAAAAACAGAGCAGAATACTGTTAATTTACCTCATTTAAGAGAGTTATATGTTATTATTAGAACACATTCAATATTTACAGATTTATATAAAGATATCGAACACATTTTTATAAATAGAGATATTAATCATATTACTAATTTAGGTCACATGTATCTAACTGGTAAAGGATTTACTCAGGATTTACAAGAAGCAATGCGTTTATTTAAGTTAGAAACCGACAAAGGAAACCAATATGCACAACATATTTTAGGATGGATGTATTATAAGGGTAAAGGAGTTGAAGTAGATTTCCAAGAAGCAATGCGTTTATTTAAGTTATCTTCTGCACAAGGAAACCAACATGCTCAATATATTTTAGGAAAGATGTATTATAAGGGTAACGGAGTTACTCAGGATTTCCAAGAAGCAATGCGTTTATGGAAGTTATCTGCTACACAAGGAAACCAACATGCTCAAAATAATTTAGGAGATATGTATCATAATGGTAAAGGAGTTACTCAGGATTTCCAAGAAGCAATGCGTTTATTTAAGTTATCTGCTACACAAGGAAACCAATGTGCTCAATATAATTTAGGAGATATGTATTATAAGGGTAAAGGAGTTACTCAGGATTTCCAAGAAGCAATGCGTTTATTTAAGTTATCTTCTGCACAAGGAAACCAACATGCTCAATATAATTTAGGAGATATGTATTATAATGGTAAAGGAGTTACTCAGGATTTATCAGAAGCAATGCGTTTCTTAAAGTTATCTGCTACACAAGGAAACCAATATGCTCAACATAGTTTAGGAACGCTGTATTATAATGGTAAAGGAGTTATTCAGGATTTACAAAAAACAATTCATTTCTTAAAGTTATCTGCTACACAAGGAAACCAATATGCTCAATATAATTTAGGAGATATGTATTATAATGGTAAAGGAGTTGAAATAGATTATAAAGAAGCAATTCATTTCTTTAAGTTATCTGCTACACAAGGATACGCACGAGCTGTGTCTTTTTTAAAGGATATTGATTCTGAACAACAGTTAGATAGTTCTGAACACGATTTAAATATTAAACAAGAACAATAATAAGACTCTTTAATAAGACTCTTTAATAAGACTCGTTACTAAAGAGTATTATATATAACATTCATTAAAAAAAAACTTTTTTTAGAAATAAATAATAATAAGTAAAAATAAATATAAAAATTGATTTTTTAAGATATAATTGTAATAATTAGAACTGTAGTGAAGCAGTTATTCCAATAATGACTACACGTGCAACTGAAAGTAATGAAGGACCTCTTGCCAAAAAACCTAAAGTTGAAGAACATCAACAATCAAAAATGAAGGTAGACATTGGAATATTTGCGGAATCCGCAGCAGCACCACCGCCACCACCACACATACAATCCATACAAACACATCATCAACAACAAACAAACTATTCTGCTATAGAAAAAAGAACCGCAATATTTGATAACGCAGATGAGCTATACAGGCAAAAAAAATATAAAGAAGCAATACAACTTTATATTAAAGCATCAAGCACGTTTATTAATGGGAAATGATGTAGTCAGTCGTGTCATTCTTTATATCTAATCTATTATTATGGATATGTTGTTAAAAAAGATACTGTGATGGCAATATCATATAATATCTTATGTAATAAATATATGGATTTAGAAGCGACCAACAGTTTTATTGCTATGCTTAAACTGTTATAACGATATTATATAAATTAAACGCATAGTTATAGTCTTTAAAAAAAAGAATTTTTTTTATGGTTTTAATATTCTGTTAATTCAGAAATGTCTTCTTCATACAGATACGTAATGTAGTCACGATTATCACGATAAGAACATTTATATTGTTTTTTATAATTAATGGGATCGTATGATAAATCAAGAATATTAATAAGTTTAACAACTCTATATCTTTTGAGAGGTTCTTTATTATGTTTTCTATTATAATAACATTCACAATATCCATGACTGTTTATATATTCTGTATTATGTGCATTGCTAGAATGAGTATGATATGACATTTCATAATATATATATTTCGCAAGGTCATTAATTGAAAATTTATATTGATATTCATATGGTTGTAAAAAATATTTTATAATAAGCAACAGTCCTGGTTCATAATTGTTTATTTTATTAACAAATAGTTTTAATGCGTATGTATTAATATTAGGTTCATATGTATTTGTATTATTATTAAATAAAAAAATAGAATTCATTTTAATTATAATAAGTACAATATTTTTTTTCTAATTATATAACAATTACATTTTTATTGTTGTTAATGAACATAATATTTTAGCAGCGTCATTAATTTCGCAGTGTGGGTGTGATAGGGAATTCTTATAATAAGAGGTTATTCTTAGAATGTTGTTACCAGAACAATAATATTGTATCCAAGGTTCTAAATTTAAATCGCACTTATCCATTTTTAAGTATATAGGATGGTTTTTTCTTATAATAAATTGTAATTAAACTTAAAATTAAAATCAAAATCAAAATCAAAATCAATTTTTTAATTATAATTTACCATCCATGAGATGATATCATTCTATTAAAAGCAGTTTTTGCTTCAACAAGAGTATATTCTTTATTCCAATTCGTATCATCTAATTCAGCGGATCCTGTAATAATAAGCAATTTAATTTGCAAGAGTAGATTATGAATATTCATTGCTGGCATCCATCCTTTATTGCTTAAGACTTCCATACAAATACTACCCCCTAATGTAATATGTCCAGTTCTAAATTTAAATCTGGGATAAACTACTCTTACAAATGGAGGTTCAAATGGATAGCGTTTAGGAATTAATATTTGTAATCGAATATCTTTAATATTTTTCTTCAATAATTGTGTATAAAGAATATTATCAGTAGGAATGTTTTCGATACTGTAATTAATATCCCATACATTTATATTTGATGGATTATTGAGATGTATTGAAATATATAAATCTGTTTTACTAGAGTCGTTATTCATAATATCATTTAATTCCTTTTTAAGGCGTCCATTTTGCATTTTAGAGATTAAGTTTAAAGTGGATGATTCTTCTGTTTTGATAGTTTCATTATTGTATTTATCTTGTATATATTTAATAATTTTATCAATATTTCTTGTATTATCAATTATAAATAAATATTTAAGAATGACTTCGTCTGAATTAGGAATAACATAAATATTCGTAGCTTTTTTATAAGTTTGATATGGTTTTAATACTTGATAAACACCCATTATATATTTTTCGGTATTATTAGCTTCATATGAAGCAATAGTTTTAGTACTATAATTAATACTATACTTAGGCGAATTTGATAAATAAATACCATTTCCATATGCTGCACCATTTAATAATGTGCCTTCTTTGACATTTCCTGCTTTTAATCCATTTGATAAAATGCTATACCAGTTTGATATATTACTTCCGTGAAATAAATAATCGTTTTCTTCCTCTTTAAATTTAGTATAATCATACTCCGAATTATGTACTTTAAACACTCTACAATTATTTAATTTAATATCATTTTCTTGTTCGTAAAAGTTATAGTTTTTAATTTTATAAATAAAGTATAAATATAATTTATATAATAATATGTTACTTTTAAATGAGTCGAAATTATTGGATTGTGTAAAGTTTAAATGAATACCCTCTTTTATTTGTGTTATAAGAAAAGGAAGTGATGTTTGTTCAATAAATGTAGGTATAGTAATTAATTTGAGGTATCTTGAAGATATAAATACATTAGTAAACATAATATTTATTAATTCTAGTTTAGATGAATTTATTTGATTTAAATAGTTTTCATTAATAAAATTAGAATAGCATGTTTCAATACAAGACTCTGTATTACATATTTTATATTTAGGATCAAAATCATTGTCAATTGTCATTAAATTAGGAGATTGTTTTAAGCATATAGAACACTGTGTATCTCTAATTGTAATAAATTGATTTAATAGTTGCAGGTTTTTATAAAATAAATCAGAGTTGCTATTAATAACAACTATATAATTTAAGTCAGAACAATTTAGTAAATTATCTAAAGTATTGTATTCGAATATGCTATGATGATTTTCAATATTAAGTAAATTTATAATAATTTTATGAATATAATAGTTATTAGCATTATTATCAAATACTAATTTATATTGTAAATCATATCCGTTTTGGTCTGTAATAATTTCAAATATAAAATTAATATGTATAGGGACTCTATCTAAGTTATATTTAAATGTATAAGTCATTTCATTTTCATATGAAAGGAAACATGTAAAGTTATCTTGTGATAATAATATATTGGTCTGTGTTATAAATTGGTCGAATTGATTTTGAATACATTTAAATTCAGTACAATCCATATCTTTATAGTAACTATATGCTTATTATACTTATTATAATTATAAATATAAATATAAATATAAATTCAATTTTAAATTTAGTTTAAATGCGTTTAACAAATAATAAAAAATATATTATTATATAATATGTAATATTTAATGTAATATTTAATGTAATATTTAATGTAATATTTAATGTAAGTTAAATTATTATATTCCATAATCTGGTAATAAAGTTAATAATTTAATATTTTGTGTAGTTCCGCTAGTATAATTAATTACTTGTGGAAGTTTATTGGGTTTTAAATTAAAATCTATACATATTAAATAATCTAATTTATTAAAATTAAAACCATATTCTAGTATTGCATCATATTCATAATCATAAAGTATTAAACAATCAATAATATTAATATTGAATAATTTAATATTATTATGTATGTTAAATTCAACAGGATCTTTATTATAATTAATATTATGACGATCTAAAACATCATGAATAACTAATAATAGACCATGATTATTAATGAGTATAATAATTTTAGGAGTGTCATGATATTTAGTAATACAGTGAAATAGTGTATTAAAATTATTAGAAATACTTAAACTACTATTAAATACTTCTAATTTATCAAGAAATTCTTCAGGCTCTTTAATAACGATATCTTCTAATTCGTCAAATAATGATGTAATATATGTGTGATAAGATATAGAAGTTATATTATCAAGTGTGTTATAGTATTCTATTTGTTTCTCATTAAGTTTGCAACATGCAATAGATACTAAGTTAGAATGTTCTTGAAATGTATATTCTGGATATTCTCTAGCAATCTCTATACGTTTATCTTTTTGAAATAAACAAAATGAATTACTTGGTTTTTTAATAGTAAGTAAACGAGTAAGAAAATCTTGATTATATAATTTAGTATTTACTATATAATTATAATTATCTTTAAAATTAATATAACTTCTACAATAAGGACATTTAGTAGTTTTACTAATTGATATTAAATAACAATCTACACAAAAACAATTATTGCAACACTTTGTAGTTGTTTTAAAACTAATTGTATCTGTACAAATCGCACATTCTGTTGTACTTTTAATACGAGTATCGATAGAACATAATTGTTCATTTGAGAGTTCATTAGTATGATCTTTAATAGTATTAAATACGTCATTGTCATCTTTACAATTAGTTAATCTCTCAGCACCATATTTGATATATTTCATAATATATGAAGAAACTGTAGTATTAGTAGTATTATAATAATCGTATAAATAATATTTCGTCTCTAATTTAACAAAGTTTAAATCAGATTTATCTACGTAAAATAGTGTATTATTTTGAATATTAGTAATACTTTCCACTGAAGTATTAGTTTTAAATATATTATAAATTGCATAAATATAAATAATTAATCCGCCAGTATTATTAATTGTATTATTGTATTCATCGAATAAATCAAATAAAATCGTTTTAATATCAGTATTATTTACTGCTAATGATAGTAACTTATCTATTTGCTTAGTATTAATATATATAAATTCAAATAAATCGTTATATATATACTTAATATTATATATATTGAAAAATGAATCATAGCATAATCTAGAATAGTTAATTTTTGCTAACATTGAATAATATTGAAATCTCTCAAAATAAGTAGATGTAATTAATAAAACTCTACAATATTTTATTTTAAATAATCCAATACATTTACGTTTATTAAGAAGATGATTATTATTGTTAAGATTAATAAGAGTATCATTATTAAATATAGAATCATCTATTTCTAAATTATTATCAATTAATAAATTATTTAATTTGATATTATTATTAATAATGTAATATGAAGCATTATATAAATATTTTAATGTATCAATCCAATCATCTGATAATTCAGGAGGGATAACAATTATAGTAGTATTGCAAAAATTTTCTTGTTTTCTATGAATATCATAATAAGATAATTCAAGAGGTATCAAGGAGTTACCAATTTTATTATTATAAGTTACAACAGATAATTTATCGAGTAACGTTGAATTATCATTTTTATATTTAAGATAATTAACTTCTTTTTGTCTAAATAAAATAATCAACTTCTCTTGATTGGGTGTTAATTTAACTTTAACAAAATGGGTTTGTACATATTTATAATCATATGGAAAGTTCAATATTTTTATTAAATGAAATGGTTTTAGTAAAGAATATAAATATTTTTTATATAAATCTCCTATATATGAATATAAATGATGAGGTACATTAATTAACTGAATTCTAGACTTATTAATTGTATTTAATATTGTAATAATTGTATCATTGCAAATATTTAATATAATTGTAAAATTGTATTCTTCTTTAAAAGTAAAAAGAACACATTTTTCTAACGTACTATCATATGTCTGTATGTAATCCATACTTTATAATAAAAATATTACATGCATAAAAAAAAATCAATTTTATAATCAATAAAAAATATTATCTACTATAGTAATGTAAATTATTATCTAATAGTAAAGTATAATAATAAAAAGATTTAATTAATTAATTAATTTTAATTTAATTAAATTCCAAAATTATTATCTAATAGTAAAGTATAATAATAAAAAGATTTAATTAATTAATTAATTTAATTAAATTCCAAAATTATTATCTAATAGTAAAGTA
>Ga0233426_10002914_pt1 | contig 13908 bp, 12 predicted proteins | sample SI_118_April2016_6_FD_179875 | JGI IMG/M metagenome (GOLD analysis project Ga0233426, IMG submission 179875) | Seawater microbial communities from Saanich Inlet, British Columbia, Canada - SI_118_April2016_10_MG | ecosystem: Environmental > Aquatic > Marine > Inlet | place: Canada: British... | reverse complement strand
AGCAAGTATTAGGCAGTGCAAAAAAAAAAGCGAACGCCCAGTTATTCTGGCAGTCAATTGAAACATTTATACAAGCAACGAAATCACAACATGAGATGACTGTAAATCTTAATGAAGGGGAGCGCGTAATCACGGTGCCTGTTCAAAACGCAAATGTTGCAAAATGTCGCTTTGGGGTTTATCAAGGTTGAAAATGAATTTTTCAAAGCATTGAATCGTTGAAAACTTGAATTCAAAAAAGTTGTCGACTTATATACATTCGTCCACATGAAGAACATCGTTGTATTCGGAGCGGGAATGAGTTCGTCAGTGCTCATTGACTACTTGGCTGAATTATCGCCAAAAAATGATTGGATTTTGAGTGTAGGTGATAAAGATCTCGCCTTGGCTCAAAGTAAGACAAAGGATAGACCGAACACCCATGCGTTCAAGTTTGATGTAACTGATGAAATGCAGCGCTTGAGCGAGATTTCCAATGCTGATTTGGTTATTTCGATGTTGCCTGCACATATGCATGTTGATGTTGCAAAGCAGTGCATAGCTCTTAAAAAGCACATGGTTACAGCTAGCTACATTTCTAAGGAAATGCAAGAATTGGATGAAAATGCCAAGAAGGCAGGTGTGGTAATAATGAACGAAATAGGTGTAGACCCTGGGATAGATCACATGAGTGCGATGAAGGTCTTGGATAGTATTCGCGATAAAGGAGGTAAGATACTTCAGTTTGAGTCCTTTACAGGCGGATTACCTGCTCCTTCAAGCGATGATAATCCATGGCATTATAAATTCGCCTGGAATCCAAGAAATGTGGTGTTGGCAGGATCTGGCGGAGCGGTTAAATTCAAGCAGGAAGGAACATATAAATACATTCCATATCATAATGTGTTTCGCAGAACTGAGAGAATTGAGATACCGGAATATGGCTTGTTTGAAGGGTATGCAAATCGTGATTCTTTAAAATATAGGGATGTTTATGGGCTCAAAGATATTCCTACTATTTACCGAGGAACACTGCGCAGACGTGGATTTTGTAAGGCTTGGGATGTTTTTGTGAAACTGGGAGTCACGGATGATTCTTACATCATAGAAAACTCTGAAGATCTTACCTACCGGCAATTTCTAAATTCATTTCTTGCTTACAATCCAAACGACTCTGTCGAGTTGAAATTAATGCACTATCTGAAAATTGATCAGGATAATGACATTATGGACAAAATGGAGAGTCTCGATTTGTTTTCAGATAAAAAGGTAGGGATTGCCAATGCTACACCCGCTCAGGTTTTACAACTTATATTAGAACAAAAGTGGACTCTTAAAGAAACCGACTTAGACATGATTGTAATGTATCACCTCTTTGGTTATGAGTTAAATGAAAAAAGGATGCAACGTGAAAGTTTCATGGTTTTAGAGGGCGATGATCGAGTGAGTACAGCTATGGCTAAAACGGTAGGATTACCTGTTGCGATTGGTGCAAGAATGATCTTGAATGGAGTTATTACAACTCCAGGAGTGCATGCTCCGATTTCTAAAGAGGTTTATCAGCCGGTGCTTGATGAGTTAGAAGGTCATGGCATTAAATTCACTGAACGAGATGGTAAATACAAGGGCTATTAATAAGACAATAACCAATTAGCAGGAGCATAATCGTCTGTCAAAATCATTTGTTTATTGCTCGCATTAATACTTCGTCTATTTGCCAGCATTTCTCGCATTTCATCTGAAGCCGTGATTTTTTCCAAATCAATGTCTCCATCGAAAGCAATCAGAATATTGTTTTTAATCTCCGCTTCTTGTCCGTTATCAACTTGATAGAGTAAGACCTGATCAAATACGGATTCCAATGTTCTCATTTGGCTTTTAAGAAAATTTGAATGCTTCCCGTCTAAACTTCCTAGAACATTGGTGGCAAGAACACCTCCATCATTCAGTCTTGCTGCAATTCGTTGGTAACATTCCAATGTTGTCATATGGAAGGGCACTTCAAACGGAGAGGTAAAAACATCGTTGATTACAATATCATATTTCTCTTCGGAATTACTCAAGAATACGCGTGCGTCCTTGTGATGTATTGATGTGGTTTGGGATGGTTCGAATTGAAAATACTCTTCACCGAGATTGGTTAGATCTGGGTCAATTTCGACAACAGCTAGTGCCTTGTTTGGCCATTTTTGCTGATATAGCTTAGGAAACGAATAGCCTCCAGCGCCCAGTATCAGGGTGGTTTGAAACTTTTGATTGAAATGCATCGCAAGTTGGAAATAGTCGGAATATGGAAATAGTTGTTCCAATTGTGGATTGTCAATCCACATACCTCCATTGATATGGCCGTTCAATGCCAAGTAACGTGCTTCTCTACCTTGGGCGATAGCGTCATAAATCCAAACGCGGTTATACTGCGTGTCGATGTCAATATAATCTCTGGGAATTCTTGCAAATACAATATTGCCAATTACCAATAGAAAGGTAACCAATAACTTAATTCTATTCCCAATGAGGCTATTGAAGAGACTCGTCACTATCAAAACAATGGCAAGCATCCAAATGATATTTGTTGTTCCAAAAGCTGGAATTAATAGTGTCGCACTTAGGAAGGTTCCAGCTATGCTTCCAAATGTCGAAATGGCGTATAAGCGACCCGCTGTTTTTCCTGAATTTTCTACACTCGTCAGCGCCATTCTTAGCACGTATGGGAATACAGCCGCAAGCATAAAAGCAGGAAATGTAAACAACACAAAAGCCGAAACTGTGCTGGTGAGCAACGAGTTGAGTCCTAGAGAAGTTAAGAACATGAGTAATTGGTTTTTACCAATATTCATCAGGCACATTCCTCCTGCCGCGAGTAATATAAAAGCCGAGAGTTGCTTTCGATTGCTGTCGTTATCAGCGGCTCTTCCACCATAAAAATAACCGCCAGACATGGCGAGAAGAATTGTGCCTATAATCGATACCCAGATGTAAGTGCTTGTACCTAGAAATGGAGCTAAAACGCGCGACCCAACTATTTCAAATGCCATTACTACAAATCCACATACAAAAACAGTGAGGTAAAGCGTCTTATGATTTGTTTTGCCTTGCATGGGAACAAATTTACTTGCTAATCAACCCAATTGAATTGAATACTAAGATTAGTCGGGCTAAGATTCGAGATTCGATATTGGGAAAGTTACATTTGCGCTCGGTATAAAACGGGAAGCAGATGTTTGAAAGTTTATCAGAAAAATTAGAGAAATCCTTTAAGTTGCTTAAGGGTCAAGGTCAGATCACTGAGATCAATGTGGCTGAGACAATCAAGGAGATTCGCAGGTCATTGCTTGATGCTGATGTCAACTACAAGATTGCTAAGGATTTTACAGATACAGTAAAGCAAAAGGCACTTGGGCAAAACGTGTTAACTGCAGTTTCTCCGGGTCAATTATTGATCAAAATAACAAGAGATCAACTTGCTGAGTTGATGGGTGGTGAGGCTCAGGAAATGAATATTACTGGGAAACCTGCCATCATTTTAATGGCGGGACTTCAAGGTTCGGGTAAAACGACACATACTGGCAAGCTTGCTCAATACCTCAAGAATAAAAAGGGACGTTCGGTCATGCTCGCGGCTTGTGATGTATACCGCCCTGCTGCGATTGATCAGCTAGAGGTAGTTGGAGGTCAAGTTGGAGCCGAAGTTTACACGGATAGAGAGAATAAAAACCCGGTTGACATTGCGCGTAATGCAATTAATCACGCGAAAGCGAAAGGATACAACACAGTAATCGTAGATACTGCGGGTCGATTAGCGGTTGACGAGGAAATGATGGATGAGATCGAGGCCATCAAAAAGGCCATAGATCCTTCGGAAACATTGTTTGTTGTGGATTCCATGACCGGACAAGACTCTGTCAATACGGCTAAAGCCTTTAACGAGCGAATCAATTTTGACGGTGTTATACTCACGAAGCTAGATGGTGATACAAGAGGTGGTGCTGCTTTGAGTATTCGCTCCGTAGTCGAGAAACCAATCAAATTTGTTGGTCTAGGTGAGAAAATGGATGCCTTGGATGTTTTCCATCCAAACAGAATGGCCGATCGAATCTTGGGTATGGGTGATATCGTTTCACTTGTTGAAAAGGCTCAAGAGCAATATGATGATGAAGAGGCAAAGCGGATCCAAAAGAAAATTGCCAAAAACAAGTTCGACTTTAATGATTTCATCGGACAGATTCAACAAATCAAAAAGATGGGTAACTTCCAAGATTTGATGGGCATGATTCCAGGCATGGGAAAGGCGCTTAAAGGTGTTGATATTGATGACGATGCCTTCAATGGAATTGAAGCAATCATAAAATCCATGACAAATCATGAACGCGAGAACCCACATGTCATTAACGGTAGCAGGCGGCAGCGCATTGCAACGGGAAGTGGTTCATCGGTCAATGATGTAAATAAGTTGCTCAAGCAATTTGAAGACATGCGTAAAATGATGCGGATGATGAATGATAAGAGCAAAATGTCGCAAATGATGAATGCTATGAAAGGAGCGCAAGGAGGACCAAGAAGATAAACGTAAGCATGAAATTACTGGATGGAAAAGCGATATCGAATCAACTGAAAGAGGAAATCAGACTTGAAGTGTCTGAAATGGTAGCAAACGGTCACAGGCCACCGCATCTTGCAGTAATATTGGTCGGAAATAATGCGGCCAGTGAAACCTATGTAAACGCAAAAGTAAAGGCATGTAAGGCCACTGGTTTTGAAAGTTCCCTTTTGCAGTTTCCTCCTGAGATTACGCAAGAAATGTTGTTGCAAACCATAGATGAACTCAATGAGAATGAGGATTTAGATGGCTTTATTGTGCAGCTTCCATTACCCAAGCATATAGATTCAAAGACTGTAATTGAGCGGGTTATGCCCACTAAAGATGTAGACGGCTTTCACCCAATTAATGTGGGTAAGATGGCTCTTGGATTAGATGCATTCATTTCAGCAACACCCGGTGGTATCATTGAATTGCTGGCAAGAAATGAAATTGAAACCGAAGGCAAGCATTGCGTGGTACTTGGGAGAAGTAACATTGTAGGCGGTCCCATGGCAATGCTTATGCGCAGAAATGCCTATCCAGGAAATTCGACCGTAACAGTTGCTCATTCTAGAACCACAAACCTGAAGGAAATTTGTCTTCAGGCTGATATCCTTATTGCCGCAATCGGTAAACCAGAGTTCGTGACCGCTGATATGGTAAAAGAAGGAGCCGTTGTTGTCGATGTCGGTATAAATCGAGTTGATGATGAATCTAGAAAGCGCGGATATCGACTTACTGGTGATGTAGATTTTGCCAACGTGGCAGAAAAATGTAGCTACATCACTCCTGTACCTGGTGGAGTTGGTCCAATGACAATTGCCTACTTATTGAATAACACTATGGTTGCCGCACGAAAAAGAATATGATTTCAAAGGCGGTAAATATTTCGATCCTTCTTTTTAGCTTACTCCTAATTTGTGTTGGTAATTCAGTGGCCCAGATTGGTGATGATTATGTTCCGATTAGAACTAAAGACTCAAAATTGCCAAATGAGTTTTTTAATTATTCGAAAGCCACGATATCAGCGAATATTAATGGAGGAGAGGAGCTAGATCCCCTCAAACTTGATAAGCTATCTAGGGATATTTATCACTTCAGAAAGGAGTATACCGAAGGCGGAAATTTTTACCTCAACAATGAACTGACGAATTATGTGCAGGGCACAGCAAATGAATTGCTAGCAAGCATGCCGAACGAAAAGTCCAATTTTACTTTTTACTTGAGCCGGTCAATGGAGATCAACGCCTTTTGTATGGCTGATGGCACGGTTATTATCAACTTAGGTTTAATCGCATCTTTAGATAATGAGTCGCAATTGGCTTTCATAATGGCTCATGAGCTCTCTCATTATATCAAAAAGCATTCGGTAAAAGACATGCAAAGAACCGAGCAAGTTTTGTCCTACGATAATACCAATCAAGGATCGAATAAATCGATTTTTCGGAGGTTGCAGTTTTCGCGTGACTCCGAATTTGATGCTGACGGGTTTGCTATTAACCTGCTTGCTGCCACAAATTTTGACCCAAATGAAGGTGTAACAGCACTCGAAAAATTACGCGCTCAAGACACACTTACCGATAGTGACCCAACGCAAATTCTGTTGACTAAATATTTTGAAACTGAATACTGTCATTTCGATTCGGCATGGATTTCTGAAGAAGCCATCGATAAGATGAATAGCCGAGAAAAATCGAATAGAACAAATTTGTTGGCGCAAGACTTTGGTGATTTGTTGAGTACTCATCCGGAAATTGAAAAGCGTCAGTATGCGCTGAAAGAGATCATTTCAAATTTCAATTTTGAAGACATAGAAAAAACAGATAGGCTTGAGCGAAAAGACTTCGACTACATTAAGCAGGTAGCTCAATTTGAAATGGTTGAGAATAGTATGCGCAGCTCTTACTACACTTATGCACTTTACAATGCTGTGCGATTGCTAGAGTATCATCCTAAAAATATTTATCTCAATACCACACTGTCTAAATCTCTTTATTGGATCAGCTATTACAAAGAGATTAACAGTGGCAAGTCTGAGATTAGACAACCCATCACTACTAATGATAAGGCCTTTTTCAGGGTCAAGGCAATAATTGAGAACCTAGACGTGACAGCGGCAAAGAAACTGTCATATGGAAACGCTAAAATCTTATCAGATGAGCTGCCATCCAATGAATTGACGCTATTCTACATGGCATTGAATACGGAGCATTATTTGGGTAAAAACGCTTCGTTTACCTACTATAACAAGTATTTGAAGACCTATCCAAATGGACAATATGTAACATTTGTTAATAATAGGTTAGACCAAATGCAATGAGATGGATTCCAATCATATTGTCGCTGATTGTGTTTTCAAGTTGCAGTCGTTACATCACTATCGAGCGCAGCGAGCGTTTCGCGAATAAGGAGGAGCTTAAGAAGAAAATCATCTGCATCGACCCACAAGTTCGCTTAGTCGGATTTGCACAGAATGATGCTGATGAAGCGACTGAACTCGAGAATTGGTTGATTGAAGAGCTAGAATATGCTTCAAGACAAAACGAAATAGAATTTGAAGTAGTCAGATTGACGAAAGAATCAAAGTTCGATTACTATGAAGATTTGTTGCGTTTGAAAAAGGAGTTAGTTCAAGCAAATAACTCTCAGAATACGCCCCTAAATTTTAATTCAAATCACGGGTATAATGCCATTACGAAAAGTGTCTTTGTGTATCCACCTCTGATTGCTCACGATTTTGTGGACCTATCGAAGAAGTTTGGTACCCCATATTATTCATCTATCAGTATTATTAAACAACCTGGACGAATCCTCTTATATCATTTGATGGTGAATACTGACACCGCTGAAACCGTATATCGAGAGTTGAAGGCAGTTGGAAAGAGCAAGTTGAAAAAGAAACACATTTCACAATTTGTCTATGATAGTCTAACCATGTTGAAGGCTGATTTGAAATGAGACGAACCTTCAGTTTTATAATATTTTGCTTCTTCGTTCAGCTTTCATTGGCTCAGGTGACAGGGTATCGCGGAAATAGAATGGCTCTAAAGGCAAATGTTGTAAACGGAATTCGACCTATCTCCATTGGCATAGATGCTGAATATGCAATAGGGAGACAGAAGTCGATTACTCTTGGGTTTTTAGGAAATCAATATCAGCCTGCAGACTTGACAACTTTTTCAGGAACGATTCTACCTGAGTTCACAAGAAGTGGGTTATTGTGCCTAGAGTATCGCCTTTATGGGAATAAAATTCTCCCTGCTCCACAAGGAATTTATTTATCAGTTGCTGGTGGAATTGGACTCGAACAACATGAGTTTACAATTTTGGGCGTGAGAAAGCATGTTAAACGCACTGTATTTGGACATTTCTCCATCCCATCTCTAGGATATCAAACGACCATCGGAAAACGATTTTTGCTAGATTTTAAGTATGCTACTGAAACATTGTTAGTTGCTCAAGATGAGTTCCATGAGTATAAGTTCCTTACCACGAATTTGTTTTCCATTCAAACTCAAAATGTCATTTTTGGACCATCGTTCTACGTGAAATTGGGTTTCTTAGTTTTTTAAGTATGATCAGATATAAGCAATTCTTCTTGAGTTTTTTGGTTATTACCTCCGTATTCACCCAAGGTTGTGAACTTGATACTTGTAAGAATGTTGAGTGCGCAAACAATGGTGTGTGTCTAGATGGAGTGTGCGATTGTGATCAATGTACTGCTGTTTATACCCACTAAGCTGAAGTCATGATTATTAAACAGCATGCCGATTTATCCTTACTAAACACATTTGGTCTTCCAAGCATCGCAGAAAGGCTGGTCAGTGTGGGTACTCCAGATGAAATTGCAGGATATTTTGAATCAGGTGAGCCGCATCCAACCTTGGTGTTGGGAGGTGGAAGCAACTTGTTGTTGACTAGAGATGTCTCAGGTACAGTTTTGAAAATTGAAGTTCCAGGTATTGAGGTAGTGTCTGAGACGGATAATCATGTTTTCGTCAAAGTAGGCGCGGGTGAAGTATGGCACAATTTGGTATTAAATGCCATCGCGAATAATTGGGGTGGAATAGAAAATCTTTCACTGATTCCAGGAAATGTAGGTACAGCTCCTATGCAGAATATTGGTGCTTATGGTACTGAGATCAATTCCGTTTTTCATGAGTTGGATGCATATTTAACTGAGGATAGGAGTTGGAAAACATTTGGTTTGGACGAATGCAATTTTGGTTATCGTGAAAGTGTTTTTAAACGAAAGTTGAAGAATAAGGCTGTAATTGGATACGTGACTTTTAAGCTGAATAAAAAGCATGAATTCAACATGCAATATGGTGCTATTGAGCAGGAATTAGAGCGAATGGGTGTCAACGAATTGTCGCTTAAAACCGTAAGTGATGCAGTCATTAATATCCGTCAGAGCAAACTTCCTGATCCAAAACAAATTGGCAACAGTGGCTCATTTTTCAAAAACCCAGTCATAGCTCAGAATCATTTTGAAAAATTGCAAAACGAGTTTGATGGAATTGTTGGTTATCCAGCGGGGGAGGCGAAGGTGAAAGTAGCTGCAGGTTGGTTAATCGAGCGAGCCGGATTCAAAGGGAAACGAATTGGTAATTATGGAGTTCACGACCGACAAGCTTTGGTTTTAGTAAATCATGGCGGTGCCAAGGGCATTGATATATATAATCTTAGTGAGGAAATTATCGCTGCTATTAAAAGTCAATTCAATATCGAGTTGGAGAGAGAAGTCAACGTGATCTGATTTGCTCAAATTCTTCCGCGCTGCTTTCTACCCAATGTCCATTTTCCATGGCAATCATGTCTTGAATAAAGACCCGGTCAGGATGGATTTTTGCTTTAAACTCAAACTCTTCTTTTTGCGACCCCGTTATTTTTAATTCTAGAAAGTGCTTACTAGAGTTAATCTTAAAAAAGGACTTGTCATTATAGTATTTACGGTATATCGGGAAGTTCATAGTAGACGTAACAATTGGTTCCTTGGTGTCGGACTTTCTTAGGCCTTAAAAATCGAAAATATTATCTACTTAATCATTTTCCAATCTTGGGTGTTTCTTCATATTTGATATTATGATTTCGAATAATCCACATTACTTGTCCGGACGAAAAAAGTTTGAAGCAAAAGATTTTGCAGGGGCACTGAACGAATACAACGAGGCATTAAAAGCAGAGGAAAATCCCTCCATTTATAGTGAACGTGGGGTAGTTTGGTATTACCTTGGAGACAAAGAGAAAAGTTTAGCTGATATGGATCACGCAGCTTCACTTGAGCCAACCAATCCCTATCGTTATTCTAGCCGAGCTTACATAAAGGACTGGATTGGTGATATTAAAGGGGCCATTGCTGATTATGAAAAAGCTGTTGAGCTTGATCCAGAAGATAGTATTGCCTTCAATAACCTCGGTTTATTGCAAGAAAAACAAGGTTATGTAGATAAAGCGAAGTCAAATTATGAGCGAGCGGATAAGCTAGAGGGAGTAGATGAATTGCTCCAGAAAATTAGAGCGGAACAGAAAGAGTTGCATGACAAGGACATTGCAAAAAATGAAGAGCAAAAGGCGAGTGGTAGTTCGTATGAAGAACGAACCAAGATTTCAACTTTCGCATTATTGAGAAATACTTTTGCAACAAAAAATGGCTGGAAAGAATACATCGATTTCATTAGAAATGGTTTCAAAGTTGGATAAGCAACCATTTCTCAATCGGCTGGCGGATAAAATCCTCAAACAAAAAGACGATCTACTCATTGTACTTCCCAATAAACGATCTCAATACATACTGGCAGAGCGACTAAATGAATTGAACGTTGAAGAGGAATGGATAGTTATTCGCACTGTTGATCAGTTGATGGAAGAAATTTCGGGACTTGAACTGGTAGAACCTGAAGAAGCATTGGTGGCGTTTTACCACGCATACAAGAAGGTGGAGAAGTCACCTCAAACTTTCGAGGAATTTAGCACTTGGGCCACAACTTTTTTGGCTGATGTAAATGATGTCGATCTGCATTTAGCCAATATTGATGACCTATATCAACAAATAGGCGAATACCAAAGTATAGATCTAGATAACTCGGAGCCAGGCCCTTTAGAGAAGGGGTTTCGAACATTTTGGGAGCGACTTCCCAGTTACTATAGCTCATTGAAAAAAGAGTTGAAATCTATCAATCTAGGATATAGAGGCCTTATTTATCGTTCGGTTGCGGAGCTGACAGAATTAGGTCAGGATGCAATTGGATCCGTTGTTAAGGACAAGACCACTTATTGGGTTGGGGTCATTCCCGGTAATCCTAGCGAACAGAAGCTATTGCGATGGATTCGAGAAAACGAGCAGTTAGAAGTCTTTGTTGATGTTGATGAGTACTACCTGAATCGTGCAAATCACGAAGCTGGCAGGTTGTTTCGCGAAGATCCAAATTTGAGTACCGCCCTTTGGAAAATGAATTCGATCGCAAACGAGCCTAAAAATTTGAAGGTATATCCACAGACAGGTTTGACTTCGCAGGTTTTGATGGTGAACAAGATTGTCGACTCAATCGATGAAGAGGATTATCATAACACAGTAATCGTGCTTAACGATCCCAAGTTGCTTACTCCGCTCATGTCCATTTTGCCCAGGGGAAAACTGAATATTTCATATGGCCATAAATTGGGTAAAACATCGATTCATCGTTTTCTAATGTCTTGGATGAACCTGCATGCGCAGTCGATTCAACTGAATGGATCTTCGGCATTTTACCATAAGCAAGTAGCTGACATTTTAAAAACGCCTGAGGTCAATAAATGGCTGAATGGGTCAGATATTTGGGCTTCCATTGAGTTCGATGTTCTTAAAAACAACTGGAAGTATATTTCAAAAGATTGGCTTGAAGAGCGTTTGGGCATGGACATGTTTGGGGAGCAAGCTTTCCATATTTTGTTTGATTGGGAGCTAAATTCTTCCTTCATTGCTGAGCGCATTTCCAAGGTGCTAGATGAGTGGATCTCAATGAAGCGAACGATGAATCTTATGCGAATAGATGAGGAGGCGTTGATTGTATATCAGAAAAAATTCAAACAACTATTTGCTCAATTTGGCGATGTACTGGATAGTATAAATCTGGGCTCTTTGCGTAAGTTTATTCACAGGCACATGAGTCATGCTTCTTTTCATTTAGCTGGCGAAAACAATACTGGCATTCAAGTAATGAGCTTATTTGAAACTCGAATGGTCGATTTTAAACACGTCATATTCTTAGGTGCGTCTGACGATAATTTACCTGGCAATCCAAATCAAACTACGCACATTCCGTTTATTCACAGGAAGCATTTTGGTTTACCCACCTTGCATGATAGTCAATCCCTTACTGCATATCATTTTTATCGTCTGTTGCAAAGGGCTGAGAATGTGCATATGATTTATAATACTTCAGCTCAAGCCCTTTCAGGTGGTGAGCCATCGCGTTATCTCCTACAGCTTAAACTAGAATTGTCGGAAATAAACAAGTCCTTTCAGATAGAAGAAATAGAGGAGGAGTTTTCAATCGATAATATGTCTCAATTGGCATTAGAAGTAAAGAAAACTCCAGATGTTATAGAAGGAATAAAGTCTTCCCTTAGATTAAGACTATCCCCTTCAGCGATCAATAAATTCATAAATAGTCCTTTAGAGTTCTATTACTACTATGTATTGGGAATAAAGGAACAAGATTCCGTAGAAGAGGATATGGAGGCGTCCACTTTTGGGTCGGTTGTTCATGATGTAATCGAAGCAATTTACAAGCCATTTGAGGGTAAAATGATCGATAGTGATTCACTCAGAAGTGCTATTCCAACTAGCGAGGAACGAGTTCAAGCTCGCTTTCTCAAAGACTTTAGCCAGGATGATATTTCTAGAGGAAAGAATCTAATACAAGTTGAATTGGCAAAAGATTATGTGAAGTCCTTTATTAGGCAAGATCTTGCAGAAATGGCAGAATTTGGCGTTGTGCGAATATTGGCTTTGGAGGATAGACTTGAGGAAGTCGTTGACTTACATGGAATTCGGGTGAGGTTATTTGGATATGCAGATCGTATTGACGAAAGAAATGGAATTGTTCGAATAATCGATTACAAAACTGGCAAGGTCGAACTCAAAGATTTGAAGTGTGATTTTTCAGTTATGTTTTCTGATTCTAATTATTCAAAGGCGTTGCAGCTTGCTTTTTATAAATGGGCCTATGCAAGACGTCATCAAATGCCATCGAATCAAATTGTTAGCACAATCTTTTCCTTTCGCAGACAGAAATTAGGCTACATGCCTCTGGAAGTAAGCGTGGATGAATCTTCATTCACCGAGCTTTTCGAACAAGGACTTGGAGATATTGTGCTGCAGATGTTAGACGAAACGATGCCTTTTATGCATTATTCAGATTCGAAGTATACAACCTTTTAGATGTTAATCACTCCTGTGTGTAGGAGATGATTGCTAGCGCTCATGGCGAAAAGGTATTCGCCACCGTCTAGTTCTTCAATTGGAATGATAAACTCATTTCCGTAAGTAAGTTCAATGGACCGAACTTTCAGTCCATCAAGGTTAATGAGGTCGAAGCGCACGGGCAATTGAACATTTCCGTTTACTCTATAAAGCATAAATTGCTTAGAAGTGGCAATGCTAACTGAAATTGTATTTTGACTTTTTGGAATCATAACCTTATTCGATGTCATAGACGCAGTATTATAAGCTTTAGTTGGTCTCTCAAATGTTAACGAGTCACAATTCTCAAAGAATGGGTTAGGAATGTTATCCAATAAAAGTCGAGCGTTAACTCTTTGATTTAGTCGTCTACTGGATTGCTCAGGAAGCGATAGCCAATGCCTCTGATACTGTGAAAGTATTGTGGATGTCGCTGATCTTTTTCAAAGTGTTTTCTAAACTCAACCATGAAATTGTCAACGGTTCTTGGACTTGGAAATACGTCTACTCCCCATACAATGTCTAGAATTTCATCTCGGCTGATGCTCTCACCATCCCGTTCTATCAGAAGGCGCAAGATCATCGCTTCTTTTTTGCCTAGTTCAATCGTTTTTCCAGCTTGGGTTTCCGCTTGATGCCGGTCAAAAAAGATGCGATTTCCGCCAAATTCAAATTCAGAAATGCCAACCTTTCCTTCGGGTTCCGAGCGCTCTAGCAGGCGTTGAATGCGGAGTAACAATTCTTCTAGATCGAATGGCTTTACCAAATAATCGTCACCGCCAATTTTCAATCCCATCACTCGGTCTTGAGCGGAGTTTTTTGCTGTAAGAAAGAGAATGGGAACCTTTCTATTTTCCAATCGAATAGATCGACAAACCGCAAAGCCATCCATATGGGGAAGCAT
>Ga0233426_10002908_pt1 | contig 13933 bp, 18 predicted proteins | sample SI_118_April2016_6_FD_179875 | JGI IMG/M metagenome (GOLD analysis project Ga0233426, IMG submission 179875) | Seawater microbial communities from Saanich Inlet, British Columbia, Canada - SI_118_April2016_10_MG | ecosystem: Environmental > Aquatic > Marine > Inlet | place: Canada: British... | reverse complement strand
TTCAGTTGATTTTTCAATAGGTATTATTACAAAAGCAAGAAATTATAAGGCAAATTTTCTATATTACCTCAATTGGCGACAAACGTGCAGGTAAAATCAGGTAAAATGAGGGGATCTCTGAGATATCTATCGCAACTTTTTGAGCATTATTATGGCAAGCTGAAATGACTTCCTGTTCTAAAGTCTTACCCTCTTGGCTAGCTTTTATATGCTGAGGTAATAATACCAAGCTATTCAATACATACATGGTGGTTGTATTTAGGATTGGGGCGTCGTCTGATTCAGGTTCTATTTTTGGAGAGAAACGCGTTGGTATTAAGTTCTTTAATCCAGACATTAAATTGTTAGACATCTGACCTAATAGCCCCTCTTCAACAGTACCATCTTTTGGCACCTCAGGTAGGTAAGGATTAATTAAGCCCATTGCTTTACCATGAAGAGTTTGTATCTTTGTGTGTATATCTCCATATAAAAAAGTTACAAATGGATCTGATTTGAGTTCACTTGCCAAGCAGCCCAAGTTATATAAGTGCACGCTGGCTTGAGTAAGGTTAGTCACATAAATCGTTTGAGTACTTTTATTATGTAATTTTTCTAAATAAACAAACGCCTGCTCAAAGTGATATAGGGCATTATGTAAGCGCTTAAGCAATAAAACCTGACTACTATGCGAGTAGTCTCCCAAATCACCAGTAAGCTCAGGATATGGAACACCCTCATATGCGGGTATCAACTGCTCTTGCACAGATTGATTGAAAAAGCGAGAATACTCAGAAATTGATTCTTTTACGCCTTTAAGCGCTTTAGAATATTCTTCATGGCGTATAACATAATCTTCTCGCTCAATAAATTCTATTGGCTTAAGTTCTTCACTATCCTGCTCAGCCTCAAATAGCTCATAGCTTAAAGCTCGATAGCTATTTTTCTTTTCTTTGCAATCCCGTAGTTGAAATTTAATTATTTCTAGGAATGATGCCTTATTTTTTTTCAAAGCACTAAAAATCCTACCGGGGAGGTTCACCCTTTTGCTTGTTAACAACAAGGTCACCAATTGTTCATCTAAATCACTATCTTTTTCCAATTGGTATACGAAGTAAGGTTGAAATTTTGAATATAAATGTCTTAATAAAACTATATTTTCTTGAGAAATATACCGTTTGCCTTTTTTAACTGCTATTGACTCAATTTTATTTTGAAACGCTTCAAAAGCAGTTAGCGCTGCTTCTAGCTCAATCATTTTATGACTATAATACTCATAAAGTTTGGATGTTTGCTCTAACGTCAAATCAGAATTTTCAGCATATGTATTTCCATTGAGAGAGCTAAAGTGCAGTCTTTCACTCTCTATTTCTTCAAGTGCAGACTGTTCATCGATTGTATAAATTTTATCGTTTTTCTCACGCGTACTGAGATGTATTGTTTCTGGTGCTTGATTTAATGCATCCAGTAGATCACGGTTCGTGCTCAAATGAAAATCAGCAGAGTTCAGTTTTTTATCAATTGCTTTAAGAATCTCATCTTCCGATTGAAGAATGTACTCAATGCTATCTTCACGATAAGATATATAGCTTAAGAAAGTCTCCCACAAGTCATTACTGTTAGCCGGTCTTTTCAATGCATCTACAATTTTTGCGTCGTTTAATTCACTAAAATACCGAACATAAGGCTGCAAGGAGTGATAAAACGGTATCAATGAAGATTTGATTTCATCTGGCAGGTTAACAAGCCTAAGTGATTTATATTCAGGTTTTTTTATGATTGAGAAAAATTGTTTGATAGCATGCTTCGTATGCAAAATATTTAAGCGGTCTTTTTCAATAACTGCTCGCCTTTTATTAGCGATATCAACCCTTATATTTCTTGAAACAGAATCTTTTAAGGTTGACAAATCTGGCTGTATAGTTGAATAGTCAACATATATTCCTGTAACACCTGCCACCCAATCATATAAAAAATCAGCGTACCCAACGATTGTATCTGAAAAGAATCCTGGCTTTAGCATCAGTGATTCCTCAAGTTTATCTGCGGCAGCAATCAAATCACCTGCCAACAACCGCTTTAAATCGCTCATTTTTTTACAGATGGCTTCTTGTGACGACGTATTTAAATTACTCGCTTGCACGAGAATACTCATAGACAATGAAATGGTATGGCGTATCGCGCGAATATAATTGATTGCTTTTAGTGATAGGGAAAAAGTATTACCTTCAACATGTTGTATAGCGTAAAGTAGCTTTACAGACTCATCTTTAAGTGCTTGTAGTTGCTTAGGATCAATCGCTGGCGGTCCATCCTCATTATCTTGTCTAGTAAACTATTGCACTTTCTCCGTCCACTGACCTAAATAATTGGGTAGCTGGGCAGAAAATTGTGTGAGGAATGTATAATCTACTTTACCCGTTTGTGGCTTTAATTGATTCACTGCAATGCCACAATATAGGCCTAGTTGATGGGCATCTTGTTCGGGCTTATTTTCTAAAAGCGTCGTATGACCTCTCTCAGTGGTTATGGCAAGAATACTTGGAAGCTCTGCCTTTAAATCATCAAGGGTTGTGAAGTTTGATGCTTCTTCTCCTAGTTGGGTTAGATGTATCTCACCGTTAGCGATATCACCTTCTTTACTCTTAACCTTATAAACCAATCGATGACCATCAAATTGACCATAAATGATGCCTGGCTCAAAGCTTTCTTCTTGCAATGGTCGCAGTTCGTAGCCTAGCGTATGTTGTCCTATCTCTTTAGCTTTCCTTTTACTGTATTGATCAAATTGACTGAACAAAGGAGCCAATTGTGATAATTCCTTTTGAAATACACTTCTAAGATCAACATCAACATGGGTCAATAAAAATGCAGCTTGATAAACGTGACCGAATATATACCCTGTCAAAGAGCCAATGTCAGAAGCGGTGCTAAAACTTGCCAAACCACTTAGCGACAAACTTTCTATGCCCAAAAGTGCTGACTCACCATGATATAGAGCATTAATGATTTTTTTTTACTTGGGAGATCTGTGCTGGCTCATGGTCGAAATTTACATAGGGTGGTTGTTGTGATTTTAACTGTGTGATTAATCGAGTACGCTCTTCTTCTGGTAAATCTTCATTTTTTAATTGCTCAAACATTGGTGCGCGTTGCTCAATGGCTTCTATTTGTTGGTCAAGATCTGGAAAATACGTGAGCATTTTAGGGCTGAAGCTTCCACCTTTTAGTGCTTTAAATACGTCTAAACGAGCTTGACTGACTTGGTGAGAAAATTGTTGCTGTTTAACATATTGTAATAAAGCGTATTGATCAAACATGATAAGCCCATAAGAAAAAATTATATTATATCAAAAAAAGACCGGGTATTCAATAATTATACATAGTGGTGAAATATTGTCATGAAATTGTTTTCTCAAACATCATATCCCACACACCATGTCCTAACTTTTGGCCTCTTTTTTCAAACTTAGTTAAGGGACGGTGATCAGGTCTAGGAATGAATCCGCCTTCCTCTTGTAGGTTTATAAGCGTTGCGTTTTGTTCAAGCACATCCAGTATCCAATAGGCATATTCCTCCCAGTCTGTTGCACAGTGTATAAATCCTGAGGGCTTTAGTTTTTTAAGCAGCATTTCTATAAATTCAGACTGTATGAGTCGGCGCTTATGGTGCCTTTTCTTCGGCCAAGGATCGGGGAAAAATATCTGAACACCAGACAGCACTCCATCTGCTATGTTGTTAAGCGCTTCTACCGCATCAAAGGAAGCAATGCGAACATTTTCAATGTCATTGTGCTCAAGATCAGCAACCAAACTTCCAACTCCAGCAAGATGAACTTCAATTCCAATAAAATTTACCTCTGGTTTTGCTTTTGCCATGTTAAACAAAGATGCCCCCATGCCAAAGCCAATTTCAACGATTGTTTCAGCCTTTCTGCCAAAGGCCTCATCTAAGTCCCAGATGTTGGAGTCTTTGGGTAGTAAATAGTTATCGACCCAATTATCTAAAGCCTGCTGTTGGCGCTTACTGGTCCTACCAGCTCTTAATACATAGCTTTTTACACGACGATGCATACGACCACTCATTTTGAAATAAATAGGATATTATATACTTTCTGCCTATTTTTTGGTATACATTTAAACGTTCGTGATTTTAGGTAATTATATATTGGTTCTGCAATCACAGCAGGCCCAAAAGATGGAGTTAAAAACACGTATTGGAAGGTATCGGATATAATTTTAAAAATGAGAGCAATTTGTCCATAATCTATAAAAATTTAACCAAAGCATTGCATCATCCACTAAATTTTGCTATAAAACGCCACCAGTTATAAACATTCAGTTTCTTAATGGCAAGGAGCTGATCTTAAATTTCAGACACTTTGGAGCAACAGTATGTCAAGAGTATGCCAAGTAACTGGCAAGCGACCAACAACCGGTAATAACGTTTCGCATGCCAACAATAAAACTAGAAGACGCTTCCTGCCGAACATCCAAATTCATAAGTTTTGGGTTGAAGAAGAGAATCGCTATGTCAAACTAAAAGTAAGCACAAAAGGCATGCGCATCATTGATAAGCTAGGCATTACAACCGTCTTAGAAAAACTTCGCGCGAAAGGCGAAAAAATTTAAATTAAAGGGGAATTACCGTGGCCGCAGTTACAATTAAAGTCAAAATGGAATCTACAGCCGGTACTGGATATTTTAAAACCACTACAAAAAATCCACGTAACCATCCTGAAAAAATGGAATTAAGCATGTATGACCCAGTCGTACGTAAACACGTACCTTTCAAAGAGAAAAAGGTTAAGTAAGTAATAATTCCGTCCCTTAGGGTTGCTGAATACATATTATTTCCCCGTGCCAGCAACCCAACACCAAATTCTTTACCATACTTCAAAATTCTTTTTGTTTTTTTTTAAGCTGTAACCTATTGATTTATTTAGCCAAGCCAAAATTCAAACAAGCTGCTGTAAAAATAGATCTTAAATCTTCCTGGATAATCACCCCGAATGGATTAAACTTTAATTAACGGATGTGTAAGATTTAAGAGGACATTTATGAAACCTTCATTGCAATTAAGCGTATCTAATCAACTCAAATTAACGCCCCAATTACAGCAAGCAATTCGTCTACTGCAATTATCAACAATAGATCTTCGCCATGAAATACAACAACAATTAGAATGCAATCCATTACTAGAACTCAGTGCAAACGAAGTGTTTGAAGCACCTAACGACCCCTCCATGGACCATGAAGATGAGCAAAATGACTTCCAATGGTCAACTTTATATGGCTCAAATAGCCCATCAAGGCAATTTAATGAAAGTGAATATATATTTGAAAGCTTGCACTGCACAAAAGACAACTTGCATGATCATCTACTTTGGCAAATCAATTTAACGCCGATAACAGACATTGATAAAGTCATAGCCACAACCATTATTGACGCAATTGATGACAATGGTTTTTTAACCGCAAGTCTTAAAGACATCCGAGCTAGCTTACACTCTAAGGAGTACCCACTAAGTATCAAAGAAATTGAGGCCGTACTCCATCTTATTCAGAGATTAGATCCTGTAGGATGTGGTGCGCAAGACCTAGCTGAAACACTCCTAATTCAATTGGATGAATGTGCTCATACAGTTCCACACCCAAAGACAACCAAAGAAATTATTTCAAACCATTTACAGCTTATTGGTCAGCATCATTACAAAGAACTCTTGAAAATATATCATATCGATCAAAATACCTTAGATTCAATTTTGAACACCACTCACCATCTCCACCCCAATCCCGGTAGTTTAATTTCGGAAGAGAAAGCTAATTACGTTGTACCTGATGTGATTATTAAACGTCTTGGTACAGAGTGGCACTCTATGCTTAACCCAGAAACACTTCCAAAGTTAAACATCAACACGTCATACACTAATTTGATAAATGAGTCTGGGAGTAACTTAGATAAAAAATTTATAAAGGAAAACCTTCAGGACGCCCGCTATTTTTTAAAAGGGATAGCCAATCGACAAGACACGATGCTGAAGGTTGTAAAATTTATATTAAGCCATCAAAAAGATTTTTTTGATATAGGAGAAGAGGCGATGAGGCCTCTTACGCTCAATGAAGTGGCTGAGGCGTTAAATATGCATGAGTCAACCATTTCCAGAATCACGACACAAAAATATATTTTAACACCTAGAGGTGTTTATGAGTTGAAATTTTTCTTTTCAGGCCATATATCTACTACTAATGGTGATGAACAATCTTCAACGTCGATTCGCGCATTACTTAAAAAACTGATAGGAGCAGAAAATCCTAAAAAGCCGTTCAGTGATAATCAGTTGCTTAAATTATTAGCTGAACAAGGCATAAATATTGCCCGGCGGACGATAACCAAATATCGAGAAGCCATGGGCATACCACCTTCATACGAGCGCAAGCACATTTGAAGTACGATTTAACTATAGTTGGAGGAAAGTGTTATGCAAATCAATCTAACGGGCCACCGCATGGACGTTACCCCTGCCCTAAAAAGCTTCACAGAAGAGAAACTTGATAAGCTGGGAAAACATTTTGATAAAATCATGTCAATCAATGTCGTTTTTGATGTTGAGAAATTAAGACAGATTGCTGAGGCCACTGTGCACATTGCACATGGTGAGCTCCATGCAAGCGCTGAATCTGACGATATGTATGCAGCAGTTGATGGTCTAGTTGATAAGCTAGATAAGCAGCTCATCAAGCATAAAGAAAAACTTAAAAATCATCGCGACTAATCATAGCGGTAAAAAATACTAGCCCGAATCATATTCGGGCTTTTTTTTAGAAACTGAACTTACGGAAAACCCAAACATTTTTTAAAATTGAAGGACTGTACATGTGGCACATGACTGAGTTGGAAAAAGTGTTTATCGAATAGATTGGTTTTTTCTTAAGTCCTGAGCAGGTGTTAAGGCTTACCAGGGTAAACACATCTAATTTTTCAGCACTTAAATTAATCCTTTTGCCCACTTGCCGTGCTTTATGCACGGCATCCAGACGAGTTCCAATCGAGTTCAAAGCTGGATTCCGCGCATAAAGCGCGGAACGTAGTCGTTTCGATATCATATTGACCGTTTAGATGCGTTTGCCCTGTAAGGCTTACACTAAAGTTATAAAGAGAGTAGAATATTAAACAAACTGACACCATCCATAAAATAATCATGCAATTAACTGCAATTGTTCACCAAGATAGAGTCTGTATAGATGAAAGTGCGGAAAGTAAAACGGCCGCACTACTAAAGGTTAGCCAGCTATTGTGCCAAAACCAGACCGACCTTGATGTTCAAAACATCTTCGATTCATTTTGGCGTCGAGATAGCCTTGGTAGTACCTCGATTGGACACGGGATAATCATACCCCACATCAGAAGCGCATCCATACAAGACACCTTGGCTTGTTTTTTAAAGCTTGAGCACCCAATTGATTTTGGCGCGGAAGATAAACAACCCATCGACCTGGTCTTTGGCTTAATCGCTCCAGAAGACAATCCAGAGCAACACCTAGAAGTACTAAAGCACATCGCAAAGCTTTTCAACCAGCCTGAAGCACGCCAAGCTTGCCGTAACGCAAACGACTCTTCTGAGCTCTACAGGGCACTAACCAATGAAGCCTACGGGCATGTTACCCCGAAACCACTGGAGCCTGTAGAAGCCTAGGCTTGAACGCTTACGAATAACAAACAGATGTTTTCTAGCCATACCTACTAGACAGAAAGCATGTACTAAAATTTACATTGCAGTGGTATCTATACCATGCTAAATTGTACCCGCGATGATAAAATTTACCCTACCGATAATTAACAAACTAGGCTTACATGCAAGAGCATCGGCAAAATTTGTGTCGACTGCCGCTCGCTTCCAAAGCCATATCGATGTCACCAAAGATAATCAAACCGTGAACGGAAAAAGCATCATGGGTGTCATGATGCTTGCTGCCAATCAAGGCAGTGAGTTAACCATACAACTTGACGGGCCTGATGAAGTAGAAATGGCCACTGCAATGAAAGACTTGGTTAATAATCGTTTTGGCGAGGCGGAGTAAACCCCCTCACCAACGTTGCTGTTACTTTTTCTTGTTTCTTTTCTTCCTAACTCGCTGAAGCATGCTTAAAGTTTGTAGTGGGCCTGAGCAGGCATATATCAACGAACCTAGGAATAGAATCAAAGCAGGATAAGAAGCTATTGCTACAAAAAGAAATACCATAAATAAAATGTAAATAAACGGTACTTTACCTTTAAAATCAATATGCTTAAAGCTTTGGTAGCGAATATTGCTCACCATTAAAATGGATGTGCAAATAGCCAGTACTGCCGCAGCAATCGAAGTAGTTACGTGTTGCCAGTTATTTTGATGGCACAACCATACAAAAGAAGCAATCACAGCAGCCCCAGGTGGACAAGCCAGGCCTTGGAAGTAGCGCTTATCTGCTATACCAATTTGAGTATTAAATCGCGCAAGTCTTAACGCAACAGTTGCCGTATATATAAAAGCAACCAACCACCCTACTTTACCAAGAGAGTGAAGGCTCCAACTATATAGAAGCAATGATGGTGCAACACCAAACGTCACCATGTCCGACAAGCTATCATACTCACCGCCAAAGGCTGTCTGGGTGTTGGTAAGCCTCGCGACTCTACCGTCTAACCCATCTGCAATCATACCAATAAATATTGCAATCACAGCCGTCTCATACTGTGCTTTCATCGATGCGACAATTGAGTAAAAGGCTGCGAATAAACTCGCAGTTGTAAATAAGTTCGGCAGTAAATAAATGCCAGATCGATGTTCTTTTTTACTGCCATTGGTTTGCTTAGTCACTAATATTGTCTCTCTTAAAGTGAGTATTTATAGATAAGAGATGCTAACCATTCATCTCTCTAGCCAGCATGCCTAGACTTAACCTATTTCCCATCTACCATTATTACTATAGCCAGTAGTTTCGCCCGTAGTGGTTAATAGCCTGGCTGTATACAGCCAGAGCTCATGTGTTCATCCTGGTTGCGAGAACCAAGATACGGCTCAACATTCTACCAACATCATTTCGCGCAAAAGCTTGCATCCATAATAAACCTTCTAGGCATCCTTTGCTTTACCAGTGTCATATTATAGCTGATTTTAACCAGTTATATTAAATTGTAATGGCTAACTATATGTTTAGAAAGGCCACGTGATGCTATACTAAACATACTGTGTTGATTATGCATGAATGATGAGCAAATCTAAAGATAAAAAAATTGTTATTGAAGGCGTTACCCAGAAGGGTAAAACCTTTCGTCCTAGTGATTGGGCGGAGCGGATGAGTGGTAGCATGGCGACCTTCAAAAACAGTCGTATACTTTACTCGCCAATGCTCCAGCCTAGCGTAAATCACGAAGGATACAAATGTGTCTTACTAGACCCCAAATTAAAAGAATCTAGTCCGGATGTTTATAACGCTATCTTGGCTTTTGCTAAAGATAACAACTTAAACATTTGTGGTGAAGAGGACGATCCGCAATCAGAGGCCTAAATATATACCCCGTGCCATTATTCACCTTCTCATTTTTCCAATGACAAGAACACCTCATAACTGCCATCTTCACTATTTAATGAAAACTTTTGTATGTCGCCCTTCTCACCTTTAATCGTTACAGGACCTACTGCACGGTTAGGTATGGTCCAGTGAACACTTAATACACCATCTTTATTTTTCAACTCAACACGAACGACGCCTATCATATCGTCTGGGTTAAATGGGGTGTCATCCTCTTCCATAAGTGAAAAGAGCAAGATGACTATTTTTCCCGGTTGAATTTCTTCAGACCAGAGTTTCACTTTTTTAAGCTTGGTAAGCTGGCTTGATGACCAATGAATTGGATGCTCAGGTATACGATAAAATTTGCCCGGTTCGTTCGCCCTCATTTCAGTTATATCAAAGTATAACTCATCACCATTTAATTCTTTTGCCTCGATGGTTTTTAGATGATTTAGAGTGATCTTTGGTTTCAAAACATTTTTGTCTGTTGCTGCGAAAGTGGTCATGCAAGCGATAAACAGCAACATTCCGTAAGCTAATTGTTTCATTAAAACTCCTTTTTGCCATTTGGTGACAGATAAAGTGATCAACTACCAACCGGCTCAGTCAGATGAATGAATTTAGCGATAATGTAATTCAAAATCTCAACCGCTCCTTCAAAATTAACAGCCATTACCCCGGCACATAGAAACGCAAGCCCTTTAGGACCATGCTGCACACCTGGCTCGCTTGCTTGAACCAAAAGTACGCACCCACGTACAAACCAAATTAATCCCGCAGTTTTTATGATGATTTTTATAGAGTTCATAATATCATAGGGCTTATATTTGATATATTGCAAGACATTGCTGGTACCAAAAGCTGTATTACTTAAGACAGTTAATGCTGTTGGTAAAAATATAAGTGCTGACCCGCCTAAAAAAAAGGCCAATGGACCAAACATTTTTTCATTAGAGCTTCCACGCGCTCTAGAGTCACCAATCTTCTTAAGCTTGGTCAGCGCAGTAATCATCATAAGCAACCCAATCAAATACCCAAGACCAGCAATAAGCTCTTGTACCGGCATAAGGGATTTGCTCAGATTTCCGAGCATGATGGCAATATCCGCGTTCATACGTTAATTATATACCCATCCTGTCAATAATGTATCGAGAAATAAGCTGATGATCCAAAATCAACTCATTCAGCTATCCTAAAACCACGTTTTCTGAAAGAAAGCGGGTATATATTAAAATTCTACGCTTAATGCTTGCAATGTTTAAATATTTCCCTATAGTTAGAGGATTTCATACTATATAATAGTCAGTCGCGTATGCCGGTAAAAACCTTTCCAATTATTTTAGAGGATGCCTATCAGCTTTCTCCTAGTGTAAAACATTTTGTATTTAAATGTGACCTTGATCCTGTATTTGATTTTACGCCAGGACAATTTATTACGATCCATTTTGAAGAAGATGGCAAGACAATAAGACGAAGCTACAGCATTGCAAATATTCCAAAACAAAACAACCTCATTGAATTTGCCGCAGGCTATGTTGAAGGTGGTCCAGGCACTGAACTACTATTCAACCTTAAACCTGGTGACGCCATTAATATAAATGGCCCCTTTGGACGACTAACGCTTAAAGAAGATACACCCGAACGTTTTATTTTGGTCGCAACCAGCACGGGCGTAACACCTTATCGAGCCATGATACCAGCTTTAAAAGCCCGCTTGGACACGAATCCTAAACTTAAGGTTATTATTCTTCAGGGGGTTCAGCATCGTGAAGACATCTTATATTGCGATGAATTTCATCAATTTGCGACAGAACATCCAAGGGTCACATTCCATGCTCACCTAAGTCGAGAGACTGAAGCCCTACAAACGCATGAACGGGCCGGATACGTACAAGGTTCGTTCCCAATGCTATCTTTAAACCCAGACGAAGATATTGTATACCTTTGCGGAAATCCGGGGATGATCGATGAGTCGTTTGCTTACCTTAAAGATAAGGGATTTGCACTACAACGTATCATACGAGAAAAATACATATCTTCTAAATAATACAACCCCTATCTACAGGAGAATATAACAACATGTTATACGATGAACTTTCTAAAACAATGGATCAAATGCTTCAAGTTGGCAAAGGGATTTTAGCTGCTGATGAATCCACTGGGACCATAGGCAAACGCTTTGACAGTATTAATATTGAAAACACAGAGAAAAATAGACGAGACTATCGCCTCTTACTAGCCACAACACCCAACTTGGAAGAGTATATAAATGGCGTCATCATGTTTGAAGAAACTTTTAGTCAATGCAATGATGAAGGCGTTTCAATCCCTGAACTATTGAGCAAAAAGGGGATTGTACCTGGTATTAAAGTAGATAAAGGGCTTGTAGATTTACCCAATACAAAGGAAAAAGTAACACAAGGGCTTGATGGGTTAACCGAGCGTCTCGCTGAGTTTAAAGTGAAAGGGGCTCGTTTTGCTAAATGGCGTAATGTGTATTCTATTTCTGATTTTGAACCTAGCTTAACTGCAATCAAAGCTGGTGCTGAAAACCTTGCGCGCTACGCAGCCTGCTGCCAATCAGTTGGTATCGTTCCAATTGTTGAGCCTGAAATATTGATGGACGGCGATCATGCTATAGAGCAAGCTGCCCAAGCCGCAGAAATGATTTTGCATGAAGTGTTTCATGCTTTATTTGTTCATCAAGTTTCTTTAGAGCACATCATTTTAAAGCCTAGCATGGTTACCACCGGAAAGGACGCAAAACCGTTTAGCTCACCATCTGATGTTGCTGACTTCACCCTAAGCATATTTCAAAACCATGTTCCTGCGGCTGTGCCTACAATCAACTTTCTATCTGGCGGCCAAAGCTCAGAGCTTGCAACAGAAAATTTAAATGCCATCAATGGCTACGATAATCAACCATGGTTGTTGAGTTTCTCTTATGGACGTGCTCTACAGGAGCATTGCTTAAAAGCCTGGGGCGGCAAAGCTGAAAACATCAAAGCGGCTCAAGATGCACTTTTAAAGCGCGCGCGTTTAAATAGCTTAGCCAGTATGGGCGAGTACAGTTCAGATATGGAATAAAACCAAAACAACCGGGGGGAGGTAATCTCCCTGGTTGACACCGCTATCTCTCTTTTAAAGAAAACGTCGCATAAAGAGGCAAGTGGTCTGAGAGCATTCGCCAAGGTTTACCTTGTAAACACTGGACTTGTTCCACTTCCATCCCTCGAAAATAAATTCTATCAACGCACAATGCTGGCCTAATCGCAGGAAACGAGCGTGCGTGCTGACCTTCCAAAGAAATAAAAGCCTCTTCAATACCTAGTTCATCTGCCAAAGGTTTTGATAAGTGCATCCGCCAGTCATTAAAGTCCCCTGCCATAATTAAAGGCTCATCTTCAGGTACTGCTTCGGTGATTCTTTGCATTAACGCTTTACACTGCTCTTTTCGCTCTGTTTTAAACAAGCCCAGATGAACACAAAGTAAATGGATTTTTGTTTGCTTTTCATCTTGGAGGTGAAGCTGGCAATGTAAAATTCCTCTTGAAGCGCGGTTGATGGTAGATAAATTAATACTCTCAAATGAATCAAAAGGGAACTTACTTAAAATGGCATTGCCGTGATGCCCTGAATGATAGACAGCATTTTTGGAGTAAACGTAATGAGGCCATATTTTCTCAGCAATATATTCAAATTGAGGCTCCTCAGGCCATGCATCAATCCGTTTTTCTTTGCGGCGATGCTCACCTTGAACTTCTTGAAGAAAAACAAAATCAGGATTTAGCTCTGTAATGGCTGATTTCATTTTAGGAAGTAGAAAGCGCACCTTACCGACACCAAATCCCTTATGGATATTGTATGTTATAAGCGATATAGTTTGTTTGCGTTCTTTCATGACCACCTACTCCAGGAGGCTCAATTACTTAAACTTATTGTAAACACCATTGAGGTAAAATACACGTGTTAGACTAAGATTATTTGAAGTGATCAGTACTATCATGCGGATGGTTGGTAAATAAGGAAGGCATAACTTTAAGCCTTCCTTCCTCGACTCTATGCTTTGAGAGAAACCATATTACAACTATCATGGTCAATGCCCACATTTAATAACGCCGATTTAACATCATCTATTGGGTATCCCATATCCTTTGCCGCATTAATGATGCCACAACCACCTTCTTCAAAATCCGTTGTAGGAGTCCAGTAATCCATGTTTGCTTTTGTCATCACTTTAAAAGCATCACGAACGTCCCAATTTGGCTGATGAGTATAATGCCACTACATTTTAAGACAATAAAATTTAGCATCTAGTTCCTAAACAGTTAAAATAAGTTACACCATTTAGGGATCTATAAGATGAGTAAAAAACAAAAGATATATACAGCTGAATTT
>Ga0233426_10002907_pt1 | contig 13939 bp, 11 predicted proteins | sample SI_118_April2016_6_FD_179875 | JGI IMG/M metagenome (GOLD analysis project Ga0233426, IMG submission 179875) | Seawater microbial communities from Saanich Inlet, British Columbia, Canada - SI_118_April2016_10_MG | ecosystem: Environmental > Aquatic > Marine > Inlet | place: Canada: British... | reverse complement strand
ATTATCAAAAATTGTAATTTTAGATATAGGGACAAATGATGATAAATCTAATAATACGGAAACGGTTCAATCATTAGAAGAAATTAATAAAAATAAGTTAATGGAATTATTTCAAATAATAGATACGCACGGTTATATAACTAATATTAATTGGTTTCTAGATTTAGATAAAGCAAAGATTATTCATTTTATGTGTCATTTAAAAGATATATTTTTTTATCGCGCTGAATTATCAAGAGAAGAGCAGCGTGAAATTATTCCAACAAATATAGCACCGTTTCCAGTCTCCATACAGTACACATTTAGTAATTATTCACTCAATGAGGCAAGATATGAGATGTTAAGAGTAATAGAACAATTTATAACACTTGGTATAAATGAATCAAGGCGGTCGTTGGGTGTATTATATGTTTTAGGTGCATTTACATTATGTTCGCGTGAGGCAGCAAATGCTTTTCAATATTTATATATTACCTTTGGTATGTGAATTATTTTAAGAGAATAATATTTGGATTAAAAATATTATTCTCTAAAAATCCGCCATATAATGGTGTTAAATTTACGTGAATTAATATATATATATATTGTTAGTAAAACAACTTAAAAAACTCCCATATATAAGTGTATAACAATGGGAAAACCTACTAAAACTACTACTACTACTACTACTACTGCTACTACAGCAAAAAAATCTAAAGTTGTCAAGAAAGCGACTGCCCCCGAAGCGGAAATCACTGCCCCCGCAACCCCCGCACCCCCCGCGCCTATTGAGGTAAAGAACGAAGTTGTAGAAACTGTAACGGATACAATGACAGTTCTTGAAAATCGTTTTGCTGCTCTTGGGGCAAAAGTATCCCAGTTGTATATGGACGTTGGTGCTATTAAGAAAGAACATACCGAAGTTGGAAAGTTGATGGCCAAGGAAATGAAAGTTTCCAGAAAACTTGCTGAAGCAAAGATGAAACGTGCTGGAAATCGTGAGCCCGCTGGGTTCATTAAGCCTACTCTTGTAAGTGACGAACTTGCAAAATTCCTTGGTATGCCATCAGGTTCAGAAATGGCAAGAACAGCTGTTACCAAGCAAATCACAAAGTATGTAAAATCCAACGAGCTTCAAGACCCCCAAAATGGACGAACCATTCTTCCCGATGCTGCTCTTGCTAAACTTCTCAAGATCTCAAAGAATGATACACTTACTTATTTCAATCTCCAACGCTACATGGCGCCTCACTTCCCTGCTTCTACTGCTAATACCGCTGCTGCTGCTGCCGCTGCTGCCAGTGCCAGTGCCACCGCATAATCTGCCAATTATCCAATTATATTACCAACTGTGTATATATAAAATTATATAAATAAATTTGATTTATTAATTATTACATTACAATAATTAATAAAATTGTAGTTAGTTAGTTGGGATAATTGTATTTTTATTAATAAATAATATCATTTTAATTATTTTATTCCTTCTGTTATATTTTATTGTATCATTAAGTTTTGTTTCATTCGGTTGTATTTTTTGAAAACATCTGCAAAATATCATAATAGTTTATTATAATATTTTTAATATTGGAAATTATTATCCGTGAAGTGTCATTTTTAATGATCTTAATAATTCACATGATTTATTTTTTCTACATACCGTATATTTTTTTTCTTGTAATTCATTGACAATATATAAAAAGTTAGCATCCAATTTTATATCATCAATATGTTGAATAAATTTCATAATGTTTTCATTGTTATCATCGAAATTCAATATATTTTCATTCATATCAACAAATAGTGCAATAGTTTTACTATCATTAAATAGAAGTAACGATTTTATAACATAATAGCAGAATACATTTGTATTTTCAACAAATTGTTCCCTTTGCAACTCAAAGTTAAATAAATCATAATAATTAATTTTCATAAAATTCAAGATTTTTATTGTTTGAAAAATAGCATATTGTTTTTCTGTAAACATCAACTCATAATATTTATCGACAAATTCATCAAATAATTTAGGTGAATTACACATACAGTATGCGTTAAATATTGTACTCCATATTGTAGCAAAAAACTCACAATAACTTTCATTTAATAAAAAGTCGCTTTGTACATTAAACATTTCATTACAATTATTTGTAAAAATATGCCCAGGTGTTAAGTGAAAATCCAACCCAAATGTATGTATTGTTTCGTGGCATAAAACTTTAAACCACTCTTCTTTTCTATAAATGGTAATTGAATTATGTTCTTTACATCTATAAGTCCAAGCAGTATTAATATTTACTGCATCTAATATATCTTGCTGTGAATTAAAATAAATTCCGGATAATTTTTTTTTGAAATTGGAAAAAAAAATAGTGATTCTTAATGTTTTCGTACATTCTTTCTTAGCATATAAAGATAGAATATACAACCACATATATATTTTTTTAATATATGATTTTATTAGCTTTTTGTCAGGTATCTGATTAAAAAAAACAAATTCGACCACAAATATTCGTCCATATAATATAAAATTATATGAGTATTTAGTGCTAGCATACAACATTATATGTTCGTGTATGACAGCTGGGAAAAATACATTGGGTTCATCTAAATCAATATTATCATCGTCAATATACATTTTTGTATGAATTATTTTGTCATAATTATTTTTATATGATATAAATGCGTCTTTCATATTTTGAAAAAAAATCTTTAGAACATCTCTATATGAAGACGACAACTTTTTGATATTACAATTATTTGGTGTTATAGATATATCTCTTATAAACTCCATATTATTATATAGACATATTATTTAATAAAAAATAATATGTATTGCTTTTAATATTGATATTGATGATTATTTATTTCAATACCATTTCTTTAATATCATAAAATTTAAACATAGTTTTTTTCGTATAACTTTTATACATTGTTGTATCAAATTTTGTAATATCAAGAATTTGATTGTGAATATCTGTCCATCTACTAATATCATCTGGGCATTTTAGATTTTTCAAGATATCCAAACTATTTTTAATTATAATTTTTACATTTTCTACCATTTCATCACAATACGATTCCATATCATTCATATTTAATTTAGTATTAAAGTTTCCAAGTAGTTTTTCTAATATGTCTAACACAAATTCTGTCTGAACAACATCACAATTTAATAACGATGAAATAAATTTACTTAAAGCGCGTCGCTTTTCATTTTGAGAATTTGTTCTGCAAAATTCTTCATAATCTTCCGAAGAATTGATTAGAGGTTCTATATGATTAAATATATCCAAATACTCTACAAATTTTTTTTCGATAATCTGCTCAAAAATTTCATATTTTGACATCAAAACGCTGTAAAATTTAGCGTAAATATGAGAATAAAATGCATTGGAACTTGCAATGTTAAATATAAATTTTCCAATTTTTTCAAAATCTTCTTCGGACATAGAATCCTTTGTTAATTCTAATATTGTTAATATCTCCTCCTTTATCTTTTCATAGTTTTTATCTGACAATTTATTTATTTGTACTGTTATTTTACTTAAATTTATTTCATAATCCGTCTCTCCACTTTTAATTATAGTAGGTTTAAAATTAGGGTCTTTTACAATTACTCGTTGTTTATTTTTTTTCTTGAAAATTGGTGTTTTAATATAATTAGTATCTCCAACTAATTCAGCAATTTTTTTTATAATAGAAATAGTTTCATTTGGTAATTCAAAAGTGAAACCTTCATTCTTTACAGATTGAATATCCGTTAATGAATATGTATATTTTCGTACGATTGATGTAGACATAATTATTATTCTAAGTATAATATAATATAATCAATATTATGTTTTTAAGTATATTCAATTTTTGTTATAATACATTTAAAGTAGTAAATTAATTTATGATTATATGTTCATAAATAAGTATTATTTTAATGCCCGTGTCTGGTATTTTAACAAAAAATAATGAAAATAATGAAAATAATGAAAATGGTGAATTACAAGATAATTCAAATAATTCAATTAAAGATTATTTCAAACTTCCAATACATTATCTAAATGAAAGCAAACAAATAATAATTGATAATAGCACTAAAAATGATATTGAATTAATTAAATGTGATGATGCAAATGAGAATTCACTACCATTATATCATTATTTATTTGATTTTAATGGGAAAAGTAAATGTGAGAAGGAAGTTTTAGAATTATGGAGTGATTGTTATACAAGTGATACTAAGTTTATTATAGATACTCGCAATGTTATAACGAAAAAAAAATTAACGAACCATCATAACTTAACCGGTACAAAAGTAGATGAAATATATGATTTATGGAATGATATAAAATATGAGGACAATTTTTATGAAAAATACCATTTTTTTGAGTATAGTTATATAAAATTTTTAAATAAATCGTCAATAACAATGTTAATATTTAGTATTTTAAATATTGTTTCTCCATTATTTAGTTTATTAAGTCCATTAATAATGCTCATATTGCCGTTTATAATATTAAAAATATCTGGAAATAATTTCATAGATTTTAAAACATATTTCCAATTAATTATTATGTCTATTAAGCAACACGTAATCGGGCGTTTTATTTATAATTTTAATGATATATCATGGAGCGAACGGGTATCTGCTATTTTTATGATTTTTATGTATGGAATGCAAACATACTATAATATATTATCTATGATACGTTTCCATACTAACCTAGAACAAATACATAGTCAAATAAAAGAACTGAAAAAGTATTTATCAATGACAATTGACAATATGCAGGAGTTTAAAGAAAAAACAAAAAAACTAAAAAGTTATAATACATTTAATGATAATTTAGAGCAACATTACTGTCAAATTGTAAAATTGTATGGTGATATAATACATATTAATAATTACGAATGGAATATAAATGAAATATCAAATATTGGAAGTTTGATGAGCAACTTCTATAAACTTCATACAGAAGAGAAATATCATAATTCTTTACTATATACATTTGGTTTCAATATTTACTATCATAATATTTCTACATTGCAGAATAAATTTAGTGAAGGAATCATTAATAAATCAACAATTGTTAAAAATAAAAAATTAATTATGAACCAATTTTCTTATCCACCATTAAAAAATAATTCCGTTACAAATTCAATTAATATGAAAACGAATAAAATAATAACAGGTCCAAATGCATCAGGTAAAACAACAATTATAAAATCTTGCATTTTCAATATTTTAATCACACAACAATTGGGTGTTGGATTTTATAAAAGTTGCAAAATATCACCATATAATAATATACACTGTTATCTAAATATTCCCGATACATCAGGTCGTGATAGTTTATTTCAAGCAGAAGCCCGCAGATGTAAAGAAATAATATATAAAGTGGAAAATTCGAAAAATGGAAATCATTTTTGTATTTTTGATGAATTATATTCAGGAACAAATCAAGAGGAAGCTGTAGCAAGTTCCCACGTTTTTATTAAATTATTAAATGATAAAGAGAATGTTTCATATCTATTAACAACTCATTATAGTGACCTATGTAAATCTATGAAAGATGAAAAGAATGTTTCTAATTATTGTATGAGTGTAACATTGAAAAATGATCAATTAAATTTTAATTATAAATTAAAAAAAGGGATAAATCAAATTAAAGGGGGTGTTCAAGTTTTGAAACAAATGAATTTTCCAAAACATATGATTAATGAAACATTATGTTATTTGAATTCTAACAAGAAATAGAATTATACGTTTATATAATCACCTTTTTATATGGTTTTAATTTAAATGGATCTTCTAGCAATTTTTGGTGTAGGAACAAATTTAATGTTTTCACTTGGGATAATTTTTGTAATTGTATTTACACTATTTTATTTAAGACAAAGATTAACTGATTACGATAGTAAATTAACTGATATGATACAAATAATATCAGGAATGAACAGTGAAATTGCACATATTAAAGCAATGAACAGCAATAATACGGTTTGTGATTCTAAAAAAGTTGAATTAACAACAAATAGGTCTATAAATGTTATTGATGAATGTGGTGAAGAGCAAGATTACTATGGTAATTTAGGTAATGCAGAGAATGATGATGATGTTGATGATGTTGAGGATGAGGAAGATGACGATGGTGAGGATGAGGAGAGTGACGAGGAAGAGGATGATGAAGATGACGAGGACGAGGAAGAGGAAGATGAAGAGAATAACGAAGATGATAATGTAAAACACGTTGAATGTATTGAAAATGATTTGGATAATACAGTTTCAATGTTATTAAAAAAAACAGAAACTTCACGTCTAGTAGATTTAAGTGATGCTGTAAATAATAATGATACCAGCACAACATCTGATGTTGATTTAACTAAAATGACAATTCAAGAATTGCGCGAATATGCAGTATTAAAAGGTCTAGCAATTGACCCAAAAACAAAGAAAAAGGCGGAAATTATTGATTTATTATACAATGCGTGATAATGCAGAAATTAATAGGAAAATTAATATAATATTATAAATATATATATATATATTATACTATGAGTCGTACTACAAATAATGTGTATGTTAATTTCCCAGGTTTAATGAATGATGGAAGAAATTTTAATAATAAAAACCCAAATGTTCATTTGAATGAGCAGATATTAAAGAAAGGTTCCATTGTATCAAATGCTGATTATAGAAAATATCTAATGACTAATGCAGATAAGATAATTGAAACAAACCGTAATTCATCTTTCTTTGAAAGTAGTAATGTTCAAAATAATATACCAACTACTCAATTACAAAATCCTAATGCACCAAGTGATTTAAAAGTATTATACTTATCACGCGAAGAATTACAAAGTCATTTATATAATAAACCAATCGATGTAAATAATGATGTAATAACAAAATTAAAATAAATATTTACGTTATAATAATAATTTATTGTTATTATTATAAAAATTGAAATAAAACAATATTAAGAATATGAAAAGTATATAAATAATGTCAGTCGAAATCGTGAATAATTTAAATAATGAACCAGAGCGAGGTGATTTAAATAAAAATTTAAACGATAAAGATGAAAATATAATTGGTGGTAGCAATAATGAAGAACCCGATTTTTATAAAGATATGCCGTGGACTTTAATAGATGCTTATTTTGGAGAAAATCATTTAAAACAATTAGTTAGACATCAACTCGAATCTTATAATGAATTCGTTAATTATCAAATAGAAAAAACAATACATATGTTTCATCCAATTACAATTTGTTCAGAACAAGATTATGATAAAAATACACAAAAATATAAATTAGAAATGTTTATTTCGTTTTCAAATTTTAAAATACAACGTCCTCAAATTCATGAAAACAATGGAGCAACAAAATTAATGTTTCCGCAAGAGGCAAGGTTGAGAAATTTCACATACGGTTCAACTATGACAGTTGATTTGAACATTAAATATGTTACCCGAAATGGTAGTAATCTTGAGAATGAACAAGTAATACATAAATTATTACCGTCCGTACATATTGGAAAGATGCCGGTTATGTTAAAATCTAATATATGTTTATTGACACAATACAAGCATATTGACCCAGAAATTATAGGTGAATGTAAATTTGATGCTGGTGGATATTTTATTATAAATGGTTCAGAAAAAACAGTTTTAGGACAAGAACGTGCTGCTGAAAATAGAGTCTATTGTTTCAATGTATCTAAAAACAATACAAAGTATAAATGGATTGCTGAAATTAAATCAGTTGCTTGTTTTAAATCAATTAGTCCAAAACAAATAAATTTAATGATGCAAAGTAAAAATAATGGGTTTGGTTACCCGGTTCAAGTACAAATACCAAGAGTTAAAAATCCAATTCCATTAATTATAGTGTTTAGAGCACTTGGTATAATTAGTGATAAACAAATTTGTAATATTATTCTTTTAGATAATTATGATAATATTGATACGCCTAATTATATATTATCAAAACAACTAAAGGCTTCTTTAGTTGATGCCCGGGATATTAATACAAAAGAAGAAGCATTTAATTATATTAAAGATAATGTTATGTTTACCCCACTAAATATGGATAAGGATACAGGAGAGAGGAAAAAAATCGAGTTTACAAATGATGTTTTAAATAATGATCTATTCCCACATTGCCATAACTTTAATCAAAAAGTATACTTTCTTGGTTATATGGCAAAAAAGTTGTTAATGGTAGATAGTAATTTTATTGAACCAGATGACAGGGATTCATATTTAAATAAACGTATTGATTTAACAGGGGCACTTCTCAATAATTTATTTCGCAATTATTTCAATAAGTTAGTTAAAGATATGCAAAAAATGATAGTAAAAGAAATTAATACTGGTTCTTGGAGGTCAACGTATGATTTCATTAATATTGTTAATCACACAAATATTTATAAAATTATTAAATCAACCACAATTGAAAATGGTATTAAAAGAGCACTAAGTACTGGTGACTTTGGTCTTAAACATTCAAATAGCACCAAGGTAGGTGTTGCACAGGTTTTGAATAGAATGACATATGCATCAAGTTTAAGCCATTCGCGAAGAATAAGTACGCCTATTGATAAAAGTGGTAAATTAATCGCACCTCGTATGTTGCACAATACAACGTGGGGATTTCTTTGCCCAGCAGAAACTCCTGAAGGTCAGTCTGTAGGAGTTGTAAAAAACCTAAGCTATTTAGCACATGTTACCATTCCTTCAGATAGTAGATGTATACAAGAGTATGTTAGTTTACAAATTATACTTTTGGAAACAATAGTTGATACAAAATTATACTATGATAAAGTGAAAGTATTTGTGAATGGTGCGTGGTTAGGTGTTGTAGATGATGCAATTGCATTATATAATGATTTGAAAAATAAAAAACATACAGGTATTATTAATATTTATACTTCAATTATATTTAGTCAATCAACTATGGAAATTAGAATATGTAGTGATGGTGGACGTTTAACCAGACCTGTATTGAGGGTTACAGATAACAAACTTAATATTGATATTGATACTCATAATAAAATTGCAAAAAAAGAATTGCGATGGGATGATTTACTCGCAGGTATTAATATTCCTAATTCTATTATAGAATATATTGACCCAGACGAACAAAATACTAGTATGATATCTATGCGAACAAAAGATTTGAATGATATTAACCCTAACAAAACAATCAAATATACGCACTGTGAAATACATCCCAGTACAATCTTCGGGGTGTTAGCATCTTGTATTCCATTCCCTGACCATAATCAATCACCAAGAAATACGTATCAATGTGCTATGTCTAAACAATCAATGGGTGTATATGTTACTAATTATGATAACAGAATGGATAAAACAGCGTATGTTTTGAATTATCCAATGCGACCACTTGTAGATACGCGAGTTATGAATATATTACAATTGAATAAAATACCATCTGGTTCACCTGTTATTGTTGCAATTATGAGCCATACTGGGTATAATCAAGAAGATAGTATTCTTGTAAATAAGGGTGCAGTTGATAGAGGTCTATTTATTGCAACTATTTTACATACTGAAAAGGATGAGGATAAAAAATTATTTGGAGATGATGAAATCCGTGGAAAACCAGACCCTTCCCGTACTAAATGTATTAAATTTGGTAATTATAACAAAATTAATAATGAAGGTGTAATTCCTGAAAATACACTGATTGAAAATAGAGATGTAATTATTGCTAAAATGGTTCCAATTAAGGAAAATAAGAATGACCATACGAAACTTATTAAATATGAAGACCAAAGTAAAGTTTTTAGAACAAATGAAGAAACTTATATTGATAAAAACCATATTGGACGAAATGGTGATGGTTATAAATTTGCTAAAGTACGCACACGAATAGTTAGAAAACCTGTCATTGGGGATAAATTTAGTTCAAGACACGGTCAAAAAGGAACTGTTGGAAATATTATACCTGAAGAAGATATGCCATTTACGCGCGATGGAATTAAACCAGATATAATTATTAACCCACACGCTATTCCTTCTCGAATGACAATTGGACAATTAAAGGAAACTTTACTTGGTAAAATATTGGTTCAGTTAGGTTTATTTGGAGATGGCACTAGCTTTGGAGATTTACATATTGATGATATATCATCAGAACTTAGTAAATTAGGTTACGACCGTAATGGTAACGAAGTGATGTATGATGGTTTAACTGGAGAACAAATGGAAGCCGAAATATTTATTGGTCCAGTATTTTATCAGCGACTTAAACATATGGTTAATGATAAACAACATAGCAGATCTATTGGACCGATGGTTAATTTAACAAGACAACCTGCTGAAGGTCGTTCAAGAGATGGGGGATTACGTTTCGGTGAAATGGAAAGAGATTGTATGGTATCCCACGGAGCTTCAAGATTTACTAAAGGGAGATTATATGATGCTTCCGATAAATTTCAAGTACACGTATGTAATGCTTGTGGTATGATAGCATCATATAATGATGAATTACATATACATCATTGTAGAACGTGTGATAATCGTTCAGATTTTGATTATGTGCAAATACCATATGCTTGTAAATTACTATTTCAAGAACTAATTACAATGAATATTGCACCCAGAATTATGACAGCTAAATAGAAAAATATACATATTTAGAAGAAAATAAATGTAGCAAAAAAATAAAAATATTTTTGTATTATATATAATGAATACAAGAGGATTAGTATTAGAACTTGGGGGGTCTAGTAATCGCGCCGAAACAAGACAAGTGTTAACTAGAGGGTGGAATACGTCTTTGATTTTTTCAACAAATAAAGATCTTAAAACTACTGCTGGCACCTTTAGAGTTACTCAAAATGCTGGTGATGTTAAACATCGCCATAATTATTCAGCAAAAGGACCTAATCAATTAAGTGGATTAGCAATGACATATGTTTCGGGTAAAGATGGTACGCAAGGTAGTGACGAAACTGTGCCTGTTAGTTCAACAAATGTAAAATATGTATATGATAGTTCAAACTTCACACGTTACTCAAGAGAAAAATCTATGAACCGTTTTATACAAAGTGCTAATGCCGTATAATTTTTTTATATTAAAAACTGCTGTAAATTATATTATATTTATAAATTATATAATATAATGAAAAAATATTTTGCTGAATTTTTAGGAACACTATTCTTTGTATTTGTTATTATTGCCAGTGGTGATGTATTAGCAATTGGTGCTGCATTAGCTATAGTTATTTCAATAATTGGTGGCATTTCTGGAGGTCATGTAAACCCTGCAGTTACTTTAGCATTCTTTGTTAAAGGAACTTTTCCCCGGTCTGATTTGTTGCCCTATATTTTAGCCCAAGTTGCTGGTGGTTTTGCTGCGGTTGAATTGCACAAGCTTGTATAAATTAATTAGAAACTTTTTTTTATTATAATGATTTCTCGTAGAATAACAAAAAATTTAAAAATAATAATAAACATATAATTATTATTTTTATTAAATTAAGTTATTTCTATTTTTAACATACTTGGTTCTTTCGTCAGTTCTGCTTGACCGACAGTTCCCCCTTTTTTGACATATTTACACTTAATGTAAATAATATTTATTTTATTCACACTGTCCGGTATTTTATTTTGACTTCTATTAAAACAGATACGTCCTGCGACCTTGACTCTTTTTTGAATATACTTTTTTTTTTTAGCGTTTGTTTCAAATGTCATTGTATTATCTATATTACAGATAATATAGCACGAAGGATAATCTGCCAAATGTACCCATATATCATTTTCTTGTGAATTATCTAAGATATCCCAATTTGAAGTTGCGTCTGTGCCAATATTATACAGGTCATTTCCATTATGAAACTGCATTATAATTTTAAATTATTGTATTTATTTATAATTTAAATACAATAATATATATTTATATTCAATTTTAATTGGATAATTCGATGTCTTTTTAGTTATTTTATATTCCATTTTATTTTAGTACGACATAATGGGCAATACAAATTATGAATACTATTTTGTTCCTGGTATTATATTGTAATTGAATCTTTAAGCTTATCAATATTAATAAATGGGACATTTCCGTCTTTTACATCTTTATTCGTGCCAACAAAAATACGTTTTTTTATAAACTTTATATAAAAAACAAACATTAAAAATGATTTAAATAATAGAAAACAAACAATCAAAAATAAAAATATAGTATTTACAATAAATTTGTTTTTGAAAATATCTGTAAAAATCCCGACCATTTTTTCTTGAATCGAAAAATTCATTATATATAATATAATTATATATAATTATAATTTGTAATATGTATTTTAAATACCCTCTAACATTTCCTTACCATCTTGTTTAATTATTTTACCTACAAATTCAGCCTGTAGTCCCATACCAGGATTATCGCGCGTCCTTTGAAAACTGACCAAATCATACAATTTATTAGTTGCATTACCCTTTTCATCTAATCTTAATGCGTATGATTTACCGTCAATCACCTTTCTTCTTGCTCCCCAAGTCTCTTTACCCAGATTTAATGCTTGTACTTTTGTATCTCTATCTTCGTGTTCAATATTAGGTTTGTATGAAAATATTTTTGGATTTGTTTCGTTTCCAAACCCAAAACATTCTAATATTTCCCCAGATTTTCCCGTGTTGTGTATAGCACAATCAAATGATGTTTCCTTGATAGATTTAACAATTTGATTAGTAATATCTTCTTTTCGGTTCATTATTTCATATAATGCTTCGTCCGTGGTTAATGGCCTTTTATTTTCTTTGTTAAATTTACTTCTATCATTATTTTTTAAGGTGATAGACATTTTATCTTTGATTTGTGTTTCAGTAAATGTCATTATATACATAAATACTTTAATGTTTCTTTCATCTTCTGGTAATTCACTATGACTACATATTCTTCTTGCGCGACCGATTACTTGTTCTTTACGAACAGGGTGCCAATATGGTTCTGTAATATGAACATATCTTACATTTTTCAATGAAATACCTTCAGCACCTGAAGCAGTAATCATAAATATTTTAATTAATTCGCCATATAAATTATTGGGGTGAATTTGTAAAATTTGTTCTCGCAGTTCAGTTGGGACTAAGTCAAGTTCGCCATTAAAAATATTACGTATTAACTCTTTTTCTTCAGTTGTTTCTGTACCTGTATATAAAGCAAACATTTTGCGAGGAGTTCGTTTATCTTCAGGTATATCTAATGTCCAAGTCGTCCCGGATTTTTTAAGTTTAAACTGTACGAACCCATTTGCTTCCAATATTAAACTAAAAATACCTATACCTTCGAGAGTTCTAAATTGACTATAAATAAGGTGGGAACCTACCATTGCAACGTCCTCAATATTTTCTAGCATATGTAAAAATTTAGGACTATATATTTCCAATGCTTCGGGTGTTAATAATGACGCAGATTCTTTTTGCAAATGCCCTAATGCATTTTGAATACGCGCTGGATAATCCTCACTTTCATCTAATACATCGGCTACTTCTTCGTTATTAATTAAAACACCTTCTTCTGTTTTTCTTTTTTCTGCCACACTAATTCCATCAATATCATCTTCATCCCTCATAATTTCTAACGCTGCTTCAATTTCAAACTTTTCTTCTTTCCCGTCCTCTTTCCCGTCCTCTTTATCGTCTTGAACTTTTTTTCTTTTAGGCATTGGTCTTCCAGGTGGCGATGGAAATACAAAGTTACAATATGCACGTGAAAATATTCTATATGAGGAATTTGTTTTACCATATAATTCGTTTGTTTTACGTGCGCTTTTTACTTCTTTGTCACGTTCTTGTAGTCGTATTTCTTCATATTTTGAAAACTGATAATCACTCATATCAATGCGAATTAAATGATAATCAGATTCGATATCATATTTAGGCATTAATCCCTCTTGGGCACTTTTGAAATATGAGGTTAACCCTAATATTCTT
>Ga0233426_10002898_pt1 | contig 13984 bp, 10 predicted proteins | sample SI_118_April2016_6_FD_179875 | JGI IMG/M metagenome (GOLD analysis project Ga0233426, IMG submission 179875) | Seawater microbial communities from Saanich Inlet, British Columbia, Canada - SI_118_April2016_10_MG | ecosystem: Environmental > Aquatic > Marine > Inlet | place: Canada: British... | reverse complement strand
GATTTAATTGAAATTTACAAGATAAGAAGTGCTTCTCCCTTCACCAATAATTTCAAAAATTCCTAAATCTTTTAATTTTCCCATTTCTCTGGTAGCAGTAGATTTTGAAACTTTAGTAATTTTCATATACTTTTTAGCGGTCATTCCGCCAACATATCCATCTAGACCTTTGCTTAACATTTTCTTCAAAACTAAAAATTGATTTTTAGTTAAAGCATCTTTATATTTGTCAAATAATCGTGTTTTTTGTAAAGTGAAATTGATGAGTTTCTCAGCATTATCAAACGAATCTAAAATGGTTTCAATAAAGTATTTAACCCATTCAGTAATCTCATTACTTTTACTGCCAATTCTAAGCGATTCGTAATATTTGCTTTTATCTTTTTCAATAGATACTGACAAGCTTAAAAGTAGTGGATGACCCACAGTCTGCAATAAAGCCTTTTCAGCTATCGATCTTCCAACTCTCCCATTTCCATCTTCAAAAGGATGAATGCTCTCAAAATATAAATGAGCTATTGCCGATCTTAAAGCTGAAAACTTTATTTCTTTATTTCCGCCAGGAGCAGTATCATTAAACCATTTAATAAACAACTTCATTTCCTTTGGGACATCAGATGAAGGAGGAGCTACAAAATGAACAACTTCTTTTCCAACTCTTCCAGAAACAACTTGCATTGACTCATCATGAACTCTCCAACAACCTGCATTAACTATAGTATTTTTTTGAAACATCAGCTTATGCCAATCAAATAACATCTCTTCCGTTAGTAATGACTCATAATCCTTATGAACTACTGATACCATTTCAGCTATCCCCTTAGCTCTAACATCTCTTACTGCAGCACTGTTAGTGGGTATACCTATGTTTTTCTTTATTGAAGATACCACATCCTTTCTACTTAAAAACTCTCCCTCAATCTCTGATGTTTTTATTGCCTCTGCAACCAATATATCAACTAATGTATCTTTATGTTGTTTTGCATCTAAAAAAGACAAGCCTCCTTTTGCAATTCCTAACTTTTCAGAAAAAATAGTTATATACGCCTCAATAACATCTTTATTATAGTTGAATTTTCTCCAGTCTTTTTGTTCCCAATTATATTTCATGAGCCGATTACTTTTCTTATTCGGCTCAAAATTACATAAAATATGAGCCGATTAATGATTTTAATTGATTTATTTTTAAAGTAGCAATTATAACTTTTCACGATTTTCATGTCTTACATTCAAAATCTAATCATCACCAATAACTAATACTAAAGCATCATCAGTATCTTTATTAATAAAGGATTGCTGATAATTTATTGTTGTTGTGATATCACTATGACGATATAATTTCTGTAACATTTGGACTGGGATTTTATCTCCAGAAATATTCCCAAAAGAATGTCGAGCAATATGACAAGTTACTTTTTTCTCTATTCCAACTTCATCAGCTAATTTCTTGAGCCATTTATTATATTTTTTTGTAGCAGTAATAATCTTACGGTAAACATCCTTTTCTTCCGATAAATCAGCATTATTAAGTTCAGGTAAAACAAATTCTTCTTTGCTCCATCTTTTCGTTTTATATTGCTCTAAAATATCATTTGCTTTTTTCGCTACAGCAATTGATCCTACTTTATTATTCTTTCCCATTTTATAATGCAATCTACCATCAACTATATCGATCCATTTAATTCTTAGCACATCAGATATTCTTGCTCCTGCAAAATAAAACGAAAGTAAAAAAGCGTTTCTTGCATTCCATTTAGATGTGAAAGATTTTATCTTAGCCAATTCCAAAAGTTTAATTTCTTCTAAATTTAAACCAACCTTAATGCTTTGAGGAATTCTTATTACAACTCCCTCACCACCAAAGGGATAATCATTTTTATTCATTAAGCCATCTCTTATAGCTTTGTTACAAATTGCTCTTAACACAATAAGGTGGTTAACAATACTTCTCTCAGACTGACTATAGTTTGATTTAAGGAATACTTTGAACTTTTTAATATGGTTTACTGTTAAAGCAGAGAAGGTGGCGTAATCACCAAGAAACTCAATCATTTTATTAACCTGAGATCTACTTGAACCAAACTGTGCGTACTTCTTTGATTTGTGCAAATCCTCAAGGTATTCCAAAGAGTATTCCTTAAAAGTATTAGCTGTATTTGTTTTATTGAAAACTTTCTCTTTAATTTCAGCAAATACAACTGGTTCATTACTTGCTTCCTTTTCAATAATATAATTATCAATCTTACTTATAAAGTTTTGGATAAGATTATTCAACCGAACAGAATTATCATGAGATTTCTTAACCCTCTTCTTTTCATCATCCCAATCCCTCTGCTTAATTCTGTGACCGATATTTATTTTACAACTATTTCTTTTATAGGTTACCCTAATTTGTATAGGAACAGTATCATTAGCTGTAGCTCTATTTGCTCTGATAATTGGTGAAATTGAGGCCATTTTTATTAAGTTTTGATAGTAACAATATTAGTGAAAAATAAGATTTGGTCCAACATTTTGCATATATTTGTTTTTATAATTTTTTAATATATTTTACTAAATATTGATTTTCAAATACTTGCATGTAACTACAAGATTTAAAAGTGGTCCAACATTGGTCCAACAAATTGCGTTTTTACTGCCTAAAATGGGGTTAAATAGGGTGATTATAAAAAGTTAACTTTTAGTTTTACTAGGTTAACTTAAGTTTTTTAACTTTTTAGTAACAAGACTCATAACCCAAAGGTCGCAGGTTCGAGTCCTGTCCCCGCTACACAGAAAAAGCCACTCAATTGAGTGGCTTTTTTATTTTTCAAGATTATGAAACTATTGTTATTCAATAATAATTTGCCTAGTCAATCTCCCTTCTAGTGTACTCAAATTAAGGTAATACATTCCTTTTGCAATTTGTGATACATCTAAATTTGTTGAAACATTAAACTGTTTAGTCATAACCATTTTACCAGTAATATCAACTAACTCTAAGTTTGTTAACTCATTACTCTGAGCCTCAATAGTTAAATTACATGTAGCTGGAATAGGATAAATATTAAAATCAGAAGCTGATATATTAGATACTGAAGAAACTTGAGGCTGAGTTAAAAATACTACTTCATCAGTAGTATTATTTGTATAATCCATCTCAACAATTCTATAATGCATTGACACCTCATTAGTCCACCAAGTATATTCAATAGTTGTATCGACTATACCTGAATTTACTGTATCAACATACCACACTCCACTTATATGGACATAAAGACTATCCATCCCCACCTCTATTTTCTTAGACCTTAATGACGAGAATGTTCCCAAAGGCAGCATAACATCACCATAAGCATCAACATTCCAATTTATTGTACTTACTTGTTTAATATAAACAGAATCACAAGGAACGCCTAAATACAGCTGACAAAGAGAGGTTGGAATTGCAACTAAAGAATCAAGAGAAGTATAAGAACTTGAACTCTGCAGACCATAATACAATGGCAATGGAGAAAATTGAGAATAAACTGGCACATTATCAACTCCAACTAAAGATAGTGCATTATTTGATTTACTTAAATGCCAATAATTACTATCTATCAAAATTGAGACATCAGCAGTAGGGTGCATTGCTCCATTAGGAGTGGTATTAGGATCTAAAACCTCTATAGTATCAATCAAGTTCATTTGCAAGTTTGTAAAATCCCAAGTTTGATTCATTCCTGAACCACCAGGAGTTAATCCAACTGAAAGCGTATCAGTTGCTTCAAAGAAAATATCACCAATGTTTAAAACATCAGCATCTGTTACCGTAATTTGAGCAAAGACACCAGTAGTAATAAGAGTTAAGGCAATTGTAAAAAAATTTGTTCTCATAATTTTTGTTTTAATATTTGTCAAAGTTATGATAATTAAAATAAAACAAAAATTTAAAAACTATAATTCTTATGCACTCAGCAATCTCTATCTTATTTCAACTGCAGAATAAGTAGCGCAACTTTGATAACTACTAGCGCAAGAATTAAGAGTTAAAACAAGTATTGTTATTATTGAGATACAGATTAGTTGTAAAATTCTTTCTTTAAGCATAATAATAAATGTTTTTGATTTAGAAAATTTTACGCAAGTTTTGAAAGAAAGTTACCTATAGATAGAAAGAACAAGAAAACCAAAATATTTTAAACTTCTAATACTCCACCCTTGTATGATGAATATTAACTAACTTCTTTTTAAAGAGTTTTTTCAATTGAGTAATTTCCTTTAGGGTAATATCAGCATTTACAAACTGATTTTCATTGATTTGTTTATTAATCACACGCTCAATTAGAATATCAATATTTTCTGGTGTTGGATTTTTCAAACTTCTAGCAGATGCTTCAGCCGAATCAGCCATCATAAGGATAGCTGTTTCCTTAGAATAAGGCTTTGGACCTGGATAAGTAAAGTCTATAACATCAACTTCTTCTTCAGGGAAATTAGCTATAAATTGTTTGTAGAAATACTGCACAGTTGTAGTTCCATGATGAGTACGAATAAAATCAACTAATTCATCAGGCAAATTATTCTCTTTAGCAATCTCTACTCCATCTAATACATGATTAATAATAATCTCAGCACTCTCATCAAACTCAATTTCATCATGAGGATTTAAATTGCTACTTTGATTTTCAATAAAATACATAGGGTTTTTTAATTTCCCAACATCATGATAAACAGCTCCTGCTCTAGTTAAAAGTGCATTTGCACCTATCTCCAAAGCTGCCATTTCAGCCAAATTAGCCACTTGTAAACTGTGCTGAAAAGTACCTGGCGCTTCTTCAGAAAGTCGCCTTAACAAAGGACTATTTGTATCGGTAAGTTCCAACAAGGAAACATCTGAAACTAAGGAGAAAACCTTTTCAAAAAGAAAAATAGTTGGATAAGCAAACAAAGTTAGTGCACCACTTATAGCAAGCTGAATTAAAACGCCCATATCCAAACCAGAAAAAGAACCTTCATGAGTGATGGATAGTGAAATATAAATCACAAAATAAACTGCAATAACTTTAGCTACTGACATAAATAATTGTGATCGCTTATACATTTTAAGTACAGTAAGAATAGAAACTATTCCGGCTATCAACTGTAAAAAAACAAATTCAAAACCATTAGGTACAATAAAGCCAATAATTAGAATAGCAATTAAATGAGTAAATAGCGCAATTCTAGTATCAAAAAAGGCCTTAAGTATGATTGGAGCAATACAAAAAGGAACAACATAAATATAGTTAACATCAAGGGCTAATACTACTGAAGATATAACTACCATTAGCAAAATAACACTTAGTATCATGCTTATTTTAGTTGTATTATTCAACACCTCTATCCTGTATTGTTTAATGAACATAAAAAGAATAAATAGCGATAAGGCAACTAGAATAATCTGACCTAACAACATTAAGTAGTAAGCTAATAAATTCCATTCCTTTCCTTCAAATTCTTGCTTTAAAGAAAGTAGTTTTTGATAGCGTTCAGCTGTAACTAATTCTCCTTTATTTACAATAATCTGCCCAGCAACAATCAGCCCTTGTGTACTGTTAATATTTTCCAAATCACTTTGCAACATAGCTTCACTTGCCACTTTATCATAAGTAATATTATGCTCTAAAGAAGAAAGTAATATAGGAATCAAAAAACTATATTCCTCATCATTAAGGTTTGCCAATAAATTTATTTCATTTGCTGCTGAAGTAATACTATGCAAATGATCAAACTGCACTTTTTCAGCAATACTTCCTTTTTTCAATAATACGTTCAATTCTTTTTTATACTCAAAATCACCTTGCAATTGGATTATTCCTTTTTCATAAATTGCTTGCAATTTATCATAACCAAAAACTGCTAAATTGTGCTTTCTTGTAGTGTTATCTATCTTTTTTTGTTTAAAAATATTGAAAAAAGTAAATTTATCGTCTTTTTTTACATTTTTATCTCTCACCCATTTTTCCTCAAACTGATTGATATATTCCTCAGCTTTCAGCTGAAAAATAGCTGAATTATAATTAAAGATTGGAGAATGTTCTGAGTTAATAATTTCCTGTTCCCTTTTTATTTCATCTACCGATTTTAAGATTGAAAAATCAAAAGGAGCAATAATAGTTTCGTGCATCCAAGGTTTTCCTTTAGTAAATTCATATTTGAATTTTGCCTGCCTTGGAAACACATAAACAATAATTACTAGAGTTAATAGAAACAAAAAGATGCGAAACAACTGTTCATGATTGTCTCTTATTTTGATAAGTATATTTTTCATAGATGTATTAATATCAGTAGCGAAAATAAGTATAATTTACATAAATTCGCACCAAATTTAAATTCATAAAAAAACAAATAATGAGAGAAGTAGTAATTGTATCGGCAGTGCGTACCCCAATGGGAAGTTTTGGAGGGTGTTTATCATCAGTATCAGCTACAAAATTAGGAGCTGCAGCTATAAAAGGAGCAATAGATAAAGCAGGAATTAATTCTAATCTTGTAAATGAAGTATACATGGGTAATGTTTTACAAGCTAATTTAGGACAAGCCCCTGCTAGGCAAGCAGCTATGTTTGCTGGGTTATCACAAGATGTACCTTGTACTACTATCAATAAAGTATGTTCTTCAGGAATGAAAGCAATCATGTTGGCAGCACAATCCATTAAATGTGGCGACAATGATATTGTTATTGCAGGTGGAATGGAAAATATGTCAGGTGTTCCTCATTATTTTGCAAAAGGAAGAACAGGACAAAAACTAGGAGACATGAAATTAGTTGATGGTCTTGTAAAAGATGGATTAACTGATGTTTATAATAGAGTTCACATGGGAGTTTGTGCTGAAAAATGTGCAACTGAAATGAACTTTACAAGAGAACAGCAAGATGCTTTTGCTATTGAATCTTACAACAGAAGTACTTCTTCATGGGCAGCAGGAAAGTTTGCTGATGAAGTTGTTCCTGTAGAAGTTCCACAAAGAAGAGGAGATGCTTTAGTAATTACTGAAGATGAAGAATATAAGAATGTAAAAATGGAAAAAATTCCAGCATTACGACCAGTATTTGACAAAGAAGGAACAGTAACAGCAGCTAATGCTTCAACTTTAAATGATGGTGCTTCTGCATTGATTTTAATGAGTGCTGAAAAAGCAGCAGAATTAAATTTAACTCCTTTGGCTAAAATTGTAAGTTATGCTGATGCAGCACATGAGCCAGAATGGTTTACTACTGCTCCTGCAAAAGCATTGCCAATTGCTTTAGGAAAAGTAGGATTAGCTACAACTGATGTTGATTATTTCGAATTGAATGAAGCGTTTTCAGTAGTTGGTTTAGCGAACATGAAAATATTAGATTTAGATGCTAGTAAAGTAAATGTAAATGGTGGAGCTGTTTCTATTGGTCATCCACTAGGTAGCTCTGGCTCTAGAATTATTGTAACGCTTATAAATGTTTTAAAACAAAATGGCGGTAAAGTTGGTGCTGCTGGAATTTGTAATGGTGGTGGTGGCGCTTCAGCAATGGTAATTGAACTAGTATAATGCAATACGGAATTTCCAATCTATCAATCATTCCTATGCGGAATGAAGCTGCTGACCAAGCAGAAATGGTTAACCAAATTCTTTTTGGAGAACATTTTAAGGTATTGGAAAGCCGTAAAAAATGGAGTAGAATTCGCCTAGCTCATGATAGTTATGAAGGATGGATTTGCAACAAACAATGGATAGAAATTCCTGAAGATATTTACAAGCAACTAGACAAAGAAGTTGCAACAATTACTACAGATATTTTAGATATCATAACTAAGGATCATCATCAACCAATTGTGATTGGAAGCATCTTACCTAGTTATAAAAGTGGGCATGCACTTATCAACAATGAAATGTATCAATTTGATGGTTTAACAACTCCAGGTTTTTCAAAAAAAGAGAAGCTTGTAGAGAATTCCTTAATGTATTTAAACGCTCCTTATTTATGGGGAGGGCGATCTCCTTTAGGAATAGATTGTTCTGGTTTTTCGCAAATAGTATATCGTTTACAAGGAGTTGATTTACCAAGAGACGCTTACCAACAAGCTGAAGTAGGGACAACCCTAAGTTTTATAGAAGAAAGTGAACCTGGAGATTTAGCCTTTTTTGACAATAAAGAAGGGAAGATTATACATGTTGGAATTATTTTAGAGGATAATCATATTATTCATGCTTCAGGAAAGGTTAGGATTGATAGAATAGACCAGCAAGGTATTTTTAATACTGAAATTGGCTCTCATACCCACAAGTTAAGGTTGATAAAAAGCATTTGTTAAGATGCAAAACATCCCTTTAGCCGAACGAATACGACCAAGAAAACTAGCTGAAGTAATAGGACAAAAACATTTAATTGGCGAAAAAGGAACCCTTAAAACTGCAATTAATAATAAACTAATCCCCTCCATGATTTTTTGGGGACCTCCTGGAGTTGGAAAAACCACTTTATCCAATTTAATAGCCCAAGAGCTTGACCGACCTTTCTACACCTTGTCAGCTATAAATTCTGGGGTAAAAGATGTTCGTGAAGTAATTCACAAAGCATCATCTTTGGGTTTATTTGGAAAAAACATCCCTATCCTATTTATAGATGAGATACATAGGTTTAGCAAAGCACAACAGGATTCTCTATTAGGAGCAGTTGAAAAAGGTGTAATTACCCTCATTGGTGCAACAACTGAGAATCCTTCTTTTGAAGTAATCTCTGCATTGCTTTCTCGCTCTCAGGTATATGTTTTAGAATCGTTATCCAAAGATGATTTACAAGAATTACTAGAAAGGGCAATAAGCCAAGATGAGGTGCTAAGCAAACAAAACATCATCTTAAAGGAAACAGAATCCTTGATGCAGATTTCAGGGGGAGATGCAAGAAAATTATTAAATATCTTGGAGCTAGTAGTTAGCTCTATTGATGAGAAAGAAATCATCATCACCAATGATTTAGTAATAGAAAAAGCACAACAAAATGTAGTTCGTTATGATAAGAATGGCGAGCAACATTATGATATTATTTCAGCTTTTATTAAGTCAATAAGAGGTAGTGACCCTAATGCTGCTGTTTATTGGCTTGCCCAAATGATTGAAGGAGGGGAAGATGTGAAATTTATAGCAAGAAGACTTCTTATATTAGCATCAGAAGATATTGGAAACGCCAATCCAACAGCCTTAGTAATTGCAAATAATTGTTTTCAGGCTGTTAATGTAATTGGTTTTCCAGAAGCAAGAATAACGCTTTCACAAGCTGTTATCTATTTAGCTTGTTCACCTAAAAGCAACTCGGCTTATATGGCTATAAATGAAGCTCAAACAGAAGTAAGAAGTAGTGGAAATCTTTCCGTTCCTTTACACTTAAGAAATGCACCAACCAAACTTATGAAAGAATTAGGATATGGAAAAGAGTATCAATATTCACATAATAAACCTACTGATAAACAGGAATTTCTACCAGAAGAAATTAGTGGAGTTTCTTTTTACAAACCTGCAAACAATAGTAAAGAAAATGCGTTTAAAGAAGGATTAAAAAACCTTTGGAAAGGGAAATATAATTATTAATCTATATTTGTAAGATGAAAAAAACGCTACTATTTGTACTAACTACTCTCCTATTTATTGCTTGTAAACACGAACTAGAAAAACCTACTTGGGATGTAGATATGATTACTCCTATTTCCAATACAAGCCTAAATATTAATAATATTATTACTGACAGCACAACTATAATTAATGAGGATATTGAAGGTTTTATATCTTTAGTATATCAAGAGTCCTTATTAAATGTAAACTATGATTCTTTATTGTTACTTGAAACAACATCAGAAGAAACAACAATAAAGATTGACTCTGTAGATTTTGATGATGTAGTAATTGAACATATCATTACAATTGGAAGTGTTATAAATGAGATTCCTTTTGGTACTATGCTCTTTCCTGATGGTAGCCAAAGAGACATTCCTGCAATGCCAGGCATCATTCAAAATGACACTATTAATATTGATGCAAGTGAATACTTTGAAACTATGACACTTTATAATGGTATGCTAAATATTGACCTCACTAATGGCTACCCTACTGATATTTCTAATGTTAGCTTTTCATTATATAATGCAACAAACCAAAACCTAATTGCTACTTTTTCTACTCCTTTGATAGAAAGTGGAGAAACTTTTACCGAGTCAGTTTCTGTAGCTGGAGAAACCTTAGATCATTTAATGATAGGTATCATAAACAATATGGATGTTGATGCAAGTAATGGACTTGTGCCCATCAACTATACGGATGCTATTATAACTAAAATATCCATTACTGAAATAAAAATAATGGAGGCAACTGCCTACTTTCCTAATCAATTATTACATGAAGAAAATGTAGAAGAATCATTTGAACTTGGAAATGCAAGGCTTACTGAAATTGGAATAAAAACAGGAAGTGTAATCATTAATGCAGTAAGCACTCTACCTGATACAGGAACAATAATTTATGCTATTCCTTCTTTAACAAAAAATGGAACAACCTTTGAAACAGAAGTAAAAGTACCACCAAACACAAATGGAGAGCCTACCCAGTTTACTTTTAGTTTTGATGGCTATATTATGGATTTAACAGGAAAAGACGGTAGAGTTGGTGGAGATACAGTAAACACTATATACGCAACATTAGCTGCTTATTTGGATTCAACAGGAGAGTTAGAAACGATACACCAAGTGGATAGTTTTTACTTGTTTAATGAATACTTTTTCACCCCAGAATATGCCAAAGGATATATAGGACAAGACATTTTAGCATTCGGACCAGAAACAATAGAAACTGATGTATTCGACTTTATTCAATCAGGAAGTATTGACCTAGAAAGTGCTAAAATAAGTATCGCAATTGACAATTATATTGGTGCTGACGCAAGCTTTCAAATTAATAATTTAAGTGCTTTGAATGATGAAACAGAGGTGAGTGCACAGATAGATAATAATGCAATGCACATTATTGAAAGAGCAAGCTTATCAGGACAAAATAACATCACTCCTACAAATACTAAGATAGAGATTGAAGCGAATGAAATGCTAAGTATTTTCCCAAATAAAATAAATACTAGTGCTACTTTTTACTTGAACCCTAACGGACAATCAGCTATTGAAGACTTTCTTTTTCCTGAATACCCTATGGAAGCCAATTTAGCTGTAGAAATACCCCTTAGCTTTATTGCAAATGAGCTAACTTTAAGCAATAGTTCAGAGTTAGAAATAGAGAATATTGAAGAAATAGAAACCCTATACATCACGATTGAAAACGGATTGCCTTTAGAAGCAAAGCTAGAACTTTTAGCAATAGATGAAGCAGGAGTAGTAATTGACACTTTAATGGCAAACCAACATATACTAGCTGGACTAACAAATGCTGAAGGAAAGGTTACCGAAAGTAAAACATCAACTTTAGAGATAAATAATACTGGCTTGAATAACATTAAAAGCATTAAAGCAACTGCAAGTTTTAACAGCCAGTCTCAGCAAGAATACATCAGTATTTATAGCGACTACACAATGGGAATTACCCTAAGTGCTAAGGTCAGTAAAACCATAGGAAACTAATGAAAAAAATACTTTTTATACTTTGCACTCCCCTATTTTTATTAGCTCAAACTGATGAAAACAAACATAGCATTGAGTGGAATACTAACCTATTATTTGAAAGCAGTAGTTTGGACAAAAGCTTCCTTAATACTATGCTGTATGGTGGTTATATTACTGATAGCATGAAAACAAACTGGATAAATGCTGGAGGAAAAAACAATATCCTCTATTCTGAGATTAGCAATGGACTGAGCTATAATTTTAATTTCAAAAAGCAAAGTTTTGGCTTTCGCTTTGCGGACAGGAACATTCTAAATGCAAGCTTTACGGATGATTTATTACGCCTTGGGTTTGAAGGAAATTTTCATCATCAGGATAAAACTTTGGACTTTGGAGGAACAAGCATTAGAGCCGACCGATTTCAGCAATATACTTTTACTTACGGAACAGAGATAAAAGCAGTAAAGGTGAGCACTTCCCTATCCTATTTGGCAGGGAATCATCACCTTTCCTACATCATTGAAAAAGGGAGCTTATACACTGCACCATTTGGAACATCCTTAGATATCGCTTATGACATGAGCACCTTTGTTACGGACACGGCATCACTGAGCCCAATGGCACATAACGGAAACGGGTTAGCATTAGGAATGAGTACTGATTTCCGATACAAGGAACATGACATTCACCTTTCATTTACGGACTTAGGATTTATCATGTGGAACCCTGAATCCATTACTTTGGCTACTGATAGCAGTTTTAATTTCCAAGGAATTGAAATTGAAGATATCTTCAGTTTTAACGATTCCTTGTTGGAGATAAACAATCCACAGGATGATTTACCAAGCACAAAAAACTCAGCTTTCAAATCCTACATACCAGCCACTTTTCATTTGAGGGTAAGTGGTATTATGAAAAATAAATATTTGAAAAACTATACCCTTGGCGTACAAGGAAAATGGCAACCTTACTTGGACAACACGCCTCTATCCTTTGCTAAAATTGGACAAGGTTTTAAGGAATCCAACTTTGCGACTTTGTACTATATCCAAAGTATTTTCAATACCAAATATTGTGATATTATCCCAACATTAAGTCATGGTGGTTATGGTAAAAACACCAATCTTGGCTTGGCATTATCCAAAGGAAAAAAACATAGTTTTACAGTAGGGACACATCATCTGGAAGATGTAGTAAATAAGAATAAAGCAAAAGCAGTGAGTGTTTATTTTAACATTAAATTACAATTTTAAGATGCTAGCAAAAATCAATAAAATACAACATCAAAGGAGTGGGAATTTCTTTTTATTGGCAGGACCTTGTGCCATAGAATCAGAAGAAATGGCAATGGAAATTGCAGAAAAAATCCTTGCGATAACCAACAAATTGGAAATCCCGTTCATCTTTAAAGGAAGTTACCGAAAAGCAAACAGAAGTCGCTTGGATTCTTTTACAGGAATTGGGGATATGGAGGCTTTAGCAATCTTAAAAAAAGTAGGCGAACGCTTCAACATACCAACCGTAACCGACATACACTCAGCTGAGGAAGCCGCAATTGCAGCCCAGTATGTGGATGTATTGCAGATACCTGCCTTTTTGTGCCGACAAACAGATTTACTAGTAGCAGCAGCAAAAACGGGTAAGGTGGTAAACATCAAAAAAGGACAGTTCCTAGCCCCAGAAAGTATGGTGCATGCCGTAACCAAAGTAAAGGAAAGCGGGAATAATTCCGTGATGCTAACCGACAGAGGAACCATGTTTGGCTACCAAGATATGGTGGTGGATTTTAGGGGTATCCCAGCTATGCAGCATTTTGGCGTACCCGTTATTTTGGACATCACACACTCCTTGCAACAGCCCAACCAAACTAGTGGTGTAACCGGTGGTAAGCCAGCCATGATTGAAACCATTGCCAAGGCAGGAATTGCTACAGGTGTGGACGGCTTGTTTTTGGAAACGCACCCCAACCCTGCCAAAGCAAAATCAGATGGAGCCAATATGTTACAATTGGACAAATTGGAGGACCTACTCACCAAGTTGGTAAAGATTAGAAAAGCAATTGTTTAGGTAAAAAACACTCTTTTTTCATCATTTTAACTGGGGATAGCCTTGCGCCCCAATGTACTTGCCATAAGTACAGGTGTACTTTCCATAAACCCCAATGTACTTTTTATAATCCCCAAGGGGATGATGACAAACCCCAATGTACTTGCTGCAATCCCCTATGTACTAATGATAAACCCCTTTGTACTTTTGATGAGTACACAGGTGCATAAAAAAATCCCCAGTGTACTTTTGTTAAGTACATGGGAATTTTAAGTAAAACAAGGGTTTTCTAACGATTCATTTTCCCTCTTATCTTTCTTAGTTCATGGGTAATAGGGGTTTTTTTTCCTATTAACCCT
>Ga0233426_10002897_pt1 | contig 13985 bp, 8 predicted proteins | sample SI_118_April2016_6_FD_179875 | JGI IMG/M metagenome (GOLD analysis project Ga0233426, IMG submission 179875) | Seawater microbial communities from Saanich Inlet, British Columbia, Canada - SI_118_April2016_10_MG | ecosystem: Environmental > Aquatic > Marine > Inlet | place: Canada: British... | reverse complement strand
ATTATTATTAATATTATTATTATTATTATTATTATTATTATTATATTTTTGTTGAGGATATTGAGATTCTTTATTATTAGATAAATTTGGTATATATTTAGGAATTTTATTTAAATTATCAAATGGGTTTTTATCTTTTAATAAACACAAAAATAACATATATATTATCATAATTATTACTAATGAAGACACAACATTATTTATATTTAAAACATTAGATAGCAATATACCTATTATTAAAGATAATATTAAAGAATATATATCAATACAAGAATTATCAATCATATTTATAGTTATTAATTATTAATATTTATATTTATAATATAACTATATAAAAATAAATTAATTTTATTAAAATTAACAAATACTTTTTGATTTCATTCTACCAATAGCGTCTTTTATTTGGTCTAGTGATGGTATTCTATCATCCTTTTTAATTGAATTATGATTTGAATTATGATTTGAATTATGATTTGATTTTTTTAAAAAGGTTCCGGATTTAGATAATAATTCATTGCATAATTCAGAATGAATATTATTATTATTACTGTTATTACTGTTATTACTGTTATTACTGTTATTATTATTATCTACAAAATTATTAACTAATAGAGATGATTTATCAATTGTATTTTTATGAGATTGTGATATTAAATTTAACGTATTTGTGGAAGAATTCATATTAATATTTATTTTTAAATCGTTGATATTAGATAAAGTTGTGGAAGGATCTAAATCTATAATATTAGAGGGTATGTGTTCTAATAACATTTTATTTTTAATGGCTTGAAGTGGAATGCCCATTTTTTTCATTTTAAAAAATTTTGAATAACGTTCGTCATCTCCTATTGTTTTCAACCCATCAATTTCACTTTGAAAAAGATATTGTATTTTTTCAATTGGAATTGGAGGAGGGTCCATAAATTGACTAGGCAATATCATTCCTCCATTACAAAAAATATTAATACCCCATTTATTTTCATCTATCCATATATTTTTAAATTGTATTATAAAATACCCATATGTAGGTGCTATAAAGTCCCATTCCTTAATAAGTTTATTATTAATATCGATACATGAACTAGTAAATATATTTAATGGTATATACAGTTTTTTTGTTTTATATTTAATATCTTCTTTAATGTATGATATAAATGTTTTATGTTTCAGATTAAGTTTTTTTTGTTTTTTATATTTGGTTGAAATCATTTTTTCTATTCTAGTTAAAATATCAATAAATTGTTGTATTCCGTCATCATCATTAGGTATCATTATAGTTTCTAGAGTAGGTTTAAATCCGCTTTCTTTCCGTACTTTATTTGGTATAAAAAGACGAGGTGATTTTAAAATAAAATCATTATGGTTATTTGGTTTCTTCGATAGTTGGTCATTATAGTATATTGGAATATAAGTCTTATTATTGAATATTTGTTTTTTCCCAAATTTGATATTTTTTAAATTTGTTTTATCTTCGTAAAATATATTATAATTCATTGTATTTATTGTATTTATTGTATTTATTGTATTTATTGTATTTATTGTATTTATTGTATTTATTTTCATTATATATACATAATATTAATTATATAAAATATTTTAAACAATGAAATTTAATTTAATGATTTAAAAAATATAAATACTATTAAAAACATAAAATATTAAAAAATATAAAGACAAAATGAATTAGATTAATTAGATTATAACTTGCTAAATAATTAGAGATTAATTTAATTTAATTTGGCAAGATGTTTGGTTATTGTATTGCGGTAGTAGAAATCGGTTTATTTGCGATTACATCATATGGTATTAGAAAAAGGTTTAAACCATTACAAGAAATACAATGGTTTTCGTATTATTGGTTTATGATGACAATCCTTACATTTGTATGGGAATGTGCTTATATATTTGATTTTGACCAAATTAGTTTAATGGGAAGAGCCCTTATAGATACAAAGAAACACGTATGGACTATGGAATATGATTTAAGTTATGTGTTTCCTTGGAAGTTAGCACGTATTTTTTATGCTGAATATGGAGCATATGCGGATAGAGAATATCTGGGATTAACAGATGAATGGAGTAAAACAGTTGAATCGAGCCATGCTATATTTTGTGGGTTGTTTTCATTATTTACTTTATTATTAAAAATGTCAGATAATGTATCTAGTTTTAATATTTGTTTAGGGATCAGTATGGGTTCTCAATTTATGAATAGTTTGCTTTATATGATTAATTATTATTATCAATCATATGATAAAGATAATATTAATTATATAACTGATGCATTTCCAGCAGGCGAATTCTTTTTAAAACGCGGATTTATGTATGTAAACGTATTTTGGTTAATATGTCCAGCATTTACAATGATTTATTATTTATTGTTTAATAGTAGTTATTATAAAAATCATAACAAGAAACAGAATCATTATAGGAATATAAAATATCCTCCTCCATATGATAAGAATTAATTTGTATATTTAGTGTTTGTTAAAAAATTTAATTAACTTAACTTAAATCAACTATATTGTTATAAAAAGTTCAAATATTACAACAATGGTATATACTAAATAGTATATTTAAAATACAATAATTATATGGGTTTATTTTTTAGATTTTGGTTTGTGTTTTTTTTTTAATAATATACTACCACAAACAAGAACTGTAAATGCAGAAATACCAACCATAGTAGCCCAAATACTCATACGAGTATTAACGTATATATCAGGATGTGATGAATTGTTCATTTTGGTTGAAGCACGAATTAAATCATCAGAAGCATCCTGTTTGATATTTCCACCTACTTTATGTAGAATATTGTATATTGAGAATTGCCACGAAGAAATACCCAGTAATGTAGTTGCTAATATTAATATTAACATTAACATTATAATTTTATTGGTATTTGTTAAATTTAATTTAATGTAATGTATATAATTATTAAATATTTTGTTTTTGTAATTTAATTAAATTAAATTAAATTAAATTACCGCTTACCAATGAGATTATTTATTGTTTTCCTATTGAATATTTTTTGATTTTAGTGTTAACATATAATACAATCCACCACCCATTAATAACAATGCAAATATATAGAATATTAATGAACTCGAAATATTCATTTTAATATATAAAAATTAAATAAATAAATAACTAACTATATGAATAAAAAAAAATTAGTTTTATAAATATAATAAATATATTTTTTAATTTTGAAAAATTAAATTAAATATTTATTTCTTTTTAGATGAATTTTTTTTAACACGTTTTCTTTTTTTTTTAGTTAAAACAATCACTAAAACAGTAACTAACGCAACTAATCCAACACTCCCACAAATTATACCTATTATTTGTATGTTAGATAATTTTTTTTTTTAGAAATAATAGGTATAAGACCTTTAAGGTGCTTAATAATTGGTGCTATTAATATAGTACAGTCATTCTCTGTTAATGTATTAGTTATAATCTTAATTTCATCATTAATTTGATCATTTGTTAAAGTGAGATTAGGATATTTTATTTCTATTTTTTTAAATATTTCTGCCATGATCGGAACACATTTCTTTTTATTCTCTTGAGATAATTCTACTTCATCTCTAATAACCTTTAGAGAATTATTAAAGTCTGTTGTATCAATACTTGTACATTCCGTGTTTTTTATAATACTATCTATTAAACGGTGTGTTTTATCAATATCATCATCGCTAATAATATTATCCATATCTGCAACAGTTGTTTTGTCAGTGATAATGTATTTCCTTATAATATCCGTAAGGTATGCACCTCCACATGAAGTACCCATTTTAATATATAAAATTTAAGTAAATAACTAAATAACTATATGAATAAAAAAAATTAGTTTTATAAATATAGTAACTATATTTTTTAATTTTGAAAAATTAAATTAAATTAAATTAAATTAAATTATGTATCAAAGAAATCAGCGAGTGTTGTTTGTTTTTTATAATTTAATTTAGTTAATGTAGTTAATTTATGTATAGTAGTATGTGAGGTAGATTGTGTTTTGGACGAATCTATTTTAGTTTCAGGTTGAAGTTCATCTAGTTGAAGTTCATCTGGATGAAGTTCATCTGGGTGAAGCCATGTAGATAGAGTATTAATATTATTTTGTTTATTGAGAGCAGAAATCATATATTTTTCAAATATTAATTTTGCTACAACTTTTTGTTTTAATTCACTAATTTTCTTATCTGTTTTCTTTATATCACCTTTATATTTATCACGATATACATTCCATAAATTAGTAAAATGGTCTTTATGATATGGAAATCCTTTCATATTTTCAACTACTAATTCAAATATCTGACATATAGGTTTTAATAATTGATTTTTAATATATATATAATAATCTAATTCCAGATTATTGTCAGTAATATAATTAATATGTTCTATTTTATCGCCTTGTAATAAAACGGTTCCTTTCTTTTGAGCCACTTTAATATAAGCATAAGGTATTCTTTCATTACTAGCAGGTTTATTTCCAGGATCTCTTTCTGTCATTCTATTAGCAAGTACTTTATGTGCTATAGATTCAGGATCTTTATAGTAATCTCGCAAAGTTTTACTGATGACAAACATATTTAGTTCATATTTTCCATCAAGAATTTCTTGGCAACATAAACGTACAAAATCAATCGCACTTTGAATATTCTTCTCTTTCATAATCTTTTTCATTACACCTCCATATGTATGTTTTAAAATAGGAGCATTATCCCTTCTTTTAAGAACAATTCCCATACTACTAAAACTAGATTTTTCAGCATTAAATTCGAATTTTTCTCCAGCATACCGTTTTTTAGTAATTAACATAAGAGGATAATACACCTTTTCATATTCTAAATCGTGAGGAGGAGTAAAATAGTTATCGTCTTTTAATTTTTGTTGTAATGCTAATCCAATATCAATACTGCGTTGGACTTTTTCTGTATCTGTTTGCGGATATGTACCATCTTCATATTCTAAATTTAACTTTACAAATACAGAATCCGTATTATGAACAACAATATTACCAGTTCCTGCTTGAAAATGATGATTTTCTGTTGTTAAATCATAAACATAATTGTCAGTTGGACCCATATTAATTATTTTAGTAACAAATGGTTCTCCTAAAACATTACTATTTTTATTATATAAATCATAAATATCATTGTCAACACTCATTAAACAATCGCCTATTTTCAGTTCATTTGGTGTAATTACTAAACCATCTTTTAAAATAATAGAATGTTCGCTTGTTACATGAACATTTCCATTTGTAGTTATAATTTTAATTATATCATTTTTACTTTTGTGTTCCATAAGTGATAAAATAGGTGTAATACCGAGTTCTGTGAAAGTATAAATACCATTAAGTATAGTTTTATTATTAGGAATATAATATTGTTTATTAGAACAATTATTATTCCATATAAAATATTTATGTTTAATATTTTCTACTGTATCAATTATAATTTTATTATTTATTAATAAATGTAATTGCTCCCACGATGGAATACTATCTCCGTACACTACATCACAACCAGGATTATTTTTAAGGCAGTAATCTTTAGCTCTATATATACATTTTCGTCCTCCTGCTGTTGTGCTGGCAGCGATTGCTTTTTTGTAAATTTTACTAGTAGAAGCACCCATCTGGCCATAAAGAGAATTTGCGGTCACTTTATATGCTAATTGTAATCCGTCTAAAATGCTTTGTTTAAAAGGATCTGTTTCGGTTTTCATTTTCTTTTTTGTGGCTTTTCTGGCACCAAGCAATTTCATTTCAATATTAGGAATAAGTCCTTTTTTACCGTCATTATACTGAACAAAACGTTCTATTTTAACACCAGTTTTCTTTTTACCTTTATTAATATTTTTAGGATCAATTAAACTAAATACATCATATTCTACATCTATGTATTCATATCCTAACGATTTAATACGTTTAGCACCTTCGTCACCAAGCCAATATGAATCTTCACAATGGCTATCATGACTAAGATTACTTGCGATCATTTCACTAGGATATAAACTGCCAAAATCAAGAACTGTTATTGGGTCATCTATATAAATTCCTGGTTTAGGTTCAAGAACAATAGCACCTTCATATCCATCTCCATTAATTATAATTTTATTAAAATTATTACCAAGATTAAATGTATCATCGCCATCATCATCATCATCTCTATCTCTTGATACAATACTAGATAATGATTCGTCGCGTGTATTAATAGTTGAAGAATTTACTTCTATTATTTTATCATCATCATTATCACTATTATTACTATTATTACTATTATTACTATTATTACTACCATTATAGTCGACATGTAATTTATCAAGATTAGGAAGCAAAAATCCATTTTCACTACATTCATTTACAACTAGACTAAATATTTTAATACCCTGTCCTCTCATAAATATATAACTAAATGGTACAATACATACATTAGACATACCAAAATTATTTACAATAGTATCTAATTTCTTTAATAAACGAATAACTAATGCACAATCCTGAATACAATATTTAGCAATAATACCTCGTTCTTCATCAGTCCCTTTTTGATATTGAAAAATTTGTTTTGGAGTGACATCATCTTTTGATATACCCCATTTAGGAGCATATGAAAGGATTGATTTAGAAACTCCTTTTATAATTTTTATATAATCATTTGTTATATCTAATTGTTCTATTATAAGTTTTTCTCCATTAAATACCTTTTCTCCTGTTTTTAAAGAAATAATAATATAATTTCCAACTTCTAATTCTTTGATATTAGTAACTTTTAACCACTGGCTTTCATTTATTATAGTATCGTCGTCAAACGTTGTTCTACCAATGTCTGTGATGTTTCCGCAAATATAGAATTCCGCAACACTATCAAGTTTATAAGAATCTAGTTTAGTAAGTCCTCCTTGAACAACCTTTAATAAGTCTATCTGAACACGTCCAGGCATATTAAAATATTCTAAATAATTTGCACCGAGAGCACTAGATGCTAATTTCTTTTTAAGTAATTTACCTTTACAACTCCAAATATTTTTATAGGTTGTTGTATTTAAACGACCCATGTTAATAAATTCTTGATATTTTTTATTAGTATCATTGCCATTTGCGATTAATTCATTTGCTCTGTCGAACATAAATATTTCATCAAACCCAAATATATTATAGCCTAGAACAATATCAGGATCATAGTTTCTAATCATTTTAGTCCATTCCAGTAAAACATCACTTTCTTTATCAAATGAATAAATATCAACATCTTCAATAGGTGCTGCTTTTTTTAATGTTATAATATTATTATAAATGGGTTTATCATCACCATATCTCCAAAAAACAGTACCTATCTGTATTACTTTATCTCCCCGAACTTGTGGAAACACAGCTCTTAATTCTTGATTTACAAACTTAACAAGCATGTCTTTTATTAATATTTTACACATCATGTCTTCTAATTTAAATTTTGATTTTTTAGAATGTATTGTAATAATTTTAATTAAGTCATGGATATTACAATGTGTTTGTTGTTCGGTAGGTTGATATTTGTTTTGATATTTATATCTATTATATAGTTCTGTTTCTTTTCTATCATATTCAGTATTTATCGTACTAATAACAGTTTTCATTTTCGTATTTGCAATTACCTTTTTAATATTTCTATTACAAATATAAAGTAATTCTGCACATAAAACATTAAATTTTTCTGAGTTTAAAAACTTTTCTATTATTAATTTATTTTCGGTTGTAGATTTAATATTTTTAGATTTAAAATAAACCTTGCTTATATCACAATCAAATACTAATGGAGACATATTATAATTACCAATATCATCTTTAATATAATATTTCTTTGTTAAATCAAAAGCTTGAATTATTCTATCTTTAAAGAATTTATATGATTTTAATTCAGCACATATAATTTCATATTCATCACTATTCTTCAGTAATTTAGATAATTTATTTTTCTTATTTAAATAACTAACAACAAGTTGATTAGCTAATTTTTTATAATCCTTTTTAGCAAGTGGAAAATCACCATGACTACTATCAGCTTCTATATCAAATGACGCTACTATTAGAGGAGGTATTTCTTGTTTATCTATTGGAATTACATTTTTATAATCAATTTCAATATTAATTTGACAAGTTGAAATGTTTGGTTTAATTTTATATGTATTAGGATTAAACTTAATCCAGTTAGAAGGTTTAATTTTCATATCGTGGAAAAATCGTAATAGTGGTTCTAGTTCAGATTCAAATAATTTAAAATCAATATAATATGGTTTATGTGGTGATTTTGTTTTATCAACCATTTTAGGGAAATGTTTATTATATTTGAAAAAATTAGTAAATAGATAAACTCCTTCTTTACTTTGAAAACGTAATTGCCAAAAATCATATTTTGTTTGATTTGTAAAAGACCAGAAAATTTCCGCATTTTTTTCATTTATTTTTGTATCTAATAATGATGATTTATGTTCAGTACATTCTAATTTTTCTCGTATGTTTATTAATTGCTCTGCACTTGGGGTATCTTTTTCATATATATTTTCAAATGTATTTATTTTACTAAAAGATAAAGTTTCTTTATGAAAAAATTCCTTTTCAAACTTAGATTTTAATTTCTTATTATTTTTAAGTAAATCTGGGATTTTAATATAAAAATATGGATTATAATTCACTATTTTTGCACATACCGAATAACCTTCTATAGTAACTCCAAATACAAATATTGTATAAAATTTATTGTGCTTTGATGATGGTGTGTCATCAGAATCATTTACTTCATTTGAAATATCATTAAAATCTTTGTAGGTATTCTCATAAATGGTTTCATCACATTCAATCCAATCCACGGATAAGAATTCTAGCGATTTTGATGCACTCCATTTTACTTTTTTAGTTCTATCCCAATCCATTTATAGACTTATTATACGAATAAATTGTAATATACTATACTATATTATATATAATGTAAAGTTCTTGAATCCTTTTAAATATTCAATTTTAAAAACAATATATAAAAAAAAATGTAAATAATATTTTAAAAATTGAATTAAATAAGAGTCAAAACTGATTTATACACATATAAGTATGGCACAAATACCAACGGTCGCAATGGATATTTCTCAGAGTAATGATGAGAATTGTGACTTTATTATTATAAGTACTGGACTGGGTTATATAAAGGACCTTGCTACTATATGGTTAGACTTTATAACTAAGTCATTATTGCCATCAATCCCTGGTAAATTTACAAAGATTTGTATTTATCATTTTGATCCATTGCTTGAATTATCTGATATAGCTAAGAAGGAGGCTCAAAATAATATAATAATTAATATTACACAAAAAGAAATTGCATTGTCAACAAGTACTAGATGTATATATAGTGCATATACTGGTGTAGGGTTTAAAAACAACTACTTTTTTAAGGGACAACCACATATATTTATTGATATTGCGCATATTTTTAAATATAATTTAGATGGGTCTATGCATTTATCAAATCATTATGGTGTAAGTGACGCAATTCCAACAGAACTTTTAAAGATGAATTATGATGGATTAAAAGCTTGTTATATTGGATATCCATGTCTTGAAGATTTTTGTAATATATTGTTTCTATCCAATAAGTGGTTTATAATTCATGAAAATGGCGATGTAATAACATACATTGATAAGTTAAAACAATATAATATCAAATATAATCCACTCAGTCCTCATATGTTTATTAATTTATTAATGGAATCATTTTATATTCATTATTGTTATAAAATAGGAGGACCAAAATATTTAGATTCTAATGTAATTAGATTTGATAAAATAGTACTGACTGAAATCGCATATTCTATTATATCACTTATTATGAATGATAAAATAAAAGATATTGATGACAAGTATTATGATACAAAAACAGGGTATAAGAAAACTATATTGTTAGATATGCTTTCTTCTGGGTCACATCCTGAAATCAATTCAGAAATTATTACTTTATATAACAGTATAGATTCAAAAATTAAATAGATTGGGTAATTCTACTAAAATAAACTTATTAACCTTAATAAACTAAACATACAATTATACTTAAAAATAAAATTGATTTTTTTTACTATAATTTATATATTTTAAAGGTATTACCATACTTATCTATTATATTATATCATCACATCCCATATCAGAATGGATAACACACATGAATTATATATGAATGAAATTGAAAATATTCATAAAAGATTAGGAGATTCTGATTTTCTACCTCAACCAACATATAATAATCCATTATGTATTAATTCTTATCATACCAGCAATTCTAATAGTAATTCTAATAGTAATTCTAATGATTATAATTGTGAAAAATATAAAATGAATAATACTCATCATATCTTAATAAATGAATTTAATATAATTAAAAATAAATTAATTGATAATCAACTAATATTAAATAATAATATACGATTAATGATACGAAATCTACATATTGTGAATGGTAAAGTTGATTTATTAATTGAAAAAATAAATAAATAGTCATTAAATTAATCTCTACATTAATATTAAATACTAATTTATTACTTTTACTAAAAAAAATGAAAAAAAATCAGCATATGAATAATAAACAAAATAAGAAAGCAACCAACATACTTAATAAATTTTATAAAAATAATAAAAACTCAGATAAATTTGCTTCTTTTTTATTTTACGTTATTATTATTGTAATTATCTTTGTATTTATAGTAAATTATAACAGGAGTGTTGAATTAATAGAAGCTAAAGACGGTCATAAATATTTAGTTAGGAAACTACCAGATAAACAGGATGCCGCAAATATGTTAGCTGATATTAGAAGTACTTTAAGTGATGTAGTTAATATAATTAAATCTAAATCTATTACTAAATTGTATGAAGAATATAACGCAAGTAATGATTCCAAAACAGAATTATTATCACTAGATGATTTCAATTTAAGTATTAAACGCTTAATTAATAATTATAATCCTAAATCTTGTGTATTTAGTGAAAATGTACCAAATTCTAAATATACAGCTTATTCAGTTAATAAAGGTGAAGAATTAGTTTTTTGTTTGCGATTAAAAAAAGAAGGTGATACATTAGTACCATTAAATACAATCAGATTTGTTGCTCTTCATGAACTTACTCATATTATGACAAAAACAATAGGGCATGAACCAGAATTTTGGAATAATTTTGCTTTTATACTTAAAATAGCTATAGATGACTGTTTATATACATCAATTGATTATGGGCGCTTTAATAAATCAAAAAAATATTGTAGTATTGACATCACTAGTACGCCATATCATACTGCCGAAACACCTGATAAATGTAAAAAAAAACCATAGTAGTAAATCATACAGTTACAGATTTTATTTTTTAAAGTTTTTATTTTTTAAGGTTTTTATTTTTTAAAGATTTTATTTTTTAAAGATTTTATTTTTTAAAGATTTTATTTTTTAAAGATTTTATTTTTTAAAGATTTTATTTTTTAAAGATTTTATTTTTTAAAGTTTTAAAGTTTTTATATTTTTTCTGTTTATATATTAAATATAATAATTAAAATAAATTAAATACATTTATAATACATTTAAAAATATTTAAACATGAATAATGTATGTGATTTATTTCAAAAACAAAAAATATATAAGATTTTGCACCATAAATCTTCCCAAATCACTGATATAGACAAATATATATTTGTTGGACCACAACATGATGATATAAAAAAAATATTAAGAATCTTAGAAAAAAAAGGCACTCTAGGTAGTTCTGATAAGAAAAGATTAAATAATAAAATACCTTATTATGAAAAAATAATAGGTAATATACTTGTAAATCATACATTTTTTATTTATCATTATATAGATGATAATACAAATATAGAACATTTACAAGAAAATATTTGTGTTTTAATAAATAATAAAAGAAATATAACCATAAAAACAGATAAAGAAAAATTATTACCAAGTGTTCAATATTTATGGTACGTAGCAAAAAATATTAATCTTCCCTATTATATTGATTTAATTAATCAATTATTTATAAAAACAGATGTATTATCACCACTTGTTTTTTTTGAAAAACTGGAAAATATTTTAATGATGAATAAAAAAGAAATTGGTACTTTAATTATGCAATTAAATCCGAAAAAATATAAATCTGTTGATGATATTACATGTTTACAAAAAACATCGTATGAATATGAATATGTATATGCAAATGATGATTTACGTGCTTTAATGAATACGTCAAATGTGGCTTTATCAAATCAAAATAATATTATTGTTGAAAATAATATATTATCCTTTGTAAAATACATAAATCCCTTAATTGTATTGAAAAAAAAATATGAATTAGATATGAATTATATAGATAACACAAGTATGCAAAGAAGTCGTATTTTAAATTTTAATGGTAGTATTAACAATAATGAAATACATATGGTTATTTATGATGATTTCAAGGATAAATTAGATAAAAAATATTTGAAATATTATTTCCCATTAAAATTCATTGATAAAATGAGAGATATTGAAAATATTGATTTCATTAATAATTCATATTTAATAAGAGAAAAATATAGTTTAAATATTTATAATAATCATATTGATATTAAAAAGGGATTATCAAAATATTTTGATAATGTGAGTTGCACTATAAAACAATTAGATTTTAGTTTAGGAAATGAAAATTATATGAAATTTTTAAACGATGATGAAATGTTATTTTGTTTTAACAAATTTAAATCATTCTATGACCTGCCTGTAATAAACATAAATTATAATAATGGTGCTAATTCCAAATATAAAATTAATAAGATATTTTTAAATGATCTAGGTCGTAATGTTGTTATGAATATAATCAATAGAAAAAAAATAAAATATGCTAAAAATACGAATTTAAGTTATATTAATTTTAGATATTTCGTTGATAATATATATAATATTATAGATTGTTATTTATTTTCTAATAGTTATTTCGTAGTATCTATAAATTTAAGTAGTAATATAGATATAAATAAGTTAAAAGGGTATATAAATAATATTAATAATTTGATAAAATATTTAAATAAATTGGTAAATTTTAAAACACTTAAATTTATAGATACTAATTATTTATTTGGAGAAAAAAGTGTTTCAATACCTAATACATATTTATTAAATGCAAAACAAATCATAAATTATAAATTCTCAAAAAATATAATTAAATTTAATGATAAAAATCAAATTTATGATAAGGTATTACAATATTTAAATAAATTTACAAAATATTTTACATTAATAAGCAAACCTATTAAACCTAATATTGTATTCATATATAAAGCAGTTAATAATTTTTTTAGTGACCATAATATATTTAAATTTATAAATAACAGAATTAAAGAAGATGGGATTTTAAATAAAGATGAAAATATTAAATTAGCAAATTCATTATCAAATTATTTTTTAATAAGTAAAGATAAGGCATTTACAATGATTTCATATTATTTAAAATATAAAACATTAGAACAAGAACAAAATGTTGAGAATTCAATACAAAGTATTATAGTTAGATTAAATTTTAAAGAAGACGCAATACAATGTGAATTCAATTTAATTAATGATTTTTACGATGTTAAATTTATAATTACATATTTAAATATTATACTATATATTATTTTTGATGAAGCAATCGGTAATGAAAATGTTAAAGACAATATATTGTTTAAAAATAAAGATATAAATACAGAATTAGTTCAATCTATAAAGAAATCAAGGAATAAATCTATGAAACAACATATTAAGAAATCAATGAAATCAATTAACACAAATAAATCGAAAAAATCAATGAAAAAAACACACAAAAAATATAGTAACCGTGGTAATGATAATGATAATGATAATGATAATTTAATTACAGATTATTTTGATGATGACGATTTTGATATAAATTTAAATGATAGTATGGACGATGCCTTATATATGTT
>Ga0233426_10002896_pt1 | contig 13987 bp, 14 predicted proteins | sample SI_118_April2016_6_FD_179875 | JGI IMG/M metagenome (GOLD analysis project Ga0233426, IMG submission 179875) | Seawater microbial communities from Saanich Inlet, British Columbia, Canada - SI_118_April2016_10_MG | ecosystem: Environmental > Aquatic > Marine > Inlet | place: Canada: British... | reverse complement strand
CAATGCGTTTAATTGGGCTATATTTTTATCATGGTCTTTACCAAAAAAATTTCCCACTCGAAGTTCAATGGGTAATGTTTTAAAGTTATGCTTAAGGAAAAAGATTAAATACTCCCGAAGTCTACGTTCCAACGAAATAAGTTTTTTATTTTTACTCTTTTCTTGCCACTTATCAAAAACCCAGATGATAATAAGTAGCTCCAAACAAACACCTGTAATTTCTGGGGTTAAACTACCTACGAAATAGTTATTAGTATCCCCTAAGAAACCAATCATAACGAAGATAAATAATAGAATTAGAAGAATAATGCTGAATGTTTTTTGATCTATTTTTGTGAACCAATTCATACGGAAATGCTAATCCTTTAAAACGTATAACGTCTAATTAAGTAAAAAATATAGTCGGCTAATATGTTGTTCGGAGTAAAAAAAGCCAACTGTATTTTTCCGTTTGAAGCTATTGTTAGGCTTTATTTAACTTCAATCACTGAAGCTTTTACTGAATTATTTATCCAATTAACTGACTCTAATATTAATTTATAATTAATATTAGAGTCAGTATAAAGCCACGTTTCACCTGGCTTTACACCACTAAGCTCAATTCTTTTTTGGCCAGGTAAGTGTAAAACCCCTGTAGCTGTATAATTAGATGATATTCTTGAAATACCAATAGTAGCTTTTGTTTTTGGATCAATAAAAGACCCACCTTGTTCAAAGTCCCCACTGAATTCATAAGGAAGCAAGATAGGAGTTGTAATTTGTTGGTTGTTACCTTTTGTATTGCCATTAACTTTATCTACATTTAATGTAGCTAATTTAAAATTTACCTTATCTAAATTAGATTTTAAATTTTTTATTTCAATTTCTAAAGAAGGAAAACTTGTTTTTTCGTGAGAAAGCCACCCCAAATACCTGTCATTTACTTTTCTAAGGTTAGTAATTTCTGACTCTAAAACTGATACTTTTGCTTTGTACTGTTCTGCAATTGCTTTTTCATTATTAATTTGAGCTATAGAGCTTTCTGATTGGGCTTTATAAAAATTAATTTTATTTTCATCAAGGACAAAAGTTGTAAAAATTACTGCTGAGGACGCTACTATTAGTGTATGCCCTACAATAGTGAAAACTGGATGATCTTGTAACCAATTCGACATATATACTCCTTGTGCTTATTATGTAGACATCTCAGTAATCCTGACTATCTGAACATTCAGTAAAGTAACTCAATATTCTTTAGTTTCAAAGCCTTATTATAACTTTTTTTGTTATTTATAGATAAAGATGCGTATTAGAGAGAAGTCTCAGTAATGAAATAGAACTAAACATTAGAAGATATAGGGCAAAAAATTGAGATATATGAGATCAGTCTCAAAGATTATTAAATAGCAATTCATTAGATTGGAGGGGGATTACTAACGTAATAAATAAATGTAATAATACTGGTGTACCTTTACAGATTGTATTTTAAATACATTCTAAGGTAAGGCCGTACAGAGCGGCCAGTTCCCACATAATGCGGACGAAATGGATTTACTCTTAACGTATAAAATAATTCGCATAGCGAATATTCCCCAATAAAAATTTACACGACAATAAGTACTGTGGGCTTGCTGTTGTTGTATTTTTATATTGGTGAAAAAATGTCACTTAATAATGATGAATTGCTTATAAATATTAAAAGACAAGCAAAGCGCTTTTCAAAAAGTTTATCAATCTCACTTGGACGCGCACAAGAAAACTTATCCTATGTTGTATATGGCTGTGATAGCTGGGGACATTTGATTATTTCTTTGAGATCCAAGACATTTGATAAGGAATGTTTACTACTGTCTGCGCTTCACCCTAAAGCAGATGTTATCCTTTTTAAATTACTTGATAATAATATGGATAATATTATTAATCGGTTTAATGTGAAGGTAGCTGATCATAAATTAAATGAAGAAATTAAAAATTTAATAATTTCTATATTCGGAATAGAAGTTTCTGATTTTAAAAGTAAAATAAAATAAAATCCTTTTAAATTATACAGATACGTACAACCCCCCTCTATTTACAACTCATTTATAGTAATATACATTAGCGTAAGGCGGTACGGACTGCCTATACCTACACATATAAAACTATGGTTTTATATGAACGATGAAGCCGCGCATCCGTAAAATTTTATTCATATAGATCAATTTTGGCGTTGTAGGTCAATATTTTGATCGCAAATAATGGATAAAAAATGATCTCGTCAGCAACGTTAATAAAAAAATTAAAACTACAATCTGAACTTCTTGCAAAATCATTCAATTTACCTAAAAGGTTTGGTTATGATTTACTTGCAACATCAATTTATCAGCATCTAGATTTTGATCAATTATGTGACTCAATTACAGAATCTGATTTTGCATTAAGCTTCCCATCGTTAACTGAATATCAAAAGCTAAAATACTTATTAATTTGTGAAGTAGAAGATCAAGAACTAATTGATGACCTCCATAATGAAATAGAAAATATGGCTCTTCGGCTAGAAGAGCTGGTAATAATAAATATTTCTAAAATTCATACAATTTCGAACATCTATAAATTGTTTGGTCTCGAAAATGAGTCAAAATATATAATAGATGCCGAGCACATCGAATTAGATTGGCAAACATGCTTTGATTCAGTTCAAGATCAACAAGTTGTTCTTGGCAGTGATCTATTAATAAATGAAATACCATTTAGATTGATTGCAACAAAAGTTCAATTTGATGAATACACAGTTGATAATTTTAAGCACTCACTTAATACAAGTTTGGCTCAAATTGATGACCCATCGCTTAAAAGTCGTCAAGAAAAGCTACAGATAAATGAGTATTTGGATTGGTTAGTAGATAGCTGTAATTGTTTTACAAATTTTGAATCAAATAATCCCGATCAACATCCAGTATTTTTTAAAATTAATAACCTCAATTATTTTGTATATGGTTTCCCTCTCGCCCCACACATGACTATCTCTAATAATGATAACTGCACGAATATAAATATTCAGATAAAAGACACTTCAGAAAAACAAACTTTTATACTTAACATTAATCAAGAAAGACTAGTTCTAGATTGCATGTTTCTAGGTAAAACATGCGAAGGTGATAGTTTTTTTACACCAAAAAACCAATGGGTCAAAGATACAGTTTTAACTCATCATGATGCATGTGGATTTCCAATTGTTTTCAATAATACATATTATCTATTGATAATTAGACCATTTTCACATATCGATTTTCTGGAGAATACGTTATGAAAATATTCCTTAAAATAGTAAACGAATAACCTGTGGATGTTTCTTAAAGCTCTTCGATATCATCGATCCATAGTAGTGTTGCAGCCCAACCATTTTCTTGAATGTATGTTTCTTCAATTAATGTCTCAGGGTATTCAAAATTATTATTGGAACCAAACCATAATTCGGTATCCACTTCATCAGAGCTGGTGCTGTGATATTTTGAAAGGTCAACTGTTGAGGTATGACAGCCTCTTGGAAGTTCTTTCCTTTTGTCGGCATTTAACCAAAGTGGATTTGCATCTGAATTTAAGCCGTAATGAATAATACTATTGTGAGAATAAATAACAGCTAAATAATCGCCATGCATATTAATATAATTATTGGCACAAGCTTGGAAACTAATATCCAACATATCCTTAAGTTGGATAATATTATTCACGTTAGGCGAGGAGTCCAATAAACCTCTTTTAGTCAGTAGTTGTGGAGGCATTAGTAATAGAGATGAGAAAACATTTGCTTCTGCTTCAATATCTAATATTTTGGACTTTGAACTCGCTTTCTTATTTAAATCTCTGACGGTACAGCTCATATTATGCCCGTGCCTTGGAATTAAGAAATGGCCAAGCTCGTGTCCTAAAGTAAAACGTTGTTTTGATGGTATTGTTTTGTTATTTATAGCAATAATACCTTCACTTTTTTCTTTGTTTGCAACCAAAGCTCCTTCCAAACCATCGAGTGCCCGATATTGAATATCGCTAATCCCAGCAGCGCTTGCTATTTCTTCTAGAGGGATTGGCAGTTTGATATTTGGATTTTGGTTTAGTATTTCTTTAACTATTGTTTTTGGGTTCGTAAAATCTGCTAGTTCCATTAGATCAAGATTAATCGACATCTTTATTTTTTATTCCCTAGGGCATTCGCCATATTTTCTAAAACAGATAAGTCATCGTCAGATAAGCCCTTATCAGCAATATTTCTCGCAAAAGCTTGTACAGCATCATTTTCTTCAGATTCACCAGTAAGGTAATCGAGTGTTACGTTAAAGTATTTCGCTAAATTTTTAAGCAGTTCCAGTGATGGATTTTTAGTTGTCCCCCTTTCCAGCTCCCAGATATGGGGCTTAGAAGCCTTCACACTATCAGCAACATCTTGAAGTGATTTGCCTTTTTTGAGTCTAAGCTCTTTTAATTTTGAACCTAATGACATTCTTTTAAACCTATTGTTTTCATGTTCGTTAGATAAATCTAACACAAATATACAAATATGTCTTGAAAAAATATTTTCGTTAGATTAATCTAACGATGTTGTTAGTTTATTAATCAATTTGACAGAGGTGACATATGTCAGGAAAAAATCAACACGTAGTACCACACGATTCAGGGTGGGCAGTAAAAGGCGCGGGGAACTCGAAGGCGACTTCGGTTCACTCTACTCAAGCTGATGCTATCCAGCAGGCTAGAGAAATTGCACAAAACCAGGAATCAGAAATGTTGATCCATGGTCAAAATGGGCAAATTCGAGAAAGAAATAGTTACGGTAATGATCCTTATCCACCGAAGGGCTAAGAGGTTAGTTGCTCACTAATCTTTTCTAGTGAGCAATATTGGAGTTGTAAGTGGTTAGATTGTTTTTAATCACAAAATATGGAGGAATACTGAAATTTACAATAATAGGAATAACAAATGACATCTTCTATCTACAGAAATAATTACGCAGCACTATCAGCAAAGCAACAGACTTTATTTACAGAGTTGATTGAATACGCTTGTCAGTCACTTGAGCCATCAGTATCTAAAAGAGAGTTAGCTGAAAAACGATATAAATCGGTTGGCACTTGGCTTGCAGAAAGTGATGATCTAATGTTTATTGGGGCGGAAATATATCCGCAGGGAAGTCAGCGAATTGGCACAACAACAAAGCCAATTTTTAGAGAAGAATTTGATTTAGATTTTATTTGTTATTTACCTAATGCCGTTGGAATTCATCCTGACATTTGCCGTCAAAAGGTTATTGCCAGAATAAAAGAAAATGGTAATTTCAGAGATCTAGTTTGCGAATTAAATAGAGGTTGTCGTTTAGATTATGCTGATGAATTTCATTTAGATATTACACCTGGCATACCAGATCAAAACCATGCGAATGAATATGGTGCTATTTCAGTACCGGATAAAAAATTAAAAGAATGGAAAGCATCAAACCCAAAAGGTTATGCGCAAGACTTTGATAACAAAGCAGAGTTAGAGCCTGTATATATTGGGATTTCTGATGCTATGTTTGCTCGTGCAGCGCTTGATGCAAAGAATATCGAGGAATTGCCGAAACATACACGGCTGAAAGGTATTTTAAGGCGCGGTGTTCAGATTATGAAGCGGCATAGGGATTTACTATTTTACGATAATTTTGAATATGATGGTAAAGCACCAATTTCAATAATAATAACGACATTGGCTGCATTAGCATATGCTGATGTCGTTAATCATCAAAGGTTCAATAATGAATTAGAGGTGTTGCTTACAGTTGTTGAAAGCATGCCCAAATACATCAAAACTAAGGTTGTTGATGGCAATATTGAAATGTGGGTTACTAACCCTAAGAATATTCATGAAAACTTTGCTGAAAAATGGAATGTTGATTCAAAGAGAATGGAGGCATTTAGATATTGGCACTCTGATTTCGTTGATAAATTAATAGATCTTGCCAGCGTTGCTTCACTGCCACTGATAAAAGAAAAATTAAAAGCGTTATTAGGAGATAAAACTTCTATTAGTGCAATGGATAAACATTTTGAAGTGTTAAATGAAAAACGTGAAAAGAGTAATCTATTTATTATGAAAACAGGTGCTATTACAAGCGCGGTAACGGCAACACCTGTTAAAGCAAATACATTTTTTGGTAAGCGCGGGTGAAAAAATTTCGTAATACGGACATCAATCTGAGTAGGCAATTACATCATTTAATGAAAAATTTTCCACATGGTAAGGGATATATTAAACGAAATAAGCTTATCTGGCATTGTCTGCTTGAACTTGATGAGGCTTACGGGTCTTATAAAATCAAATTGACATATGATTTAAATTCTAGCCCCAAAATTTATGTTGTATCACCTGATTTATATGAAATCACCAACGGTATAGAGCCACCGCATATATATGTTTTTAATGAAAAAACAACTCAATTATGCCTGTATTTACCATCCTCTGGTGAATGGTCTAGCGAGAAATACCTTAGTGACACAATGATCCCTTGGACTTCACTTTGGCTAATGTACTTTACAGGTTGGTTGACCACCGGGAAATGGCATGGCGGTGGTGAACATCCCGGTGCTAATGAGTCATTTATTAAAGGAAAGGTTTTATAATTATGATGAAAGCACTTCATTTATTCTTTAGTTTTTTACGGTGGTACATAGAAGGGTTCAGAAACCCTACGTTGAATGGCTATGCAAAAATGCTAACGATTTGGTCATTGAGTGGACTTACTGCGTTAAGCACCAATATTATTATTCCTACGCAGTGGGGGATCATTACGTTAACACTCGGTGGTGGAGCAACGGTAATTTGTGTGACTTTATTAATCGTGTCATTACTTATGGTGTGCTATAGCGAGTATCAAGATAGAAAAGCAGCAGATGATTCACAATTAGTAAAAGTACGTCACATGGGACTAATTGATCATAGTATTGGTGATGTACAAAAGTATCTACCACGGGAGCTGAAGCACATAAAGCCTCAACCATTTGATATAGAGTTTGCTAATAGTCATAAGACAACAGATATCGCTGAGTTAGGTAAACAGTTAGCGCAAATAAATCGTTTGCCTCAAACTATAAAAGATAGTGGTCGGTCTTTAAATAATGGTAAAAAATATATTGTCTATTCCTGTGTAGCGCCTGTTCCAATGGTGGCTGCTGCCGGGCATCTCATTAGCAACATGCAAAATGTACATATAGCAGATTGGGATAGAGAAGCCAAAAAGTGGCACTTTAATGATCAGCTAGATGATGGTGAAAACCTTAATTTTGAAGCTTTAGATATAAAGGATGACAGTGCTATAGCTGTTAGTATTGCTATTTCGCTAAGCTTGCCACTTCGTTTACACAAAATTAAAGAAGAATTTTCCGGCTCCGCTTTATATCATATTAAGTCTGAATCTCAGGGATATGACAAAATTTGTAGTAAAACCAAACAAGAGCGGCTTGCTAAGAGCATTTTAGAGTTTATCAATAATGAGATAATACCAAACTATTCAAATTTAAATCAGCTAGATTTTTTTGTTGCAGCTCAAGCTTCATTTATTTTCCAATTGGGTACTGTTTTAAACCAAGGGCATTTGCCTAAGATAGTTTTTCATCACTTCAATCCTGCTAATGAATTAAAAACACACCCATGGGGTGTAGCAATTAACAGTGGTACTCATGAGGTTGTTGCGTGAAATTAGTAAAGCACTTTAATGAATTTTTAAAAAATGAAGTTAACTTAAACCAAAGCCGTATTGATATATTAGAAAATCGGGTGGCTACAATAACTAATTTTATTTCAGGTAATACCTTTTTTAAAAAATACTTTATCAGGGCTATTCCGCAAGGTAGTTATTCACATAGAACTATTATAAAACCAACAAAGAAAAAGGCTATTTTTGATGCTGATGTTGTAGTTTATCTCAAGCCTATAAAAGGCTGGGAGGCTCAAGATTATATTCAGCAAATGTATGAGCTTTTTAGAAGTTCTTCATTATATAAGACCAAGGTATCGAGACAAACGCGATGTGTAAAATTGAACTATGCAGGGGAATTTCATATAGACATTGTTCTTTGCATTCGTGACAAGAGCTTTTGGGACGGTGAACAGGAATATGTTTGTAATCGCCTAGTTAACGAGCTTGAATCATGCTCAAGTGTAGAATATAGCGACTGGGTGAAAGAACAAAATCGAGTAATCGGTTATGATCATTTGATAAAGGCAATTAGGCTTTCTAAATACTTACGGGACCATAAACAAACGTTTTCAGTTAAGTCTATTTTGTTGACAACGATTATTGCTTCACGAGTTGGGTTCTTTGATAAGTTTATTGGTAATAATGATTTTAAGGATTTACCAACCACATTCAAAAATTTATTTAATCGCATGAATGACTGGCTTGAAGGCTATGACACCATGCCCGTAGTTTATAACCCAGTAGATGATGCTGAAGATTTTAATCGTCATTGGGATGAAAACAAGTTTCAGAATTTTAAAAATCAAATTTGTAAATATAATGATTGGATAAATGACGCATATGATGAAAAAGATAAAGCAACATCGATTGTAAAATGGCAAAAAATATTTGGAATGAAATTTGGATCAGCTAGTTTGGCTAAAATGAGATCTTCATCAACAGTTTCTGGATATTGCGGAGTACATTGAAAACGGTCTTGTTTAACGTAAATATTAACAAGAAAGGAAGTATAGGATGTTAAAGCATGCCTCTAGCGTCAATAAAATGGTAAGAAAGAGAAGTATTTGTTTTACATCCCCGATGGTCATATCTCTTATGGCAGTAGCATAATGTTATATCCTAATGCAGATCTTTCATTAAGTCACCGCAGCAAAGCTGCGAAACTCGCTATCTATATTATTGTAAATATTTAACTTAAATTTTATTTTTTATCTACTAGATGTTAATTCAGTATATTTTATTCTTTCTGATATTTGAAAGTTAAGTGATCTCAAAATTTATATAGCATAATTTATTAAAAAATCATCATGTATATTTATTCACCTTTACTATATTTTTATTTATTATACGCATATGTATGATTATCGAATAAAAAACAATCCTTATGTTTATCAATCTCTTACACACTGCATTTTGGCTTGGTTGATACCGTACCTGCTGACATTTATCTTTATATTATTCAACACTTTACAGGCACTACCTTTAGTAAGCACTTTGTTTTATTAAATTCAACGTAATATCGACCTTTAAATGCGTTTCTACGTAAATTCTATAGCGTTCAAAATTATTTTGCAGGCATTAGGCAAGGAACGATAAATGAATAACTATTCACCAGTGGGTTCTAGGAATATTATATATACGCAAAAGGAAGCAAAATAGTAAATTATTGGAATTAAATTAGTATTAATAGTTTTTTATGACAATTACAAATAAGAAAAAAATTAGCTGCTAACGGTGTTCAATTTATATTGACAGAGGTACAACCTATTGAGCAATACGAGGCTGTATTTGTTGTTTTAAAATTGTTTCTATCGAAGTTATTTCAACAATCTTAACTTCTTTCTTCGCACGAGTAATAGCGGTATAAGCCCAACTTTTATTGCACATAGGTAAGTTTTCTAAAACCACAATAACTTTGTCAAACTCTGCTCCTTATGACATGTAACAGTATAACCAAGTTGATATCCAGGTCAGGACTGGTCAATAATAGTTTACAAACCTGTTATACGGGCTTACTGGATAATTACATCTGTTGTGCCACTAATAAACTAAGATGACTTTGTTGTTGTAGAACTGAGTGAGCATAAACCGTTTCCCCCAAGCGATTACTTTTTTTGGCACTAAGGGTATTTAGTGCCAATGATCTATTAGTGCGTTTAGCAGAAGCTAGCAACTCGTTAATCCTAACGTCAGCTCCAAGGCTCATAGCTGCCGTTGCCCTTCCTGATTTTTGTGTTTTTAGAGCGTTAAACACCGACACTTTAACGGTTCTATTTTTATAATAAAAACAATAAAGTAGACAAGTTAATTTACGCCTTTATAATCTTATATAAAATATTATCTAATAGGGAAATCACTTGAAAATAATACTAATCGTCCTCTCCCTACTTTTTTCAACGTTAACACTATCATCTGAATTACCGATAAAGCTTTCAGGCACAATTGAAGTATCAGTGAAAAATGGCACTATTGATGCTAACTTTCAGCTTAAAAATATTCCAAAATTAGATAATTACCTAATACATTTAAATTCTGGTTTTAATATTCAATATTTTAGAAATCAAAAAGATAGTTTCAATTACACTTATGAAAAATCTTATGACACTCAATATTCAGAAGAGAGTTTTGGATACTTTTTTCGAAACGATACAACTAAAAATAAGTTTCTGCCCGATACCTTACAGTTCAAATATACGGGGAAATTTCCTGTTATTACTGACATGAGCAAAGCAAGTGACCATGGTGACTGGAAAGGAAATATTGCCTTTAATGGTAAAAGTATTCGTACTGATGGTTTTCAAACAGCATGGTATCCAATTTTATATGATATTGAACAAGATAAGCGATATGACGAAGTTACTTATGATATTAATGTTATTTGCCTAGATTGTAAGTCAATTTACGTTAATGGCAGTAAGCCCATTTCATCAACTCACGGTATTTTTAAAAGCGAAAAGCCAACATCACTTACTTTATTTGCGGGTGATTATGATATTGGTAAACATAAAGACAATTATTATTTAAATTCACGTTTATCAACGCAACAAATGTCTGAACTAGGAAAAATGACATCTACTTTTGAAAAGTATTATCAAAATAAATTATCCATCCCCTATGGTGAGAGTGTTGTGTTTATTCATACAGCTCCTACCTCAAAGCAAGATTCATGGCTTTTTGTTGCCTACCCATCAATTGTTTTAATGAATCATAATAAAGGTGGCTTAGACAATTTAATTGAAAAAACAGAATCAAATAGGTACAAGGCTTTTATTGCCCATGAATTAGCACACTATTATTTTGGCACTTACAAAAAGTTTAATTCTGAACTTGGAGATATGTTTACAGAGTCGTTAGCAGAATACCTCTCACTAAAATTAACCAAAAAGTTTCTTGGTGATAAAACATATTTTAGAAGTATAAACAGGAAGTTTAACGCTCTAGATAATGTAAAACTGATGGGGCTTAAAAATATCGAAAAAAATTCAGATTATGGCGATAGAGAATTATATGTCTACACTTATGCACCTATTATTTGGCTAGCCATTGAAAAAGAAATTGGTGAAGAAAAAATGTGGTTGTGGCTCAATAAGCTTCTCACAGTCGAAGCAGAAAAAACCAATTATAAATTTATGGTAGAAACTTTGGCTAGCGTATTGAATGACGATAATAAGTTAACTTTTATAATTGAAAAATACTTTGCAAATATTAATGCAATAGACAATGCCAAACTATTACTTAAAGAATCAATAAACAACATTTAACTTCATAAAATGGAATTTCATGTATAAACTTTCATTCGTCTTTTTACTGTTTTTCTCTGGCACTTCTTTTGCTAACAATTCCTATAGGATTGATGAATTAATTCATGAAGAAATGAATCGCACTTATATTCCTGCAATTGCTGTATCAGTGATTTCTTCTGGTAAAGTCATATATATAAATGCAATGGGATTAAGTGATATTGAGAATCAAAAACCTGCAACTGTCGATACACCTTTTCATATTGCATCAGTTTCCAAAACTGTAACTAGCATGGCGATATTTCACCTTGTACAGAATGGAAAAATCAAACTAAATGATGACATCAATGAACATCTACCTTTTACAGTTATTAACCCTCACCATCCAAAAGATAAAATAACAATTTCAGAGCTACTAAATCATCTTTCTGGCATTTTAGATAATGAAGATTTCTACTTACCTTTTTGGTCAACTCCGAATGGCGATCCAAAGAATAATTTAGGCATTTTTTTAAAAGAATACCTTCTTCAAGGTGGAAAGTATTATTCAAACCATCATTTTGAAGGTGCAGATAAATACAAGGTGTACGATTACTCAAATACAGGGTACGCTTTGTTAGGCTTGATAATAGAACAAGCTTCAGGAGAGAAATTTGAAAATTATTTAATGAATAATATATTTAAACCAATGGAAATGAACGACTCATCTTTTTTTCTAAAAGACTTAAAAATAAAAAGCGTTTCAAAGACATATACATCAATAGAAGGCAAACCAATATTCAAAGGTTACAATGGCTATCCCGATTATCCTGCTGGTCAATTGAGAACATCAATAGCCGATTATACAAAACTAATTACAGGCTATTTAAATGCAAGTAAAAAACCATTTATCTTAACATCTAAAACGACAACTATCATCACCCCACCATTCAATGAAAATAACGAAGATCATTCATATACATGGTTCTTAAGAAGTGTAAACGATAATTGGTATTATCAACATGATGGTGCTGATTTAGGTGCAAGAGCGGAAGCAATAATTGATATTGATAATAATAATGCCATTATCATTTTTACCAACTCAGAGTTAGATTTATCGCCATTGATGAAAAATATTGAATCAACTGTTTTTAACTAATTCGAACTTAAGCAGTCAAATTCTTGCCCGCTCTGCAAAGAATATAACACGGGAAGGAGCATAATATTTATATTAAACCAATGACCGCTATGGTGGCTTAGCTCCCTGTCAGGGAAAGATAGATTAAACACACTAAATGGCTTAAATATCAATTGATGTTAAAGTCCGCTTCTCATTATTTGTGACGATCCACACAGTGGTAAAAGTGTGCATTGGCAGTGTTCAATATATCTAAAAATGACAGATCTAATAAGGTCGAAATGTTGTGTCATCGTTAAATATAATTATGTGGCACTGATAGTAGATGTTTCTACTTACTAATAAAATAAGCATACGCTTCATGCACATACTTATTGCTCAAGAATAAAAACTAGAATTATTTAATATTAATAAGAACCTACTTTAAGGTAAAAAACCTTTACTAAAGGTTACGACAAAATTGTAGTCAAACAAGCTTGAATTCTATTTATAGCAGTAAGGTACTTTTAATAATATTAATTTAAATGACAACCATTACTTACAGAATACTAGGTTCAGGATCTGATTATTGTAATGAATTAAGTATAAATTCTTCTTTTGATAAATCTGGCTATCCGATGGTAGAATGAATAAAATTCTTTTACTTAATAAATATACTGCCATGCAAGAATATGAGAAATTAAGAGAACTATTAGATTTGGACTCTCTTCCTACCCCCAACTCAATAAAAGAACAAATTCTTTATCAAGCATTAGAGCGCATTGTATCTGGTAATACCAAAAACCCTAAAAATAAAAAAATTGGCAAATTGAATTATGCCGCTATCCATCGAGAAGCAGGGGTCCCAAATGGAACTATTAAGCTTTACCCTGTCTTTAAAGGAATACTTGATAGGGCTATCCCTAAGTACCAGAAACCAACAGTAAAGCATGATGGAGAAGATGAAAATTTAGAAATATATCAAAAATGTAAAGCTTTAAAATTAACTGTAAAAAATGAAAGAAGACTTAAAGAAAAATATAGAGAAGAGGGTAAGTTACAATCGGAAGCTCTCGATATTGTCGTGCTTAGAGAATCAGAGATACAATATCAACTTCACACAATGCAAAACCAAATGAATTTAATGCAGCATGGGAATATTTACTCACTAAAACCTAAAGATGTCTCTCATTAAAGTCCAAAAATTGAGAGTTCTATACTATTTATCTCAACTTTATTACTTTTTATCTAAAAAACATAAAAAGTTGAGATTTACCTTTAGCATCTTGTTTTAACATGATTTTCTCAGCTATTATCTCATTTATTTCGTAGGGGTGCTTAAACGATTCAGTGAAGCTAAAGAGCAAGTAAATCCGGGGTTACACTTTAAAGTTCCTTTTATTGATAGTGTTGAAGAAATTGAAGTCAGAACACGTAAAAATGAAGAGAAAATGGCGTCAAGCACCA
>Ga0233426_10002895_pt1 | contig 13995 bp, 10 predicted proteins | sample SI_118_April2016_6_FD_179875 | JGI IMG/M metagenome (GOLD analysis project Ga0233426, IMG submission 179875) | Seawater microbial communities from Saanich Inlet, British Columbia, Canada - SI_118_April2016_10_MG | ecosystem: Environmental > Aquatic > Marine > Inlet | place: Canada: British... | reverse complement strand
TGAATCTCTAATGTAAGCTTACTATTAATTCTTGCAGGAGTAATTTCTTCTGATTTACCTTCATATTTTGCTTCATAATCAAAAAAATCATTTTCACTTACAATTTCAGTAATTGGTAGTGCAGTGATATTAATTCCATCCAAATAAACACCACAACTTATCTCAGTACCATCTACAAAACTTTCAATTAAAACTTCATTATCATGTTCTGATGCTTTATGTATTGCATTAACTAGTTCAGTTTCTTTATTAACTTTAGATATTCCGTAACTTGAGCCTGCACCATTTGGCTTTACAAAACAAGGAAGTTTTATTTCATTAATTATTGAATCAGTTTCAATATTTTCACCTTTTTCATGGATTATAGATTGCGCACAATTAAAACCTAAATCTGACAATTTTTTATTGCATTTAAATTTATCAAATGTTAGAGTTGAAACTTCAGAACTACATGTGGTATATGGAATTCTAAGATTGTCAAAATAGGGTTGTATTTCTCCATTTTCAGCTGGAGGACCATGCAATGCCATAAATACTTTGGAAAAGAAAATTTTCTCTCCTTTTAATGTAAATGAAAAGTCTTCCTTACTAATTGGAATCCTCATACCTTCTAATAAAACTTGAAATGTATTATCTTTTAGATGAACTATAAATCCTCTGTATTTTGATTTATTAAGATTCTTTAAAACTGTATTTGCGCTAAGTAGTGAAATGTTATACTCTGCAGAATCTCCTCCGGTTAAAATTGCTATATTTTCCATGTAATAAATAGTAAAACAAACTAACAAAATATTTATTGCTTAACAAACATCTTTGCACTGATAATTTTTATATTTGTCATTCGTTATAAGCAAAATAGATATTCTCAAATGTTTAAGTTATTAAAAGATAAAAAACTGTATAAGAACGTAGTTTTGGCTGGTGTTGTACTTATTTTACTTTTTGTAGGATGGTTAAAATACCTTGCAATTTACACTAATCATGATGATTTTATTCTTGTTCCTGATCTTTATGATATTGAAATATCTTCTTTAGATTCATTAGTTTACGCTTATGGCTTGAGATATGAGATAATTGATTCAATTTTTGATAAATCAAAACTAAAAGGAGTTGTTGTAAATCAAGATCCTTTGCCAAATACGAAAGTAAAAGAAAATAGAAAGATTTATTTAACAATAAACTCTTTACAGACTCGTAAAGTTTATTTTCCTGATATTTATGATTTAACTTTAAGGCAAGCGGTTAGAAAGTTAAATAAAAATGGATTAGAAGTTGGGAAGTTGACTTATCGCTCAGATATTGCAACAAACAAAATTTTGAACTATAAAGTTAATGGAATTAATATTCAGATTGGTCAAAAGCTATATCATGGAACTACTGTTGATTTGGTAGTTGGTAAAGGGTTGAGTAACGAAAAGATTTTAGTGCCCAATCTGATTGGTTTATTAAGAGCTGAAGCTAATATTATTTTAAAGTCAACTTCATTAAATATTGGTTTAGAATATTTTAACACTGCTGTTTTGGATTCTAATTCTGCTACAATTTATAAGCAATATCCATCCTTTACTGATGGGAAAGAAATAAGTATTGGTTCTGCATTGGATTTGTATTTTTCACTTCCAACTAATAATAAAGAAGAGTTATAATGAGAAAATTTACAGTCTTATTTTTTATTTTAGTCTCTTTATCTTCCTTTGCACAGGAAGTTATTTCTGATTTAGTTTCTAATCCAGTTTTAGCTGATTATAAATATAAAATTAATCCTTTTAAATCAACTTTAAGTTTGCCATTTATTGATGATTTCTCTTACGATTCTCATCAAGTGGATAATGATTTGTGGATGGAGAGTAGTGTTTTTGTAAACAGAACTTATCCAATAAATCCACCAACTATTGGTGTTGCTACTTTTGATGGCTTGGATGCAAATGGATTTGCAAGAGATTTTTCACCTTCAACCTCATCTGAGCCTTCTGACACTCTACTTTCTCAAACTATAGATTTGTCAGGAATTTCTTCTGCTTATTTTATGTTTTATTATCAAGCAAAAGGAATGGGGGATGCTCCTCAACAGCTGGATAAACTTGTTTTAGAATTTTTTGATGGTAGTGTTTGGAATGAGATTTGGAGTGTAAACGGACAAACAATGACTGAGTTTGAAAAAATAGTTGAAGTTATTGATAGTGCTGTGTACTTAACAAATAATTTTCAATTCCGTTTTAGAAATTACGCTACTATTTCTGGAAATTTCGATCATTGGCATATTGATTATATTAAGATTGATGAGTTTGTAAATCCAAACGATATTAATGAGCTTAATGATGTTTCTTTTGTTTACAATTCTCCTTCATTTTTAAAGAGATATACTCAAATGCCATGGACACATTTTCAGCAGAATATGTTAATTGAATTGAAAGATTCAATTGATATTTTGTTAAGAAATAATGATGCTAGTAATAGTGTAGATTATCAGTATAATGTTTTTGAAAATTTGAATCTAATCACACATTATCCATCTTCAGGAGTTAGTAGAAATGTAAGCGTTCTAGATTTTGATACTATTGGAAACTTTTCTTTTCAGAATCCTCCAATTGATATTAGTAGTGCAATTTTCTCTTCTTTTCAACCTGATACAATATCTTTTTTAGTTCAAAATATTATAGGAACTTCATCTTCAGATAATAAAAATAATGATACGCTTTATCATACTCAGAAATTTCATCATCATTTTGCTTATGATGATGGTGTAGCAGAATCGGCTTATGGTTTGAATATTAATGGGGCTAAAATTGCTTATCAATTTAAACTAAACCGACCAGATGAAAAGCTTAGAGCTGTACAAATATACTTTCCACAAATGTTGGATACTGTAAGTGATATTCCTTTTGAGCTAATAATTTGGAATCATAATAACGGACAACCTGGAGATACTCTTTATACGCAAACTGTTTACCCTGTGCATACTGAAAATGGTGAATTTCATACTTATATTATTGATAATCCTTTCCTGGTTAGTGGGGTTATTTACATTGGGTGGGAGCAAACAACTGATGATTTGTTAAATATAGGTTTGGATAAAAATAATACGGCTAATGATTATATGTTTTACAATATAGGAAGTGCTTGGAATAATTCCTCTTATCCTGGTGCTTGGATGATAAGACCAATTGTGAGCAAAGACCCAATAATATTATCCTCAGAAGAGATAGTTGATGATTTTAAAATTTACCCAAACCCAGCAAAGTCAGAATTATTTATTGAAACTAATAAGCCAGAAAATGTAATTTCAATCTATAATATACAGGGTGTTTTAATAAAGAGAATTACATCTAACACAACACTTAATAGATTCAATATAGATAATTTAGCATCAGCAATTTATATTGTAGAAGTTGAGAATTCAGAAAATAGAAGTTATCAAAAAATTATAGTAAAATAATGGGCGAGAATAAAGAATTTGAGCACTATAAATTTATTGCTGATAAAGGTCAAAACCCTTTAAGAGTAGATAGATTTTTAATGAATTTTGTTGAGTTTGCTACACGTAATAAAATCCAGCAATCTGTAAAAGCAGGAAATGTAAGAGTAAATGATAAAGTTGTAAAATCAAACCATAAAGTAAAGGGTGGTGATGTTGTTACAATCGTGCTTGATTACCCTAAAGAAACGAATGAACTTTTACCTCAAGATATTCCTATAATAATTAATTATGAGGATGATGATTTATTGATTGTAAATAAAGAAGCTGGGATGGTTGTTCATCCTGGATTTGGGAATTATGATGGAACCTTAGTGAATGCTTTAGCTTTTCATTTTCAGAATTTACCTAATATGGGAGAGGAAGAAAGGCCAGGATTGGTTCATAGAATTGACAAGAACACTTCAGGTATTTTGGTTGTTGCAAAAACCGAAAGAGCCATGACTATTTTAGCAAAGAAGTTTGAAGATAGAGATTTGAATAGAAAGTACATTGCTTTAGTTTGGGGAGATGTAAAAGAAGATGAAGGAACTATTACTGGAAATATTGGAAGAAGTTTAAAAAACAGAAAAGTAATGGATGTTTTCTCTGATGGGGAATATGGTAAACATGCAGTTTCACATTATAAAGTTTTGGAGCGTTTCGGTTACACTACTCTTGTTGAGTGTAAGTTAGAAACGGGAAGAACACACCAAATTAGAGCACATTTTAAATCAATTGGCCATACACTATTTAATGATGAAGAATATGGTGGTGATGCAATATTAAAGGGAACAACTTTTACAAAATACAAGCAGTTTGTTCATAACTGTTTTAAGATTTGTCCTAGGCAAGCACTACATGCAAAATCATTAGGATTTGAGCATCCTACAACTAAAAAGGAAGTTTTCTTTGATTCGGATTTAGCAGATGATATGCAAGAATTAATTGAAAAGTGGCGTAAATATGCTACTCATCAAAAACTTTAATGTTCTTTAATCGTATTGTAAACAGTATCCCTTTCAATAGGAGTTCGACCAACACCTTTTATTAATTTTACGATATCTTCAGTGCTCATTGCAGGGTTCTGCTCTTCAGCTCCAGCCATAGAGTAAATTTTGGTTGTATCGTCAATAGTCCCATCAATATCATCAACACCAAAAGCAAGTAAGGATTGAGTAGTATTCCTACCAATCATAGGCCAATAAGCCTTTAAATGATTGAAATTATCCATGTAAATTCTTGAGAAAGCATAAAGTCGTATATCTTCAATAATCCCTACTTCATTGATGTGTGACATTTGATTGTTTCCATTTCTGTATTTTAATGGAATAAAAGTATTGAATCCTCCAGTTTTATCTTGCAGAGTTCTTAGTCTATCTAAGTGGTCGACAATATGGATTGGTTTTTCAATATGTCCATAAAGGATAGTTGCATTTGATGGCATTCCTAAGTTATGAGCTGTTTCATGTATTTCTAACCAAGTTTCACTGTTACATTTATCAGCACAAATTTCATTTCTAATTTCAGTGTCAAAAATTTCAGCACCACCTCCAGGAAGGGAGTCTTGTCCAGCATCTTTTAGCATTTGCAATCCCTCTTTGTAGCTTACTTTTGCTTTTCGGCACATGTATTCAAGTTCAACTGCAGTAAATGCTTTTACATGTATAGAAGGTCGAATATTTTTTATCTTTTTTATGAGTTCAATAAAATAATGTAATCCCATTTTTGGATGTACTCCTCCAACTAAATGTACTTCAGTAATATCTTTATTCTCATATGCTTTTAGTTTATCAACCATCTCATCAATTGAGAGTTCCCAAGCATCTTCTTTCTTACTTACCTTGATAGAATATGCACAAAATTTACAGTCAAATACACAGATATTAGTTGGCTCAATATGGATATTCTTGTTAAAAAACACTTTGTTCCCGTTTTTTTCTTCACGAATACTATTTGCTAAACTTCCTAAAAGGGTAAGAGGAGCTTTAGTGTATAATAACAACCCTTCAGCTTTATTGATTCTGCTATTGCTGATGACTTTTTGTACAATTTCTTGTAATTCTAAATCAACTTGCTCAATATTAATAGAAGTTGTTGTCATTATTTTGTAAGGATAATCTTTTTAGTAACTGCTCCTTTATTTGTATTGATTGACACAAAATAAACTCCATTTTTAAAAGAGTTTAAATCTATCGAATTGTCATTAAAGTTTATCTGTGAGAAAACTTCTTTTCCAATTATATTGGTGATTGAAATAGATGTAATTTTATCGGAAGTTGAAATGAATAGTTTACCTTTAGTAGGGTTAGGGTAAATATTTATTTCTTGATTAAGAATATTAGTTGAAGAAGATACAATGCCACTGCAGTTTGTAGAAACTGTTCCGCTTTTTAATATTGACCTCCCCCCATTACTCTCTGATGTATTTAAAGTTGCCATCATTACATCTACCTGACCTTGAGAGAACATCCAAGTTGAAGTTGAATAAGACATAAAATTTTCATCCATATCTAGTACATCTGTAGTGAAAGCATTTGCATAAGCAAGATCATTACAGGTGTTATTGTTTGTAGTTGAAGTTACATTTCCCCAATAAACCCCATCAGTAGCAGGAGTGTCATCTACATTACCACCATCTCTATCACAACAAATAGTATTTCCATTATTATCTAAACAGTTATATGTTGGGTAGTTGCCTTCAGAGAACGTATGATTTAACCCTAAATAATGTCCTATTTCATGTGTTGCAGTTTTTCCATCAGATGAAGGGGCTGCAATTCCATTTGTCCCAAAATATCTATAGTCTACAACTAAACCGTCTTTCCAAGCATTTTGACCAAAACCTGCTAATAATCCAGGCAGATATGCATAACCTAAAGTTTGTCCGCCTCCAGTTGAATTGGTTAAATCACAAACCCAAATATTTAAATATTTTTTAGGATCCCAACTGTCTTTCCCTCCACTTGAATTCTGTTTCATAGCATTTGATTCTGTGTTGTTATCTGCATCCCAATTAGTTTGTGCTGTTGCAGTTCTTGTAACTCCAGTTGTAGTATTTCCATCAGGATCAGTTGTTGCTAGGCAAAACTTAAGTTCTGGATTTCCCCAGTAGTTTAAAAAAGTATTTCTTGGTGGGTTAGGGAATTCAGGATTTGTTTTACTGAAATCTTCATTTAGAATCCTTAAGGCGTCTTCAATTTGAATGTCTGGAATGTTAGTTCCAGAGCCAATATTTGCATGAGATGTTCTGTGAATGATATGAATAACGACAGGAATAGTGTTCGTTTTTTTTTCTTTGGAATTATAATTTATATTTCCTGAATTCTTTCTAGCATCTACATAGTCAGTGTTATTCTTTAATTCTTCTTCTACTAATTTAGTAGAGATACATTTCTTGTGGTTTTCTTGAGCAAAAATTAAAGTAGTTGAAACAAGTAAAAGTAATAAAAGTGTAATTTTTTTCATGTTATTGAAATATAAAAAAGTGCTGCAAATGTAATTTTATTAAAATTATTTAGTAACGTATATTCAATTATTTTTCTGTGATAAAATCGCTATCTGAAAGTGTTTTTAAAAAAGCAACTAAATCTTGCTTTTCTTGATTTGTCAATTGTAAACCAACTCCTAATTTTTTCATTAAAGGATCAACAGTTATTGAGTATTCTCCTCCGGAGTTGTAATGTTCCACTACTTCTTCTAGTGTTGAAAATCTTCCATCATGCATATATGGAGCAGAGAACTCAATATTACGTAATGTTGGAGTTTTAAATTTTGCATTATCAGATACATTATTTGTAATTTTCCCTAAACCTAAATCAGTAAATGGTTCAGGATCTAATCCATTATTATGAAATAAATTATCCATAAACATCTGTGTCCCATGGCAATGGAAGCAATCTCCTTTTTCTGAATTAAAAATTGCATAACCACCAAGCTCAGAAGCTGTAAGTTGAGTTTCGCCCCTTAAGAATTTATCAAACTTACTATTTGCAGATATCAATGTTCTTTCAAATTGAGCAATAGCCATTACTACATGATTTGAATCAATATAATCAATATTAAAAGCATTTTTAAATAGTGTAGGATACTCACCATCTGCATTTAGTTTATTTTCGACATTAATCCATGTATCGTTCATCTCAATAGGGTTTGTGATGGGCTCAAATGCCTGTTCTTCCAAAGTTATAGCACTGCCATCCCAATTTAGATTATTATTCCATCCTACATTTACAATAGCTGAAGCATTCCTATCTCCAATCAAACCATCAATGCCTGTACTAAATTGATTAGGATCACTAAATGCAGCAGGTTGTAAATGACAGCTAGCACAAGCTTGCATTCCATTACCACTTAATATTTTGTCATGGAATAGCTTTTTTCCTAAAGCGACACCCTCTACTGTCGTTGGATTATTTGTAGGAATATTCATGTCAGGAAATCCAGAGGGAGTTTCAATTATAAATGGTGTAGTGCTAAAAAAAATACAACTACCATCATCAGTTATTGCATTAGCGCTATAATTAACGGCAGTATTATCAGTACAACCACTCATGGGTGCTAAATCTTTTTGGCAAGCAAAAAATAGGGTGGAACAAAGTAGAAGTAAAGCCTGTTTTTTCATTAGTTAATAGGGTAGAAAACAGAAAATACATCAGTAATTCCATTGGCTTGTAATAGAGCTTGCTTATTTGCATTATCCATTATTCCATCAGTTGTAAGGTTAATTATATTGGGGTTAGAGTACCAATTATTGATTTCCATATTGATTATTACAGTTGTATTAGTATTCGCTATATTTAGTGAAATAGGAAAGTTCTTAGTAAATGAGAAATCTATTCCATCTGTACCTCCGGTATGGGTTGCATATCCCTGAAAGGTAGTAGTATAATCTCCTTCTAACTGCATATAATGATAGCCGCCTCCCATAAAATCAGGCCAAGAAAATGATGGAAAGAAACTTTCATTCAAATAATTATCAGTAATATTTTTTAGAGCATCTAATCCCATTGTAAATGATATGGCGGTATAATTAGCGCTATTTAGATCTTGAATATCTAAATTAAAAGTTGAAGGATCAGAGATGGTTATAAAGTGTACTTCATCCAAAAGAGTGCTAGTGCCATTTGCTGAATGAAGCGTAATGTCTGATAGTAAATATCTTAATGTTTGTACGCTATAATTTTGAGTAGCCGCATTTGAATATATCATTTGATCTGTTTCTAATAGATTTCCATCAACAGTATGGGTAAAATTTAGGGACAAATTATATTTACAGGAACCATTGTCATTAGTGGCATTTGTATTATAATTTACCGCTCCAGTATCAGTGCACCCTTCAATTATTTCTTCTTCTTCTTTTTCGCAAGCTGTAAAAACTAGTGAAATGGTTGTAAAAATTACAAATATCCTTTTCATTCTTTTGTTTATTTAATAACGCAAATTTAGGAATTTTATTAAATTAAAAAGCTGATATTCGTTATTACCTTATTACCTTATTACCTTATTACCTTATTACCTTATTACCTTATTACCTTATTACCTTATTACCTTATTACCTTATTACCTTATTATCATCTTATCGATTCAGTTTCTGTTGGTAATTTATTGTATTTCATTTCTTTGTTTTCCAACAAATTTTTCATCTTTGCTAAGAATGTTTACTACTCTAAAATATATTGATGTTATCCTGCCTTTACCCGTAAAAGGAACTTTTACTTATTCTTTTATTGCTGATGATTTATCAGTAGGACAAAGAGTTATTGTGCAATTTGGAGTGAGAAAGTTATATAGCGGTATAGTTGCTAAAATCCATGATGAAAAACCTAAGGATTATGAAGCAAAACAGCTCATTGCTGTGCTTGATGAAAAGCCAATTGTAAATGCTAAGCAGTTGCTTTTTTGGAAATGGATTGCAACTTATTATATGTGCAATTTAGGTGATGTGATGAATGCAGCATTACCATCCTCATTTAAGTTAGCAAGTGAATCCAAAGTTATAGTACACCCTGATTTTGATGGTGATTTAGATGCTTTAAAAGAAGATGAACTCAATTTATTGAATGCTTTAACCCATCAAGAAGAGTTGAGTGTTATTGAGATATCAAAACTCTTAAATATTAAAAGTGTTTTTTCTTTTATTAATGAACTTATCAGAAAGGAGATTGTGCAGTTGAAAGAAGATTTGCATGATAAGTATAAAGCAAAAAAGGTAAAGATTGTAAGTTTAATTGCTGATGATGAAAAAATAAAAGCAATTAAATTAAGCCAAAAACAACATGAATTATTAAATGCATTTTTATTGCTGATTGAACAAAACCCATCTAAAAAATGGTCAGTTTCTTTATTGATACAGGCATCAGGTTATAGTAGAGCAATTTTAAATGCCTTAGTGAAAAAAGAAATTTTTGCAATTGAAGAGGAAGGAATTAGCAGATTGTTAAAATCAGGAATGGATTTGATAGGTGATAAGGATTTAGCCAGTTTTCAGCAAAAAGCATTGTTAGAAATTAAAGAATCATTTAATGATAAAGATGTTTGCCTGTTGCATGGCGTTACTTCATCAGGGAAAACGGAATTGTACATTAAGTTGATTGAAGAACAAATCAAACAAGGAAAACAGGTGCTTTATCTTTTGCCTGAAATTGCTTTGACCACACAGATAATTAAGCGTTTGCAAAAGCATTTTGGAAATAAAGTTGGGATTACGCACTCTCATCTGAATAACTCAGAAAGAGTAGAAGTGTGGAGGGCAGTGCAGAAACAAGCTGACGATAAAATGCAATATCCAATTATGTTAGGTGCTAGGTCATCTTTGTTTTTACCGTTTGATAATTTAGGGTTGATTATAGTTGATGAAGAACATGACTCTTCTTTTAAGCAACACCAACCTGCCCCAAGATACCATGCAAGAGATGCCGCTATTTATTTGGCTCATTTGCACAAGGCAAAAGTATTGCTCGGTTCGGCAACTCCATGTGTGGAGAGTTATTATAATGCCAAGAAAGGAAAATACGCTTTGGCAGAAATGCACACTCGTTTTGCTGATATTGCTTTACCAAAAATTGAAACAATAGACATCCGAAAAGCCCACCTTAAAAAGGAGATGAAACATCAGTTTGCACCAGCCATGCTCAATGCAATTCAAGAAACTTTGGATGCAGGTAAACAAGTAATTTTATTTCAGAATAGGAGAGGGTATTCTCCCATTATGAGTTGTGGAACTTGTGCCTATACGCCTAATTGCAACAGTTGTGATGTGAGCCTTACTTTTCATAAATGGAACAATCAGTTAAAATGCCATTATTGTGGCTATACCGAGCAGGTGCCTGAGGTATGTCCGAGTTGCACGGCTAAAGATTTTTCTGATAAAGGTTTTGGTACCGAACAAATTGAGGAGAGTTTAAAAGAATTACTTCCTTACTATGTTACTAAGCGTATGGATTATGATACGACTAGGGGAAAGAATGCGCATCAGCAGATAATTAGTGATTTTGAACAGGGTAGGATTGATATATTGGTGGGCACACAAATGGTTACTAAAGGTTTGGATTTTGATAATGTGGCTTTGGTGGGTATTTTGAATGCCGATAGCATGTTGCATTTCCCTGATTTTAGAGCTTATGAAAGAGCTTTTCAGTTAATGATGCAAGTAGCAGGTAGGGCAGGACGAAAAGGAAAACAAGGAAAAGTTTTAATACAAACTTATGATGAGGAGCATGAGATGTTCTCTTTATTAAAAAAGAATGATTTTGCAACTTTTATAAAGCAACAAGTGGAGGAAAGAAAATTGTTTCAGTATCCTCCTTATAACCGATTGATAGGAATTACCTTAAAACACAAAAACCAAAGAAAGTTAGATGAAGCTGCTATGCAATTAGCAATAATGATGCGTAAGAGTTTTGGAAGTAGAGTTTTAGGGCCTGAATACCCTGCTATTGCTAGGATAAGAAACTATTATCATAAGAATGTATTGCTGAAGATTGAGCAAAAAGGCTCTATTGCTGAAGCTAAAGTTATATTGAATACAATTATTGAGCGTATGCAAAATCATAGTGATTTTAAATCTTTTCGTTTTATAATTGATGTAGATCCTGTTTAAGAACAAGCCTCCCACACACTATCCTTAGGTGCTGGAGCAGTAATTGTAATCGGTTCTTTTTTTACAGGGTGTACAAACTCTAATTTTTGGGCTAATAAATGTATGCTTGCATCTTTATTACTTCTTCTAGCACCATACTTTAAATCGCCTTTAATAATACAGCCAATATTAGCCAATTGCACCCTTATCTGGTGGTGCCTCCCCGTTTTTGGTTTTACCTCTAAATGATAAAAGTTGTCTAATTTTTTAAGCAGTTTAAAATCCAATACAGCATGTTTTCCACCCTCAGTTTTAGTTACATAGGATTTGTTCTGCTTTTGGTTTTTCTGTAAATGGTTGTCAAGCGTTCCACTGCTATTTGGTGGAGCATTATCTACTACTGCCCAATAAGTTTTTTGTACTTTTTTCTCACGGAATTGCTCGTTCATACGACTAAGAGCTTTGGAAGTTCTTGCATATAACACAATTCCTGAAGTAGGGCGGTCTAACCTATGGATAGTGCCTAAAAATACTTCTCCTGGTTTGTTGTATTTCTTTTTTATGTAAGCTTTTACAAAATCGGATAGGGGAGCATCTCCTGTTTTATCGCCCTGTACTATATCTCCTGATTTTTTGTTGATGGCAATCAGGTGATTGTCCTCATACAATACTTCAAGCATTAGTATTGCTCTTTCTCGTTAGGGAAATCTGTTGATTTTACATCAGTAACATAGTTTTGAACTGCTCCTGTTATATCATCAAACAAACTAAGGTACCTTCTTAAAAACCTAGGATTGAATTCGTGTGTCATACCTAGCATATCGTGTAAAACTAATACTTGTCCATCCACACCATTTCCCGCTCCAATTCCTATTACTGGAATGTTAATGCTCTCAGCAACTTTCTGTGCTAGTTTGGCTGGTACTTTTTCAAGTACTAAAGCAAAACATCCCGCTTCTTCTAATAGTTTTGCATCAGTCAAAAGTTTTTCGGCTTCCTCATCTTCTTTAGCTCTTACAGTATAAGTTCCAAATTTATAAATTGATTGAGGAGTAAGTCCTAAATGTCCCATTACAGGAATTCCTGCAGTAAGTATTCTTTCAATAGATTCAATAATCTCACTACCTCCTTCCAATTTTACTGAGTGCCCACCACTTTCTTTCATAATTCTAATAGCCGAACTCAATGCTTCTTTAGAGTTTCCTTGGTATGACCCAAAAGGCATATCCACTACAACTAAAGCTCTGTCCACAGCACGCACCACTGATGCGGCATGGTAAATCATTTGATCAAGCGTAATGGGTAGGGTAGTTTCGTGCCCAGCCATTACATTGGATGCTGAATCACCAACTAAAATAACATCAATTCCTGCACCATCAATAATTTTAGAAAGGGTATAATCATAAGCTGTAAGCATAGAGATTTTCTCTCCCTTTTGCTTCATTTCAGCAAGTGTATGTGTTGTTACTTTTTTGTAATCTACTTTAGCTACTGACATTTTATTATTTTGTAATTGTTACTACAAATGCACTAGAATATCCTTTTGCATTTATTGCTTTTTGATGATCGGCAGCCTCTTTTGGTGATGAAAATTCACCACTTAAATATTGGTAAGTTCCATTCTCATTGGATTGATACCATACTGCATCTAAATTTTTATATACTGATGCACTTTGAGTTTGCATAAACATTCCTAATTGCACAGCATAAACTACTTTATTGCTTTTTAAGTTTTTAGGTGTAGGAATATAAACAGTTGTTTCTTTTACCATGTCAGAAGCTTTTACTCCATTCAATTCAAAATCTTTTTGAATGAATAATGCTTTAAGCTCAGTGTTAGTTATCTCTAATACGCTTATCTCGGATTTAGTAGTTTGCAATTGAAGCTCAAGAGTAGAGATTTGATTGCTCAAAACAGTTATCTTACTATTTAAGTCTGCAGTAACTTTATCATGTTTAGTTTGAGTAGTTTTTAAAGTGCTTAATTCAGTATTTGCACTCCATAAATCACCTGATAAAGTTGAGATAGCTGTTTTCAATTGTTCTTTAGCATTATTCAGATCAGCAGTTAAAGTGTTTATTTCTGTTGTTTTGTTTCTTACAGATTTAGATATTCCACTTTTAGTATTTTTATGTGCGCTTTTTTCAGTTGATAAATCTGCACTTAAAGTTGAATTAGAAGTTTGAAGTTGAGTTACTTTATTTTTAAGTGTTTTAACTTGAGAAAGATTGACTTTAACTTGATTTGTCAATTGTGTTATCTGAGTGTTTGTTGATTTATTTATCTTATTAATTTGGTTTGTCAAATCAGTATTTGTAGCTTGTTCCAAAGAGATTTGTTGCTTTAATCCAGAAATCTTTTTGTTTAATTGTTTGTTAGTTGCACTAGATTGATTTGAAGTGTTTTTAAAATTCTCAATAGCTGTAGTTAAAGCAGTTATTTCTTTTTCTTGTGTAGAAG
>Ga0233426_10002893_pt1 | contig 13998 bp, 12 predicted proteins | sample SI_118_April2016_6_FD_179875 | JGI IMG/M metagenome (GOLD analysis project Ga0233426, IMG submission 179875) | Seawater microbial communities from Saanich Inlet, British Columbia, Canada - SI_118_April2016_10_MG | ecosystem: Environmental > Aquatic > Marine > Inlet | place: Canada: British... | reverse complement strand
GTGATTTTGAATTAATTGTGATATTTGCTTCGAATTTTTTAAAGGTACATTTAGTAGGGAAATAAGTATAATTATCTATGTATTCTGAACCGTATGGTAATACTACTTTGCGTAAATTCGTGCAATTATGAAATGCATATCTTCTAATTCTAGTATTAATATTTGGGAATAATAATGAAGGGATTTGTTCACAACCATTAAAAGAAGAATAACCAATGTATTCTACTGACGAAGGAAATGTATTAAAAATTAATTTACGGCAATTTTTAAATGCATTCATTTGGATTTTTTCTAAATTTGTAGGAAATTCAAGATTAGGCATTTTGGCACAATAAGAAAATGCGGATTTGTGAATAATGGTTACGTTATCGGGTAATCGATTTGATATTTTTATCTCATCACCCTCATCATCAACCCCAATAATTTCTAGTTTTTGTAGAGATTTACAATTGAAAAAACATTCAACCGGTATAGAATCAATAGAAATGTTATTAAAATATATATTGGATAACGATATGCAATTAAAAAACATACGGGTAGGCAATGACGTAAGAGAATTGTTATCACGTACAAATGTTAAATCGGTCAAACTAATGCATTTTTCAAACGCACGATCATCAATATTTGATACTGAATTAGGTATAGTCATTGATTCTAAATTCCAACATCCGTAAAATGATTTTTCACCGAATGTCTCTAAACTTTCGGGTAAAATTATATTTGTTAAATAAATATTATTACAAAATGCACCTTCACCGATAGATGTTAATGTATCTGGTAAAATTATAGAATTTATAAAAGGTGCTTTAAAGGTGGGAACATCTGTAAATAGTTTATTATAATCAATATCTAGTTTTCGTGGTAATTCGCTACTTTGTTTATAAGGAGTTTTAGAATACGTATAATATTGCTCAGCATCTATTTTATGGTCATGACCAAATGCATAGTTACCTATAGCAGTAACACCTGATGGAATCTGGATGTCAACTATATTGTTGAAAATATTTTTATCAAGTTGGCTAAATGCGTAGTCAGGTATTGTGGTGGGACCACTTGCAATGTTAATATGGAATTTTACAGCATTTTTATCAAGAAGTGTCTGAAAATTGTTTGTATCAATATACTCGTGTATTGCACTACTAATATCTAGTCTTGTTAAATTTGTGCTGTCATTTGCAGAAATGTCAATAGTAACATTATAGATTGTATTATCATTTCCAATATCTGACGAAGTGTCTATTACTACACCTGGGGGTATAATAATAGAATTGATATTATCACACTGATCTAACATACCATTTGGTATACTGCTCAATGTATTGGGTATTTGAAAATTAACGATTTTACTACATCCATTAAATGCTGAAACATTAATTGGCATAGTATATATATATTATAGCAGAGATTTTTTTTGATATATCCTTTTTGACACCTATTTTTCTTTATTAGATACTGTTTTTTTTGTAGTAATAATGTATATGAATAATTTGAGAAGTAGAATACCTCATATAATTAGCGTGGTAATACTCATATTAGGTATTATTATTGCGATGCAATTATTAGGTATTAATTTAGACGAAACATCAGATAGTACCCATATTGCCAAGATTGTTACAGTTGAAGCATATGATAACATGCATGCAAACTTCTGCGAAACATATAGAGGAAAACGTCATGAATTAGAAGAAAAATGTAATGAATTGACAAAAAAGAATTGTTTAGCAACAAATTGTTGTGTTTATGCGAATATTGATGGAAGTGAAAAATGCATGTCTGGGTCAAAACACGGTCCCACTTATAGAACAAACGACGACGGTACCAACAAGGAAGTCGATTACTATTATTATAAAAATAAATGTGTTGGTAAAGGATGTCCATAATAAGGAATTGTATTTTTTGAAACAATCCGTGTGAAATTTATTCGTATAAAAGTTGATTTATATATTGATATAATATATATAATATATAAACCAGTATGATTATTCCCGTAAAATGTTTTACATGTGGCAAGGTGATTGCAGATAAGTATAGATATTACCAACGCGAAGTTCGTAGACTAAAAATGGCGCGTGGTATGGACGTAGATAAAGTAATTTATTTAACTCAAGATTATATTGATAAAACACCAGAAGGCGAAGTAATGGACAAGTTAGGATTAAACAAGATGTGTTGTAGAAGACACTTACTAACCCATGTTGATATTGAATAAAAAATGATGTTGTTAGAATAGACCGTCCAAAAAGAAAAATGAGACAAATAGAAGAGAATGTATACAAAAAGATGATTTCATGATCATTATTTTTTTTTATCAATATAGATTAATATGGCAAAAAGTATGAAACATAAAAGGGGATTAAAGGGTAATAAAAAAAGTATGCGTAAGATTCAAAAGTCTAACGGAAAACGCAAAATGTTAAGAAGTTCTCATAAATCTACCACAAAGGATAAAAGAAAAGGTAATCATAAAGTTAATAGTAAGTACGTAACAAAAAAACGTCACTCTAGTCGTAGATATAAACGTGTTGGTGGTCATCGTTGTGCTAGATGTGGTTATTGTCCATGCAAATGTAGAAATCGTTTTTTATATGGTGGTAATGGTGCCAATATTGGGTATGCGTGGAAAGGAGAACCAGAGACATGGCCAGGTGTAAAGGCAGCCCAAGGTATCGATACCCAAGGAAAAACCATGTCAAATCATTTTGCAGTAAGTAAAAATGGAATTGTAGTAGGAGGTGTTGATCCAGCACGTTCGACAAGTGATGATTATTTACAAAAGGGTGGATTTTTACAAGAAATACAAAATGCTGGACGCGGTGTATTATATAAGTTAGATGGTGTATATCAAGGAGTTTTAGGAAAACAACAACCAATGAGTCCTTCTCCTTTGGTTCAACCAATTGATAAAAACGTGAAATTTATTGGAAAGATTTAGAATGCCTACATATTGAAATAAAAATGCGAAAACTAAAGAAAAACAAAAACAAAAATTATATGTTCGTAATATATAATGTTTAAGGAAGTAAGAAAATTATGCACACCAGCACGTATATATTTCGTGTTGTCCATGTTATCATTGGTATCCCTTGTATTTAATAATACAATGTATGGAAAAGAACACTCATTATGCTTGGGTAACTATGAATGCCCTATGGAAAATGTTATGATGGTTTATATTGTAAAGATCGGTTATATGTTATTTTGGACATACATATTAAATATGCTTTGCAAGTATGGTTATAAAACATTGTCATGGATCATTGTGCTAATGCCAGTGATTGTATTTTTTTTAGCACTATTTAGTTTTATGTTCTACAAAAATACATATGTAACTGTGATAGATGTTCAAGAATTACAATAAACGCAATGTGTGATAGTTCTATATCATTGTTGCAGTTTACACGTTTGAAAGTGTAAATATTTTTCAATGTTCTAAACACCATGTTTTGAAAATCATTACATAATAATTTATGCAATGATTACGACATAAAAAAATATACTAATGATATAATATAATGAGTAAATCAGACAATATATCGTGGAAAATTATTGATAAATTTTTTAATGATAATCCACAAATATTAGTTAGACATCATATAGAATCATTCAATGATTTTTATAAACAAGGATTACAGAGCATATTAAAAGAAAGAAATCCAATTGTTTTGCAAAAAGAACAAGATACCACTACAAATGAATTTAAATATCGTTGCGAATTATATTTAGGTGGAAAAAGCGGCGATAAAGTATATTACGGAAAACCAGTTATTTATGATGATAATAGAGAGCATTATATGTATCCAAATGAGGCACGGTTGCGAAATATGAATTATGGCATAACTATTCATTTTGATTTGGAAGTAGAATTTATAATTCGTGATGATGAAGGAAACGTAACTACAAGCAGCGAAACATTTGAAAAAATATACCTAGGTAGATTTCCTATTATGCTTCAATCGGACATGTGTATATTAACCGGACTATCCAAGGAAGCAAGGTATAATATGGGTGAATGTAGAAACGACTATGGTGGATATTTTATTATTGATGGTAAAGAAAAAGTAATCATTAGTCAAGAGAAATTTGCCGATAATATGTTATACATTAGAGACAAAGTAAACGATATATATAGTCATTCTGCCGAGATTCGTACCGTATCAGAAGATGCCTCCAAACCGGAACGTACTTTATCGGTAAGAATTGTGACTCCTAATGAGAAATTATCCAATAATCAAATTGTTGTTAACGTACCGAACGTGAGACAACCAGTCCCACTATTTATATTAATGAGAGCATTAGGGATTGAATCTGATAAAAAAATTATAGAATATTGTTTATTGGATATCGAAGAAAATAGTAGTATGGTTGATTTATTCATACCATCGATTCATGATGCTGGAAAAATTTTTACACAAGAAACTGCTATAAAATATATTGCAACTTTCACAAAAGGGAAAACAGTAGCCCATGTTATGGACATTTTATCAAATTATTTTTTACCAAATGTTGGTGAATTGAATTTTCAAGAAAAGGCATATTTCTTAGGCTATGTTGTTTATAAATTATTACTAGTTTATACCGGAATAGAGAGACCTACCGATCGCGATAGTTTTAAATATAAGCGAGTAGAAGTCCCTGGATCTCTTATGTATGACTTGTTCAAAGAATACTATAAACTCCAACAAGATCACGTACGTTTATCTATGGACAAAGAATACAATTTGAAAAAATCCGATAAAATATATCAAGGCGATAGTTTTAAGGAGTTAGTTACCACTAATTATAGCACTTACTTCAAAGAGCGTGTAGTTGAAGCCGGTTTTAAAAAGGGATTCAAAGGCAATTGGGGAGCACAAGAACATACGAAAAAATTAGGACTCGTCCAAGATTTAAACCGTCTATCCTATAATTCGTTTATATCACATCTCAGAAAAATTAATTTACCAATGGATTCTAGTGCAAAGGTAGTCAAACCGCGTCTATTACATGGGTCACAATGGGGTGTCATTGATCCGGTTGATACGCCTGATGGTGGAAATGTAGGATTCCATAAACACATGGCGATATCTAGTCATATTACCAGCGGTTGTTCAGGATACCCAATGATGAAGTTTTTAAGAAGCATATGTAAAATGAAACTATTGCAAGAATGTTCCAGTACGTTCTTATATCATTCTACTAAAATAATGGTGAATGGCAGTTGGGTAGGTGTTATAACAAATCCTATTGAAATTATGCGTCTTGTGAAGAAATATAAACGTTGTGGATTAATTCCTATTTATACAAGTATCAGCTGGACAATTAAAACCAATGAAATACATGTATATACTGATTCTGGTAGATTGTGTCGACCAGTATTTTATGTAGAAAATAATAAACCCAGTTTTTTGAAAAAAGAAATATTGGAAAAATTACAAAGTGGAAAATTCAAATGGAACGAACTAATTAGTGGTTTTGCGGATAAAAAATATGAAAACTATGATGTAAACGATTGCAAAATATTTTTGTTAAATGAATTATATAATACAGATGATTTTTCCGATTTAGAAGGTAGTAAGGCGATAATTGAATATATTGATACTGCTGAAGAAGAAACCGCGTTAATTTCTACAGATCATGGATTCGATAAACACAAACCATATACTCATGTTGAGATTCACCCATCTTTACTATTAGGTGTCATGGGAAACCAAATTGTCTTTCCTGAAAATAACCAATTACCTCGTGATTTATTTTCATGTGGTCAATCGAAACAAGCAGTATCATTATACAGTTCGAATTTTTTTACACGCATTGATAAAATGGGTGTTGTCTTGAATGCCGGACAATTGCCTGTTGTAAAGAGTCGTTACATGGAATATATTAATAATGAACAACATCCATATGGCGAAAATGTAATTGTAGCAATCATGGTTTATGGTGGTTATAACGTAGAAGACTCTATCTTGTTTAATGAAGGTTCAGTAAAACGCGGTCTATTCAGAACTACTTATTATAACATGTATGAGTCACGTGAAGAAAGTTCACAGGTTGGTGAAAATACAATAGATTCCCATTTTGCAAATATTGAAAAAGAAAATGTCGTAGGATTAAAACCCGGGTATGATTATAGTTTACTGGACCAATACGGTTTGGTTAAAGAAAATACAGAAATGAATGATAAAACCGTCGTTATTGGTAAAGTGACGAGCACCATGGAAGACCCGGATAAGGTATTAGATTCCTCTGTATATCCTAAAAAAGGACAGTTAGGGCATGTTGATAAAACATTTATTACTGAAGATGAATCCGGATTTAGATTGGCTAAAGTTCGCATCCGCGAAGACCGTGTCCCTGCAATTGGTGACAAGTTTTGTAGTCGTTGTGGACAGAAAGGAACAGTTGGACTGGTCATTCCTGAAGACAGTATGCCATTTACAGAAGATGGTGTTAAACCAGATATTATTATTAATCCACACGCATTACCATCACGTATGACTATCGGTCAATTAGTAGAATCACTCATGGGTAAAGCATGTGTTAGTGTAGGAGGATTTGGTGATTGTACTGCTTTTGTAAATAAAGGATCAAAGCATGAATTGTTTGGAAAAGTATTAACGCAAAACGGGTACCATTCTTCAGGAAATCAAATATTATATAATGGTCAAACTGGTGAGCAATTAGATGCGCAAATATTCATGGGTCCTACCTACTATATGCGTTTAAAGCATATGGTTAAGGATAAAATTAATTATCGCGCTCGCGGTCCTAGAACCATGCTTACACGACAAACTGTTGGTGGGCGTGCGAATGATGGTGGATTACGTATTGGAGAAATGGAACGTGATGGTGTTATCGCACATGGAGCAACCAAGTTTTTACAAGAATCTATGTTAGTCCGTGGAGACGATTATTATATGGCGATTTGTAATAACACTGGTAGTGTAGCCGTTTATAACAATAGTCAAAATATATTTTTAAGCCCAATGGTAGATGGACCTATTAAATTTGTCGGTACTGTAGACAATGAGATGAATATTGAAAAGATTACAAAACATGGTCGCGATTTTAGCATTGTTAGAATACCATATGCATTTAAGTTGCTATTACAAGAACTCCAAACCATGAATATACAAATGCGTGTTATAACTGATGATAATATCGACCAACTTACCTCTTTATCTTACTCTGATAACATTAATAAATTAACAAATAAATTGAAAACGAGTCACGATGCGGTCATTGGTTCTGCCATTATTAATGCAAGAGACGTATTAAGAGATGACGAAACCTCGAATATTGGTATTATTCCAACAGCGAATAACGAACCAATTGCTATGCCTTCTAATTATGAAGATGGACAAGTCGCTGAACCGGAGTCATTTGCATGGATGTATTATTCTTATGATGAAGAACGTGGTGAGGCATATACATCATTATTATTAAATGATAATGGTGAACCTACTGAATATTGGTTTGTAGGAGAACATGATGGTCTGTTACCAAACAGATTTCCCAAGGGATGGAATTTCGATACATTAGAATACAACGATGGATTAAAAATACCATCTACCGTAATGATAGAAGAATTAAACAATTTACAAGAGCCTAATAATTGGAATATTAGTTTAGAAAAAATCCGTCGTGAAAATATTGGTAAACCTGAAACCAGTGAATCACCACAATACGCGCCTGAATCACCCCCACATGCACCTGCATCACCTCCATATCCACCTGTATCACCCCCATATCCACCTGTATCACCCCCATATCCACCTCAATCACCTGATTATCCACCACCAGGATATTCACCAGTATCTGTAACACAAATAGTTGAATCGCCACCACATGCACACGGGTCACCAGGATATGCACCTACAACCAATGCATATCCACCGGGGTCACCATCATATCCCCCTGAGTCACCATCATATCCCCCCATGTCACCATCATATCCACCTGGGTCACCATCATATCCCCCCGTGTCACCATCATATCCACCTGGAACTCCAGTATATAATCAAAACTCACCCGTATATAATTCTAATACTCCTATTTCATCATCTGATAGTTTTGTTCCCCCACCACCTCCTGATTCATATAGCAGTGAATTTTCTTCACCCAATAACTCAGAATTAAACATAAATACAGAAGACAATAAAGACGTTGAAAAAATAGAAAAAATGATAGAACAAACTAAACCCAAACGTGATGATGGTATTGAATTAATTATTAATGAAAACGCATTAGAAAAAACTGATTCCACCAATAGTGATAATGAAACAGAAGATGGTAATGACAATGGAAATAATAGTGATAGTAGTAACAGTAAAAAAATCATAATCTAAATTTCAAAATGCCTATATTCGCAAACATAACACAAAAATATAAAGTTGAAATATACTAAATATATTTTTGTGTTATAATTATAAGTAAGGATGACAGAACAACAATCCAGTAATGCAATTTCCATTCTATATAAAGCGAGAGTCAATCTATTGAATATTTTAGAACAACAAGACTATGATATTTCAGATTATAATGAATTTAGCATAAATGAACTACATATTATGTATAACAACAATAAACAATCGCAATTAGATATGTTATTAAATAGCAATACTAATGGTGATAATGACGAGAATAAAAAGGTATATGTGAAGTACCATTTAGAAAAGACTATTAGTCGTGATAATATCAATGATTATATTGACGATTTATTTAATTTAGAACAAGTATTAAGCAAAAAGGATACTCTTATTATTCTAATGAAAAAGGAACCCAATGACACTCTAATCAGCATTTTAAATCAAGTGTGGGAACAAGAAGGTATTTTCATTATTATATTTAATTTAGACAGACTCCAATTTAACATTTTAGATCATAAATATGTACCCAAACATCAAGTACTAAAAAGTGAGGAAATAGATGATATGAAAAAACGTTACAATATAGTTAATAATAGTAATTTACCCAGCATTTCACGTTATGACCCAGTTGCACAAGCAATTGGTATGCGTCCAGGTGAAATATGTAAAATTACTAGAAATAGTAAAACGGCAATTACCTCTGATTATTTTAGACTATGCAAATAGATACAAATAAAAAAATAACTTTCTCAAGAGTATATAATTATGGATCAAGTAAAAGAAATACAGCAAAAATTATATAACAGTAATCAACGTTTTTTTTTAATTTTAGAAAATTTCGTAGACGTATATGTGAATACAAAGACCGATCCAAATAATCCAATATACACGAATGATATGGCACATATAAAGGGTGTTATTAGTGAGATAGAACACGATATTTTTTTAACAAAAAATACAATTGAAAGAGCAATTGAAAAAAATGATAGTATCATGAATAAAGACAATGATAAAATCAATAAACTCCAACAGAAAAATAAACAATTGTCTGAAGTATATGGTGGATTATTAGCAACGAGTCGTTCAGCAGTTGGCTTGTTTGACGACGAAACGCAATTGTATACACAAACGATGACAAATATTATTATATATATATTAACAATCCTATTTGGTGGATATTATTTACGTAAATTAGTAAAAAGTGAGTAAAACAAAGTTGAATTATGGTAATCATCCAAATGTAAGTAAAATAAAATACCTTGGGTAAAACAAATGAGACTTGTTGAAATCGAAAATCTAATAAAAGGAAAAACTTATTATTTGGAGAGGAAGCATGGTAACGTTATATTTACTACACTTGGTGATAAATATAGCAATAGGGTGGTCGGGGATTTTCAACAATATTTAGGTGATAATAGAGATGATGTGTATTATGGTAACGGGGAGATGATATACTTTACAAATTTACGCCCACCACCCAAGTATAACGGAGAACTACCAATTGATCTTGGATATGATAGATGTGATTGGTTTTTATCAAATAAATTCAACATATATGAGCCGGAAGTAAAAGAAATAGAACAGGTACGCGAAGAGAGAACCTTACAAATAGTGTTGGAAAAAATAATAGGTGATACATCAGCATCAAAAATAATAAGCAAAAAATTTTACACTAGGTAATAGAGAAACGATAAATTCAATAATTCAATAATTCAATAATTCAATAATTCAATAATTCAATAATTCAATAATTCAATAATTCAATAATTCAATAAACATTTTTCTAATGATACTGTATAGAAAAATGTTTATTAATTTACAACAAGGCAAAAATTTATTAGAATACAATAATGATATTAAATCAATTGTAAAACCACAATTGAAAATAATAGAGGGATTTGAGAGCATTGCTAATAGTAGTAAAAATACTGTAGAACATAATGATATTGAAAATAACGATACATCACCGGAAATGACGCGATTACAAGAGCAAGAAACTATGTTTAATAAATTATTAAACGTTTATTCAAATTTATACCAAAGTTTTAATGAAGAATTATTAAAGCGAACAAGAGATAAAAGTATTCATAGTATTAGTCCTTCTGACATTGACCCTGAAAAGTGGGAAAAAATGAATGAAGTAAGCATGGAATTGAATGAACTATCCGAAGATATGATATACGAAATGGATGGATTATCACAACAGAATAGTAGTTTAAAATCTATAACTCAATCAAAAAAACAACAATTAAAAAGACAACTTCATGCTTTAGAAGAAGAGAATAAACAAATTAATAACGCGGGGAAGAATCTAGTGATTTCTTCTGCATTAAGCAGTGATTCTGATATCCAAAGCACTGCATTTTATTATCAATTAATAATATGGTTTATTTTAGCCATTATGGTAATAATAGTTGCAATGAATACTATGAGTATGGAGCATATACCTAGTAGTACGTACATTGTTTTGGGACTAATATTACTGTATATAGCACTAAAACTCTATAATAAAGTTTGATAATTTTATTTCTCATTGGAATATAGATATAATTTTTATGACAGATTCTACTAAACATAAAAATGGAATAATCCAAGCAAAAAATGTCAATAGGATGCTTGAAAATAAAATAAAACAATACAATGCTTTACAGAAACAATATAATACTTTTCTTGACGCTTCTTTAAAAACCAAATATGATACATTTGATTATTCATTCGGTATGAACGTTGACGATCCTGTATCTTATTTACGAAGTATTACTGGTTGGATTGATTTAGAAAATATAAATGAAATGCATGGTTTAGTCGATAGTGTAGAACAGAGCACAGATGACTGGAAATATTTAGGTAAGGTAGATTCACTACAAGAGTGTCAAGCAAATGCAATGGGTGATACGAAAAATGTATATACCCGTATAGTTTATACAAGTGATGAAATTGGAAATGAATGGGGTAAATCATGCTATGCTGGAGTAAAGGATGGACAAGTAAACAGCAGATATCAAGAGAATGTAACAAGTTCTTCACCACCATATGGAATTAATCGTGTAGGTGGTGATGCTGCATTGTTCTTATTAGGCATGTTCGATAAATTACAAAAAGAGATAGATGCTTTATTAAACCAACAATTTATGAATTATAAAAATATAGAAAAAATAGATGAAAAATATAAACGATTAATTAAGAAGAATAAAGAAATTCTTTTAACCGCAATTTCTAATTTAGAAAAAGAACGTCGAGAATTACATAAATTATTGAACGAGGATAATTTGGAACCACCCAAACGTGATGCTTATAAACAGTATGAACGAAATTATTATGAATATATTGCTTGGTTGTTTTTTTCAATTGTATTAATAGTAGTTAGTTATGGTTTATTAGTAATGCCGAGCGCACATATGTATACTGCTGCATATATTTTATTAGCCATTTTTCTACTCATTATGCACAAATTTGTCAAAAAGACATATAAATATGTAGAATCGCATATATCGATACCTGATATTAGCGTAAAACCGTTTCCTTATAACATATCAACGAGTATCTAAAAAAATGGTTGTCAAAATACAATATAATCCACCGAAGATATATATTATTTCTCTCTGAATAATATATACTAATGAACCCTGATCATTTACAAGAATCACACGAACAATCATTAAATACAATAAAAAACTTGCAAAACCAAGAAAAGGAATTATATAGAGCATTAGAGATTAGTTCAACAAATCCAAATGCTACTGAAATGCAGCGCCAAGAAATTATTAATCAAATAGAAAAAATAAGTGAAGTGAGACAACAACTATACAATAACATTAAAAACAAATATATGGATGTTCAAACGGATGTCGCTTCCAATAAACAAAGTTTGGCAAATGAAGAGTTGTTAGTAGACACTATGGAAAATGAACTTAATATAGCAAAGGCCAATTTAAAAGAATTAAAAAATGTTAGAAACGAAGATATCAGAATGGCCGAAATTAACAATTATTATAGTGAGAAATACAACGCCCAAGCCTATGTCATGAAGACACTAGTTTATTTTTGTGTACCTATTTTATTATTGTTAGTATTGGTTAAAAAGGATTTGTTACCTAGTAATATCGCCTTTATACTAATTGCTATAATATTAGGATTTGGTATTTTTATTGTGGGGTATCAATTAATTGATTTGTCAAATAGAAGCAATATGAATTATAATCAATATAATTACCCAAAAAACGCAGGTGATTTAGATGTAAAGAATAATATTGGTGATCAACCCAAGAAATTAGATTTAGGCGTTACATGCATGGGTCAAGAATGTTGCCCTCCTGGAAATACACAAGGTGTAGCATGGGATAAAACAATGTTAAAATGTGTTACACAAGCAGATCTAGCGAAACAAACAGATAAAGATAACAATAAACAAGAATCCTTTGTAAGTAGCAAATTAACACAAGACGCTTTTGATAAAACACAAGAAAACAATGCAGATTTTAGCAAAACAAATGAAGTAAGTGGTTACAATGTACAAGATAATACTTTTACGACTATCTAGATCCTATATCTTCTAGACATTTGAATATTTCAAGTTTTATCCACTTTATTCTAGAAAAAATATTACGATATATTAGTAATGTCGGATAAAAAATGTATGAGTTATGATGACTTTAAAAAGATGGTTGATGTTGATAAATTAAATAAAATGATAACTACTACTAGTAACAAGGTAAACGTTTTTTTTAATGAATATCAGCAAGAATTACAACAATCTAAAGAAGAAGAAGAACGTGCCAACAATAAACAAAAAATATCACGTTATAGAAAAACGGGTGAGGATATCAAACGTAAAATGATAGATGCTCACGAAACTACTATGGTAGATATGGAAACCATTTTAAATGCACTTCGTTCACAGATTTTAGGGGTGTCCCACATGAATGATTTACAATCTAAATATCAGAACGAAAATAAATCCTTAAAAAAGAAGGATGTGGATATTAGAAATGTTATCAATATTTCCGACAGAAAGACTTATTATGAATTTGCAGAGAATAATGTTGCTAGTAGCGTGTATAACGTATTATGGTATCTATATATTATCATGTTAATCTCTATTGTAGTCGTCGCGGTATTGAAAAGAAAAATACACGATAAACAAGTGTGGAAACATATTGGATTATTTGTAATCTTGCCATATATTGCTTATTGGGCACTGTTAGGGATTTACCTATTGTTTACCTATATTATGCAAAAACTGAAAAATGTATATTTGTATGAAAATATGTAAGCAAAATATGTAAACAAAATACGTAAGTATATGAAAAAATATTATTAGAAAAATAATATTTTTCGTTTTTTGTGTTTTTGTGTTTTATGTTTTATGTTTTATGTTTTATGTTTTATGTTTTATGAAAATACCGTTCTAATCTTCTTCCTCCATATCTAGGTCTGGGTCATAATCATTATATATGATAGAAACGTTTTCCCATACACCTCTTACCTTCTTACCAAATCTCTTGTTCATGTAATCGAATAAGTCACGTCCCTTGGGTATGTTTTTACCATGATGTAATTGATACCATCCCTTAAAGGTTTCGTATAAACTAGTCTCCTTAATTTTATCACCCTTTGATAATTTTACCTTGTCATTCACAAAGTCAGAGAAGTA